>ENA-ORTP01003151-ORTP01003151.1-human-gut-metagenome-genome-assembly--contig:-NODE-3151-length-11961-cov-6.214430_pt1 | contig 11961 bp, 10 predicted proteins | sample MGYA00241913_ERZ509190 | MGnify/ENA primary metagenome ERZ509190 (study PRJEB26280, sample SAMEA2338839) | human gut metagenome | biome: human gut; feature: human-associated habitat; material: faeces...
CTCCTCCTTCGGGAAGGAGGAGTACCCGCAGGGGGAGGTGGTAGGTGAATACGCAATTCTTTCATTCATAGTAAATTATAGACAACCCCATTTTAGTTACTATTGACTTTTGAAACACGCTCTGGCTTTCTGATAGTTATTTCTTCATTTTAGCGAGTAGAATGACGTTGTTGCCTTCTTCATCCAGTGAATTTATCAATGTTTGTGCACGTTTCTTTGCCTCTGCCGGAATATCTTTCCGGGTTATTTCTTTTTCCAGTGTTTCTTTTAGCTGGGCAGGTTCCATGTTGGCAACATAATAACCATTGCCGAATGAAGGCCATATCTGCATCTTTTTCGTTCCCAGGAAATCATTGTACAGGCGGAAGTAGCTGCCATGCAGTGTTTTCTTATCTATGATATACTTGGCAGGCTTGCTGCCGCTCCAAGTGTTTTCTGATACTTGTATCGGCACGGAAACGTCTCCGATAAAGTGACGCGGGTATTCGGAATAGCCATGCCAGGGGATTTTCTCCTTGTTCGGATATTCCACGGTGAATCTGGCTTCGAGTCGATTTTGGGCTGCGTTATAGTGGTACAGACTGTCCGTTCGTGGGGCAGGCATGATCACCATTAACATAACGCCGTAATCATTAGTATTATTATCCATAAATACTTCGTTGCTAAAGTCGCGCGGAACGGTCAGATGTCCCGGTGCGATAAAGTTCTTGCGTTTACCTTTGAAATCTTGTGTCCACACGACAGCCGGCCAGCCTTCGAAAGGCAGAGTTGTCAGAGTGACTTCCGACTTTTCCGTATCTACTCTGAATTTGCCTTTGGGCACGCGCATACATAAAGGAATGGGAGGCTGAGGATTGCCTTGTAAATCGAATACGAGCAGCTTGTCACTCTGCCAGGGCAGTATGTAGATACGGTTGTGGGCTTCGTCCAACTGGTCGGCGTATGTGTTTCCATATTCGTTGGGCCCTTGTCCGTAGGCACCGATAGTGGTGATGAATTTGCCGTCGCGGGTAAAAAGTTTGTAGGGAGTCTGTTTGTTATTGCTCACCAGGATGTATTTTTCTCCCACTGTGGTGCGTATCCAGCCTCCTACTAGTGCTTCGTCCCGGTTGTCTAGTTTGACAACTTGAAGTTCTTCTGTCAAATAGCTGAGTGGAATGTCTACTGTGTCTTTCAAAGCCTTTAAATTACATGAGACTAGTGTGCCGGTAGGTGTCGTGACTCGTTTTGCTACAATAGGGGAGAGTGCCAGTGGGTCGGTCTTTGTTTCACTGTTGTATACAAAAGCAACAATTGCAAGTAGACAACTAGCACATAAACTTAAAATAATAATTCTGTTCTTCATACGGTTCTGTATTTGGTTAGTACTGTTTTTCTGATTATCACTGAGGCAAAAGTAGACCGAAGTGAGCAGAAAAACAAAAAAACAGGCGGACAAAAAGGTACGATGTGACTAGATGTATGTTGTTGATTATTAATAATATAATATATATATGCGTTTGTTTTCAGGCGGACAAAGACTTCAACTACCCTGGGGCGACAGCTAAAAAACTTTGAGAAAACTGTCTAAACTTATATTCTCATCAGTAATTCCCAGCTTATCAGTCTTTATCCGATATTTCCGTTTGGTAATGGCAGCTTTGCTCACACAATAGATATCAGATAAATCCTGTATGTTGACATTGATTTTGACGAGGCAGCAGAAGCCGATTTCTTTATCTCCCAACTGCGGATAAGCCTGTCGTAACCGAACGACAAAATTGTCGAACGCATCGTTCACTACTGAAGTGACTTCTGCCCATTCTGCATCTGTCACTACTATCTTGTGACTGGTGCCCGGTTCGTCCTGATTGTTGTTGGCATGGAGTGAGGGCAACTTATGGAAGAATGGCATTCTCCGGAAAAGCGCTTCACGGAGTTCAGTCTCTTTATTCCTTAGCCGGATTTCTTTCTCCCGTAGTCCACTTACTTCGGCTTCTTTGTACAGTAACTGGTTTTCCCGCAGCAGTCGCTTCTTTTTCTCTCTCTGATAAAAGAAAAATGCGATGAATCCGATACTCAGCAGAGCTGTAACGATTCCCAGCATCCATAGTTCCCTTTGCTGCTGTTGCAGATGCAGCTGGTATAATTCGTTCTGTAATTTGAGTTGGTTGAATTCCCTTTCCCGTATCCCTGTACTGATATTATTCAGTATATTGTCCCTTATCGTGCTTTCCTTCTGTTTGGTATAAAAGACTTGTTCCGGATATTCTTTTTCGTTGATCAGATTGAATAAGCGCGCATTGGCTTCCATGGCAATAAAGCTGGAAGATGAAATAGCGGCTTGCTGATAGTAATATTTGGCGGAATCAATCTGGTTCAAGGCGGCGTGGGTTCTTCCGCATAGCAGCAGATAATGTGGTACTTCATTTCTTCCGCGCCGTTGGCTCGATAATTGTTGAAGATATATGAGTGCTTGCCGGAAATCCTTTCTTTGCAGACTGGTGTTCAACAGACTTTCCAACGCATAATAATTCAAAGACTGGTATTTGGGCGAATCCATAAGTTCTTTCATTAGCTGCAGATAGCTTTGGGTGTATCTGTTATGATCTTGCATTTTGTTTATAATTTGCAGATATAGCTGGCTGGTAGAAAAATAGAAAAGTGTATCTTTCATCTTAAGAGCCAGTTGTCTGCTGCTGTCTGCCATCACCAATGCCTGCGGATAATCCTGCTTTCTGCTGTATGCTGCTCTTCGTAGCCCGTACAGCCTTGTTTTTAGCGTATCATTTAGCTGGTATCCTTTCAGGATTTGTTCGCTCATCAGTAATGTGGAATCGGGCAGATTACGATATAAATAGGAGGCGCTTTGCTCAATGCGTGCCCGTACATACTGGATTTGCTGCTCGTTTTGTTTATATTGCCGGATGGCGATCTGCAATAATGAATCATCAGGTGTTCCTGTTTTCCACAGAGTTGCCTTGTAGAGCAACAGGTAATAATCTCCCTGATCATTGAGAGGTAATTTGTCGGGTTCTTCTATTTGTTGCAGGTAGAAAAAGATACTGTCGGTTGATACATTCTCCATCTGCATCGCTTTTTCCAGAAGGTGAGATGGGGCAGGTTGACAACTACTCAGCATGATAAGCCATCCGATGAGTAGAAATAGGGGGTAATATGGGTTGTCGTGTTTATTCATATACTAGATTCTATCTTGCGAAAATAGTATTTTATATGAGACAAAGACTTTTTCTTTATGGTATTTTATTGATTTACTTCTATTTACTGTCAAGTGATTTTATCCCGCCCAGTTCTCCCTGTCCAGATTGCGGTAACTGATGGCTTCAGCCAAATGGGAGGGCTGTATCAGTTCCGCACCTTCAAGGTCGGCAATGGTACGTGCCACCTTTAATATACGGTCGTATGCGCGTGCGGAAAGGTTGAGGCGTTCCATTGCATTTCGCAGCAGGGAAAGTCCTTTGTCATCCGGCCGCGCATAAATGGATAATAGCTTACTGCTCATCTGTGCATTGCAGTAGATGCCGGGATGATCGGCATAGCGCTGTTCCTGTATCCGGCGTGCCTGAATAACTCTGTTCCGAATAACACTGCTTGCTTCTCCCTGTCGTTGATCGGATATCTTGTCGAACGGAACAGGAACAATCTCTATCTGAATATCAATACGGTCCAGCAACGGACCGGATATCTTGTTCAGATACTTTTGTACCTGACCAGGACTGCATACACATGCCTTGGTCGGATGATTATAGTATCCGCAAGGACATGGATTCATGGATGCAATGAGCATCAGATTGGCGGGATAACTGATTGTGCTCTTTATGCGGGAGATGGTAATCTGCCGGTCTTCCAGTGGCTGGCGCAGGACTTCTAATACCCCTCTGTTGAATTCGGGCAACTCGTCCAGAAATAAAACTCCGTTATGCGCCAGGCTGATTTCTCCCGGTTGGGGAAAACTTCCGCCTCCCACCATTGCAACTTGCGATATCGTATGATGGGGATCACGGAATGGCCGTTGGGAAATCAGTGAAGAGCCCCGGTTTAGTTTTCCGGCAACGGAATGTATTTTGGTTGTTTCCAGGCTTTCGCCCAGGGAGAGGGGAGGAAGGATGGAAGGTAAGCGTTTAGCCATCATTGATTTACCACTGCCGGGAGCGCCGATCATGATGAGATTATGTCCTCCGGCGGCGGCAACTTCCAAAGCTCTTTTCACATTCTCCTGTCCTTTTACGTCTGCAAAGTCCAGGTCAAAGGCTGCTTGCTGTTGATAAAACTCTTCCCGCGTGTTGACAACCGTCTGTTCCAGCTCCCGCTCACCATTGAAGAACTGGATAACCTCTTTGATATTACTGACGCCATATACCTTCAGTTGATTGACGACTGCTGCTTCCCGCGCATTTTGTTGAGGAATAATGAGTCCCTCAAAGTTTTCTTCACGGGCTTTGATAGCAATAGGCAGTGCTCCTTTGATCGGCTGAATGCTCCCGTCGAGACTAAGTTCTCCCATCATCAGATAGTGGGACAACTTTTCGGAAGATATGGTTTCGCTGGCACCCAGCAAGCCGATGGCAAGAGGTAAATCATAAGCCGAGCCTTCCTTGCGGATATCGGCCGGCGCCATATTTACAACCAGGTTGCTGGTCGGCATTTTATAGCCATTGACTTGCAGTGCGGAGATAATACGTTGGTGACTTTCCTTCACTGCGGAATCCGGAAGACCGACGAGATAGAACATACAGCCACGCGAGCTGTTGACTTCGATTGTGATGAGTGTTGCATCAATCCCTTGAACAGCCGCTCCGAAAACTTTAATTAGCACGTTTGATTACCGTTTATTTCTTCTGTTTGTTTTTCTTTTCTTTTTCTGTCGCTTCCTCAACGATGTTTTCTATTTTCTTTTTCAGCTCTTCTCCCCGAAGGTTCTTAGCTAAAATCTTTCCGTCCGACGAGAGAAGTATGTTGGCAGGTATTTTATAGATAGAATATTGCTTGGCTACTTCAGAATTGAGTCCGCCGAAATCGCATACCTGTTCCCAGTCCAGCGTATCGCGTTTGATGGCGTCTTTCCATTGCTGTTTGTCTACATCCAGCGAGATGCCGAGCATTCCTATATATTTGTTCTTCTTATACTTTTTGTAGATTTCCCTTAACTCGCTGTTGCTCTGCTTCTGAGAGATGCTGTCGTTCCAGGAAGCCCAGAAGTTGATCAGCAGGCTTTTCTGCTTGAAGGCGTCTGATGAACGGGTAATCTTTTCTCCTTTAGCATTGGTTAGGCTGAAGAAAGGTGCATATTTGCCAATCTCCGATTTCTCTGCCTGAGTGATTGTTTCATTCAAACGTTCGATATACGGTTTGTCCTGTAATACACCTGTCATTACTTCAACTAGCTTTTTGATTTTGCTGAAGTCAGGCGTTTCTTTCTGAACGAAGTATTTGTCTAATAAGTAAAGGCTTACATAGGAGGAGTGATGTTGCAGTATGAACTCTTCCGCCATTTCTTCGGCAATGTTTGCTTTTTCTACGGTTGTTCTTTTATCCACAGTTTCTTCGCCGGCTTTTTCTGAAGGATCAGCCGGACCTTCCAGTGCTTTCTGGAAGTCTGTGAACTCCTCATTGTATATATTTCCGCTGATAGTCAGGAAATTCAGGTTGATCGTATCTCCTTTTATCTTGATCTTGTTACCCTTATCAAGAAAGACAGGATATTCAATCCGGTTCTTGAGTAACAGATAGGCAGAAGTGATTGTATCTACGCTGGTAGTGTAGGAGAACTTATCGTTTTCTGCATAAATGGTGTCTATCCGGTCGTACAGCTCGTCCATGCCGTACAAATAAAGTGTATCTGTTCCGAGTCCTTTGATCTCTCCGGTGATGGTTGTCTCATTGGAGCCCTTCTTGCATCCGACCAGACAGATAATGATGAGGATTAAAATACTACTCTTTTTCATTGCTTTGATTTCTTTTCTGCGAAAGTACGGTTTTTTACAGATAAAAAAAAGAATTGCCCGTCATTTGTAATGACGAGCAATTCTCAATATCTAAAATAGAGTGGTAATTCTCTTATTTGATGATGCTCATGAAGTCTGCATTTGTGAAGAACTTAGAGAATTCCAAGTCTGTTGCAGCTTTCTTAGCCAACGCAGGTTCTTTAGCAACAGCGCTCTTCAAACTGCTGGTTACCATAGAAGAATTGTTAGTTCTAGCACCCAGAACTGCCATCAGGTAGTCTGTGTAAGCATCTGGTTTTTCTACGCCTGCCAGTGTGTTTTTAGCTTTGTTGTAGTCCTTAGCAAGAATCTGAGCCAAAGCAGCACTGTTAGTCTTAGCGTCACCGAATGAGTTAACTGCTCTTTCGTACTGGCCTTGAGCGATGTACAGGTTACCCATAGATTCGCCAAGTTCTTTTGTACCTGCAGCTTTACCGAAGTAAGCTTCAGCAGCAGCTTTGTCACCCTTGATCAAAGAGATCAAACCTAAGTTCATATTTACTTCAGGAGCAGCGTTTACGCTGGCAGCTTTCTTCAGGTAAGATTCGGCTTTGTCAACGTTACCAGCCTGATAAGCAAGCTTACCAAGGTTGTTGTATGCGCGGTAATCGTTAGGGAACTGTTTTGTAGCCTGAGTATAGATAGCTTCCTGTTTTGCAGGATCGTTAGTCAGTGTAGCAGCATACAGCAATTCTTCGATGTTCAGTTCAGAAGGATTAGAAGAAGCAAGCTTAGTGATTTCTTCGTCAGACTTACCGATGATCTCGTAGTTCAAAGTCAAACGAGAACGACGCAGTTGAGGAAGGATATCGTCAGCCAGGTTCTTGTATACAGAAGAGATGTTCTTGATTTCTTGTTCTCTCTGTGCAGGATCCTGATACATAGACAATACGCGAAGGATCAGTTCTTTATCCTGGATGTTAGATTTAGAAACCAGTTCCTGGAAACCTTCCCAGTCCTGTGCAGTATATTTAGCGTCAACCGGAGCGTCGATCTTAGCTTTCTTCAAGTCTTTGTTCAGCATCTTGGTAGTGTTGCTTTCGCGGTTTTCTGCTAGAGTTGTATTCAGGCTTACACCACCATCAGGAGAAGCATAAGCAGAAACTTCGATGTTGCTGATCTTCTTGTTGGCAGCTTCGTTTATGTTAGCAACTTCCTTGTTGAATTCTTTAGCAGTTTTCAACTCGCTTGAACGGATGTTAGCCTGTTGGATCAAGAACATGATGTTAGCATCGTGTTTTTCCTTAATGATACGTTGGAAAGCATCTTCGCCCAGAGCCGGGTTAGCGCTGCCCAATGTGTTATTTACCAATTCAGAAGTAGAGATTACACCATCAGCTACTTTCACAGCGGGGATAACGACTTCCTTTTTACCAACTTTAGCTTTGAATTCAAGCCACAGTTCAGATTTTGCCATTTCAGGAACATAGTCGAAAGATGTTTTCATTGTATAGCTACCACCTACTTTGTAAGAGATAGTCTGATCGTTTCCTTCTACTTTTTCTCCTTGGAACACAGCACTTTGTCCTTTAGCTTCACCGCCATTCCACTTCAAAACCGGAGTAACTTCTACTACAGCTTTTTTCTTGAAATACTTTTCAGGGAATTTACCATTAATGGTAGCAGGAACTTTACCACCTACTGCTTCCAACACTTGTGGAGTAACAGTGAAGTAGTCCGCTGACAGGGGACCCATTTTCTTGCACGAAGAGAAAAGTGCAACAACAATTGCCATGAGTAAAGGCAAGTACAACTTCTTTGTCATTTTAGGTATAAATTAAATGTTTGTAATTGAAATATCGTCATATTTATAACCCCTTTTCAATCCTAATAAAGGAAAAACATCGCAAAGATATTAATTCTTAATATAATTATGTAGTTAGCAGGAGGTTTTTATCATAATTTAATGAAAACCCGACTCTTTTTCTCGCCGATACTTGATATTTCGGGGATGATGCTCGATAATCTCGCTGCGAAGCATGTTTCGGTCGATATGGGTATAAATTTCGGTCGTCGCAATCGATTCGTGTCCGAGCATGCACTGGATGGCCCGTAAATTGGCGCCACCTTCCAGTAAATGAGTGGCAAAGGAGTGTCGGAAAGTGTGCGGACTGATGTTTTTGGTGATACCCGCATTTTGTGCTAATTCTTTTATCATATGAAAGATCATAATCCGGGAAAGTGATTTGCCTCTCCGCTGGCTGACAAACACAAAATCTTCATAGTCTTTTTTAACTTCTATCCGGTTGCGGTCCAAGAAATAAAGTTTGATCTCGTTAATGGCACGGGGGGAAATGGGAACAAGACGTTGCTTGCTTCCTTTGCCTTCTACTTTGATGAAGCCTTCATCAAAATAGAGATCGGATAATTTGAGGCTGACAAGTTCGGATACACGGAGTCCGCAGCTGTATAATGTTTCCAGAATAGCTCTGTTGCGCTGTCCTTCGGCTTTGCTGCGGTCTACGGAGGAGATGATGTTGTCGATCTCTTCTACGGTCAGCACTTCGGGGAGTTTTAATCCTATCTTGGGACCTTCCAGCAGTTCGCTGGGATCAGCCTCCAGATAATCCGCCATAATAAGGAAACGGAAGAAGGACTTGATGCCGGATAAAATGCGTGCCTGAGAACGAGGATGAATGCCGATGTCATGCAATCCCGCAGCGAAACGCTGGAGATCGGACAGGCATACTTCAAGAACATCTATCCCTTCCAGAGTCAGAAAATTCATCAGTTTATCCAGATCGGTCAGATAAGCGTCCAATGTATTGGGGGATAAAGACTTTTCCAGCTTGAGGTACTGCTGGTACTTTCTGATTATCAGTGCTTGTTGCTCCTTCTTCTTGTTTTTTTCGTTGATTTCCATTTCTTTTTTCTACCTTTGTAGCCTGAAATATTGTTCTTTGGATACAAAGGTATTAAAAAAGCAGGACTACGGCGATGAGAATACAAATTATTAATGGCCCGAACATCAATCTGTTGGGCAAACGTGAACCTTCCATATACGGAAGTGTTACATTTGAAGACTATCTGGCTGAGCTTCGTAAAAGATATGCTGATTTGGAGATCGACTATTTTCAATCGAACATTGAGGGAGAAATGATTGACTGCATTCAGCAGGTAGGTTTTGAGGTAGACGGCATCATTCTGAATGCCGGCGCTTATACACATACATCCATCGCTCTGCAGGATGCCATTCGTTCTGTGACTTCTCCGGTGATCGAGGTACATATTTCTAATGTACATAGCCGTGAGTCTTTCCGGCATGTATCTATGATCGCCTGCGCATGCAAAGGAGTGATCTGTGGCTTCGGGCTGAACTCGTATCGGTTGGCTCTGGAGGCTTTGTTAGGTAATAAATAAGGTATTAATATATTAAATAGGTAAAAAGGCTATGTTACTGAAACAGACAAAAATCGTCGCATCCATTTCGGACAGACGTTGCGATGTGGACTTTATAAAACAGCTGTTTGAAGCTGGGATGAATGTGGTACGTATGAATACGGCTCACGCTAGCCGTGAAGGTTTTGAAGCGTTGATTGCCAATGTACGTTCCGTATCCAACCGGATTGCAATCCTCATGGATACCAAAGGACCGGAAGTACGTACAACTGCCAATGCGGAACCGATTCCATATCAGATAGGTGATAAAGTAAAGATTGTCGGCAATCCTGATCAGGAGACGACTCGTGAATGTATCGCTGTTTCGTATCCTAACTTTGTGAACGATTTGAATATCGGAGGTCTGGTTCTGATTGACGATGGTGATCTTGAACTGGAAGTAATCGATAAGACAGCCGATTATCTGCTTTGCGAAGTGAAAAACGATGCAACGTTGGGAAGCCGCAAGAGCGTGAACGTCCCGGGTGTTCGTATCAATCTTCCTTCATTGACAGAGAAAGACCGTAACAATATACTTTACGCGATTGAAAAGGATATCGATTTCATCGCTCACTCTTTCGTGCGCAACCGTCAGGACGTACTTGATATCCGTGAAATTCTGGATGCTCACAATAGTGATATCCGGATTATTGCCAAGATTGAGAATCAGGAAGGGGTGGACAACATCGACGAGATTCTTGAAGTGGCGGACGGCGTGATGGTAGCCCGTGGTGACCTGGGTATCGAAGTGCCGCAGGAACGTATTCCGGGTATCCAGCGTGTGCTGATCCGCAAATGTATCCTGGCAAAGAAACCGGTGATCGTTGCGACTCAGATGCTTCATACCATGATCAACAATCCTCGTCCGACCCGCGCGGAAGTGACCGATATCGCGAATGCAATCTACTATCGTACGGATGCTCTGATGTTGAGCGGTGAGACTGCTTATGGCAAATATCCGGTAGATGCAGTCAAGACAATGACCAAGATCGCGGCCCAGGCTGAAAAAGATAAACTGGAAGAGAATGATATCCGTATCCCGTTGAACGAAAACAGTAACGATGTAACGGCCTTCCTTGCTAAACAGGCAGTGAAAGCTACATCGAAACTGAAGATACGTGCCATCATCACAGACAGCTATAGCGGACGGACCGCCCGTAATCTGGCAGCTTTCCGTGGTAAGTTCCCGGTATTGGCTATCTGCTATAAAGAAAAGACCATGCGTCATCTGGCACTTTCTTATGGAGTGGAAGCAATCTATATGCCGGAGCTGGCCAACGGACAGGAATATTATTTTGCCGCTTTGCGCCGCCTGTTGAAGGAAGGACGTTTGCAGCCGACTGATATGGTAGGATATCTGAGTAGCGGTAAGGCAGGTACACAAACTTCATTCCTCGAAATCAATGTCGTGGAAGATGCGTTGAAACATGCGGGAGAAACTGTATTGCCTAACAACAATCGTTATCTCTAACTGTTACATCTAAAATAAGGTTTTTATGCAGGAGACTGAATCTATTGATGAATATATTTTGCAGCATATCGATGCGGAAAGTGACTATCTGAAAGCACTCTACCGGGATACGCATGTGAAACTGCTTCGTCCCCGTATGGCTTCCGGGCATTTACAGGGGCGGATGCTGAAAATGTTTGTGGAGATGATTCGCCCCCGGCATATACTGGAGATCGGAACATATAGCGGTTATTCTGCCCTTTGTCTGGCGGAAGGCTTGTCGGAGGGCGGAATGTTGCATACGTTTGAAATTAATGATGAACAAGAGGACTTTACCCGTCCCTGGCTGGAGAATTCTCCTTTTGCGGACAAGATTCGCTTTTATATAGGAGATGCCTTGGAGCTTGTTCCTCATTTGGGCGTTACGTTCGATCTGGCCTTCATTGACGGTGATAAACGTAAATATATCGATTATTACGAGATGGTTTTAAAGCATCTTTCCACAGGTGGGTATATCATTGCCGACAATACATTGTGGGATCACAAGGTCTGCGACGGACATTCTCACGATACGCAGACTCGTGCCGTTATGGCATTCAACGATAAGATTGCGACCGATACACGGGTCGAGAAAGTCATTTTGCCTTTACGGGACGGATTGACGTTGATTTGGAAAAAACAATCTCCGTCCCGGTTTTGATTTCTCAGGAAGAAAACGTATCTTCGAACCGAAACCCTCTAAAAAATACGATTTATGGAGACAACCCGCCAAAATAAGATAAGTCGTCTGCTTCAAAAAGAATTGAGTGAGATATTCCGTCAGGAAACCAGCAAGACGCATGGCGTTCTCGTATCGGTAAGTGTCGTGCGTGTAAGCCCCGATTTGAGTGTGGCGAAAGCCTATCTAAGCATATTCCCGTCGGAAAAAGCGGCCGATATGCTCGAATCGATTCGCGATAATGCCAAGACTATACGGTATGAGTTGGCGAGCCGTGTGCGTTACCAGTTGCGTAAGACGCCTGAGCTGATGTTTTTCCTCGATGATTCACTCGATTATATCGAGAATATCGATACACTCCTTCATAAATAATTCCGTAACCGCTTATGCCCCTTTCGCTGAACATTGCGGTGAGATATCTTTTCTCCCGT
>ENA-ORTP01003162-ORTP01003162.1-human-gut-metagenome-genome-assembly--contig:-NODE-3162-length-11928-cov-3.004043_pt1 | contig 11928 bp, 7 predicted proteins | sample MGYA00241913_ERZ509190 | MGnify/ENA primary metagenome ERZ509190 (study PRJEB26280, sample SAMEA2338839) | human gut metagenome | biome: human gut; feature: human-associated habitat; material: faeces...
AATTATGCCAGCGAGGAAGAAACTGCGGCAGCCATTAAAGCATTATATGAAAAGACCGGCTATATTATGGATACCCATACGGCCGTGGCATCCAGTGTATATGGAAAATATAAAGCACAGACTGGCGATACCACAAAGACGGTTATCGCATCGACGGCCAGTCCGTATAAGTTTACCAGAAGTGTAATGAATGCCATTGATCCGGCCTATGATTGCCAGACCGATTTTGCCCTGGTGGATGAACTGTCCAGATTATCCGGAGTGAAAGTGCCACAGGCCATCGAGGACATTCGTACGGCGCCGGTATTGCACGATACCGTATGTGAAACAGAAGATATGTGCCGGGAAGTGAAGAAGATTTTAGGAATATAAGATTTTGGGGATGAAATAATGAAAATTTCTGCTGTTTACCAGGAAGGAATGCTGGTCATCCAGAAAACAGATGATGACCAGCAGGTGTATACCTGGTCAAAAAAAATAGAGGACTTTGTGCTTCGCCGCAATGAGAATACCGGATTGACGGTGGATAAAGAAAACCAGTCCAAAGTATTTTTATGGGAACCCATCGGAGACAACTTTCTGGTGGTATTCCCCAGAGGAGGAACGGTACGCTGTTCTTATACGCCGTTAAACGGGGCGTATCTTAAACTTTTAGACCGCGTCTGTGAAGTGGTGTCCATGTCGTTGACGAAAAAAGGTCTGTCCATAGAACTGTGCAGCGCCATCATTAATCGCATGGGACTGCAGGTGTCAGGCGGCAGATTACTCATTGGAGAGAGAGCGTATCGGGATTATGCCATTCCGGTGATCAAAGGCGGCACAAACCAGGTGACCAGAGATAATCCGAAGTTTGTAAAAAAATTCTTTTTTCCGATAGAAGAACTGACGAAAGACATGGAGGAAACCACTTCCCGGGTGATGGTGGAAGTGCATGTGGACGGACACGACATCCATTTTCCAATCAAAACAGATCTTCCGGAGGGAGAAGAAGCAAAATACATGCATGTGCCATTAGAGTGTTTCTATTACCATGACCATGCCGTCCAGTTAAAACAGACCGGCGTGGGCAACGTGTTATTCAACTGTCGTCCTATGGAATCGGCAGAAAAAACATGGGGTTTTCGTTTCTGGGAAAGTCGTTTTATTTCCGGTAAATTGTATGCATGGGGCAAAAAAGCCAAGAAAAAATCCTCGCAGAAAGTCAGTCTGTTTTATGAAAAATTCTGTCAGAAAGCCGAGGAGGGAACGTACGAAATTTTTGAACTGGCGCAGAAACGTAATCCAAAAGGCGCTTACTTTGTCATTGATAAACATGCGCCGGATTATCAGCGGATAAAACATAATCCGAACGTGGTGAAGCAATATTCTCCGAAATATTACTGGCTTTTATTCCGGGCAAACAGTTATATTTCCACGGAGACGCCGGTACATTTGAATAATTTGCGATCGAATAATAAATATTTTCGGAGAACATTGGCAGAAAATGATTTTGTTTTTTTGCAGCATGGAATTACTTATTTAAAATATCAGGGACAAAATTCTGTTTATGTTGTAGGTAAAGAACTTTCACCATCTTATATTATTGTAAGTAGTGAAAAAGAAAAAGAGATTGTTCATCAAATGATGCTTATACCTAAAGAAAAGATTCTTAAAACGGGAATGGCTATTTTCAGTAAAATCGATTATAAGCATATCACACAAAAATCGGATGATATTGCAGTGATTATGCTGACGTGGAAACCATATGAAGAAGATTTACTGGATTTTACCAAAGGCAGCTATTATGACAATACAGTTCAGATTTTTGCTCTTTTACAGAAATATCTGCCGAAGGAAAATATTATCATTGTGATCCATCCAAAAATCGGGGCGCTGCTGGAAAATACGCCGCTGTCTTCCAATATATGGCGGGGGCCGATTTCTGAAGTGTTATGTAAGGCGAAATTACTGATTACCGATTATTCTTCTGTTTGTTATAACAGTTTCTATCAGGGAGGCGGCGTAGTCTTCTATCAGGAAGATCTGGATTATTACGAAAAAGAAAATGGAAAACTGATTCCAAAAGAAGACGAATATATCGGAAAACGCGCATTTTCTCTTGAGGAACTGGAAGAGATTATCCAAAACGGAATAAAAGACCAGACGATTCTTCTTGACCAGTTCCGCACAAAAGAACACGAGGAACGTTATCAGCAGATCAACGAGTTTTCCGATGGAAAAAATATGGAACGGATTTGCAAAAAACTGGAAGAATTGCAGCTGATCTGACGGATGTTTCGTGAGGAAGAAAACATCAGGCGCATGGAGAAAAACAGGAGGAACACCATGAAAAAATATGATTACCTGATCGTGGGCGCGGGACTTTTTGGAAGTGTCTTTGCCCATGAAATGACCAAAAGAGGTGCGTCCTGTCTTGTGATTGAAAAACGAAATCACATTGCAGGCAATATCTACTGTGAGGAAATAGAAGGTATTCAGGTGCATAAATACGGGGCGCATATTTTCCATACTTCTGACCGGGAAGTGTGGGAGTATGTGCAGCAGTTTGCAGAGTTTAATCATTATATTAATTCTCCGGTGGCGGTCTATAAAGATGAGCTGTATAATCTTCCCTTTAACATGAATACCTTCAGTCGTTTGTGGGGAATCCGCACGCCGAAAGAAGCAAAGGAAATCATCGCAGCACAGATTGAAAGTCTTGGGATCGGGGAACCGGCAAATCTGGAAGAGCAGGCATTATCCCTTGTGGGCAGGGATGTCTATGAAAAACTGATCAAAGGATATACGGAAAAACAGTGGGGAAGAGACTGCAAAGATCTTCCGGCCTTTATCATCCGCCGTCTGCCTCTTCGTTTCACCTATGACAATAACTATTTTAATGACCGCTATCAGGGGATTCCTGTGGGGGGATATACCAAAATGGTGGAAAAAATGCTGGAAGGATCCGATGTTCTTCTGGGAACCGATTATTTTTCTTTTCGGAAGGAACATCCGGATATTGCCGGCCAAACCATATATACAGGCCCTCTGGATGCGTATTTTGACTATGAACTGGGTGTGTTACAGTACAGGACCGTGCGATTTGAAACGGAAATTCTGCCGATGGACAACTATCAGGGAAATGCCGTGGTCAATTACACGGAAAGAGACGTGCCGTATACCAGAATCATCGAACATAAACATTTCGAATTTGGTCAGCAGCCTTCCACAGTGATTTCCAGAGAATATCCGCAGGAGTGGAAACCGGGAATGGAACCGTACTATCCGGTCAATGATGACGCCAATGAAAAGCTGGCAGACGCCTACCGGAAGCTGGCGGAAGCTCAGAAAAAGACCATTTTCGGCGGAAGACTGGGACAGTATCGTTACTATGATATGGATAAAGTCATTCGTCTGGCGTTGGATTATGTAGAAAAACGTTGACAGAAACCGAAACATAAGCTAGAATATTTTTATATACACGACAGATAAATTTGTGAATGTAACAATAAAGCACAAAAGAAAAGGAAGGGTAAGGTGTTTTACGCATACCCTTCCTTATGGTGTCTTCTCGGTGTTTTCACCGATGATACCGGTCAGGTAACCGCAGATAACAGGTCAGCAAAAGAGAGTTAGGAGAACAAATATGGATGATGCAAGATTAAGTTTTTCTAATATTATGGAAACACTTCTGAAACAGGCCCATCAGAATAAAAACGTACTTGAATATAAAGAAATCAATGATGCATTTAAAGAGATCGAATTGACTCCGGAGAAGTTTGAATGGATTCTTGATTATTTTGAAAAACAGGGCGTGGATGTTTTGAATACAAGTGAAGAAGATGCCGATGATAATTATATGGACGATGACGCAGAAGAGGTGGAGCTGATTGATGATACGGATATTCTTGAGGGTGTCAGTCTGGAAGATCCGGTGCGTATGTATTTAAAAGAAATCGGAAATATTCCTCTGCTTACGGCGGAAGAAGAAGTTTTTCTGGCACAGCGTATTGAAAAAGGGGATGAGCAGGCCAGAAAACAGCTCATTGAAGCCAATCTCCGTCTTGTGGTCAGCATTGCCAAAAAATATGTGGGAAGAGGAATGTCTTTTCTTGATCTGATTCAGGAAGGAAACATGGGTCTGATGAAGGCCGTGGAAAAATTTGACTATAAAAAAGGAAATAAATTCAGTACATACTCCACATGGTGGATTCGTCAGGCGATTACCAGAGGTATCGCAGATACGGCAAAGACCATCCGTGTGCCGGTGCATATGGTTGAGACCATTAACAAAACTCTGCGTACATCCAGAATGTTACTGCAGGAGCTGGGACGTGAACCAACCAATGAAGAAATTGCCAAAAAGATGAACATGCCAGTGGCAAAGATTGATGAGATTTTAAAAACATCCCGGGATCCGGTGTCTTTGGATACGCCGATCGGCGAGGAAGAAGACAGTCAGCTTGGTGATTTTATCGAAGACGAATCCCTTCTTTCCCCGGTGGATTCCGCTTCTTTTTCCATGTTAAAAGAAGAACTGGAAGTGGCGATGGCTTCCCTGACAGAAAGAGAACGTAATGTCATTAAACTCCGTTTTGGTCTGGACGATGGCAAGACCAGAACTCTGGAAGAAGTCGGAAAAGAATTTAACGTTACCAGAGAACGTATCCGTCAGATTGAGGCAAAGGCGCTGCGTAAATTACGTCATCCAAGCCGCAGTCGTAAATTAAAAGATTTTCTGGAGTAAAGTCGCAGGATTCCTGATAAAAGAAGAATATTGCCAAAGGATAAAGTATTGATTAAAATAATGGGAAGACTGACCGCGTTAGTTTCCCATTATTTTTTGTTTTCCAGGAAAATGCATGCAGGGAACCCCGGGTGTTTTGGCGGGAATGATGTCTGCCGCAAGGTATCCGATGGATGTTATGGTTCTCTGGCAGAAGATGGCGAGAAAATAAAGAGGAAGGTAATGAACCCAAAACAATTAAATACAGGCGTAGAGGAAACGGTCTGGAAAGAGATAGAATATTTTGTCCGAAAATATAAGATTAAAAAGATTATTTTGTTTGGCTCCCGTGCAAGAGGAGATTATCACAAAATCAGTGATATTGATCTGGCGGTATCCGGCGGGGATATTCCATCCTTTTGTATGGATGTTGATGAGGAGACGTCTACTTTGCTGTTTTATGACATTGTAGATCTGGACGGTGTGGTACAGAAATCTCTGCGGGAGTCTATTCGGAAAGAGGGAATCCTGATCTATGAAAAAATATGAAAACTTTTGTGCTGCATTGCAGAATTTAAAAGATATTTACTATTATGAAGAGCCTTATGATAATGTGGTGCTCACCGGACTTACCGGATTATATGAATTATGTTTTGAACAGGCGTGGAAAGCGGCGAAGGAGCTGCTGGAAAGTAATGGATTTCCAGAGACGAAAACCGGATCTCCCAGACATATTTTAAAAGCGGCTTATCAGGTGGGAATGATTCAGAACGAAAAATTGTGGATAGAGTCGCTGAAAACGAGGAATAATGTGGCGCATGCATATAATCATGACATTGCGCTGGATATTGTCCGGCAGACAAAGGAAAAATATTATCGTAAGACAATATTAAGATAATCAATAAAATAACACCAAAATAATCAAGATAAGATAATAAAGATAAAGAAAAACAGAAAGGAAGCAGATCATGAAAGACGGATTTATTCGGGTGGCGACGGCAGCGGTGGACGTAAAAGTTGCTGATCCGGTATTTAATGAAGAAAGTATGATGAGGACCATCAGATATGCGGCAGAGAGAGAAGTAAAGGTTCTGGTCTTGCCGGAACTGGTGCTGTCTGCTTACAGTTGTGGCGATTTGTTCTGGCAGAGTCCACTGCTGAAAAGCAGCCGGGAACAGCTGGCGCGGCTTTGTGAGGAAACCAGCGAGATTCCGATGGTCATTGTGGCGGGCGTTCCGCTGGAAATACGGCAGAAATTATATAACTGCGCGGTTTTTTTGTATCAGGGACGAATCCTTGGCGTTGTACCGAAAAAATACCTGCCGAATTATGCAGAGTTTTATGAGGCAAGGAATTTTGCCCCGGGCAGACGGGAGGTAGAGATGATCCGGCTTTGTGGACAGACTGTGCCTTTTGGGATGAATTTGTTATTCTGCTGTGAAAATGTGGATAATCTGGTGCTGGCCGGTGAAATTTGTGAAGATTTGTGGGCACCGCTGCCACCGTCAACGTTCCATGCGCTGGCAGGAGCCACCGTGATTTGTAATCCATCGGCCAGTGATGAGACAACGGCCAAAGACAGTTACCGACGGGAACTGGTCAGCTCGCAGTCGGCCAGACTGGTGGGCGCTTATCTCTATGCTTCAGCCGGAGAAGGAGAATCTACGCAGGATCTGGTGTATAGCGGACATAATCTTATCGCAGAAAACGGTATTGTTCTGGCAGAGAGCCAACGATTTACCAATCATTATATCGAGACAGAGATCGATGTGGATCGTCTGGCTGCCGATCGCAGAAAAATGACCACTTTTGGAGGGGAAGAAGAAGCGCAGTATCACCGGGTATATTTTACGCTGGAAGAAACGGAGACAAAGCTTTGTCGTCCTGTTTCCAAAGCGCCGTTTATTCCGGCCAATAAAGCGGACCGGGATAAACGTTGCGATGAAATCCTGATGATTCAGGCTATGGGGCTGAAAAAACGTCTTGCCCATACAGGTTGTCAGTCTGCGGTAGTGGGAATCAGCGGAGGATTGGATTCAACACTGGCGGTACTGGTGACGGTAAGGGCTTTTGATTTGTTAAATCTTCCACGAAAAAATATTGTCTGTGTGACCATGCCATGTTTTGGAACAACGGACAGAACCTATACCAATGCGGTGACGCTGACGAAGAAACTGGGAGCGACTTTACGGGAGATTCGCATTAATCAGTCGGTGGAACAGCATTTTGCGGATATTGGCCATGACCCGCAGGTGCATGATGTGACCTATGAAAATGCACAGGCAAGAGAAAGAACACAGATTCTTATGGATATTGCCAATCAGGTGAACGGCATGGTGATTGGAACCGGCGATATGTCCGAACTGGCCCTGGGCTGGGCAACTTATAATGGAGATCATATGTCGATGTATGCGGTGAACTGTTCTGTGCCGAAAACACTGGTGCGCCATCTTGTCCGTTATTATGCCGATACGGCAAAGGAAGAAGAACTGAAGAAGGTGCTGCTTGACGTACTGGATACCCCGGTAAGTCCGGAGCTGCTTCCACCGGTGGATGGCGTGATCTCTCAGATTACGGAAGATCTGGTGGGTCCGTATGAATTGCATGATTTTTATCTGTATTATCTGCTTCGTTTTGGCTTTGCTCCGGAAAAAATCTTCCGTCTGGCCAGAAAGGCCTTTGCCGGAGAATATACGGACGCCGTCCTGTATCAGTGGTTAAGAACCTTCTGCTGGAGATTCTTTGCCCAGCATTTTAAACGTTCCTGCCTGCCGGACGGGCCGAAGGTTGGATCCGTTGCCGTTTCTCCGCGGGGAGATCTGCGGATGCCAAGCGATGCCAGCCCATCCGTTTGGATGGCAGAAATGGACGCATTAAAAGAAAAACTGGGACTGTAAGCGGGATAACAGAGAATAAGCCGGTCAGGATTTTGCTTTTTGCAGAGCGTTTTTAATGGCCTGCTGCAAAATGAGACCGGTATATTTATTCTCTTCATCCAGCTTGAGATCATCAATGGAAGAAAGACCATTAAGCTGGGCATTGATGCTTTCCACAGAGGGCTGCAAAAGAGGATACATGGCTGTGATGCTTTCGGACAGGTTATTGAGACTGACCGAAGTAATATGGTCCTGATCCACGGATACGGCAACATCCAGGGCGGTATCCCCGAGGGTGATGGTGGAGGTATAAACGCCGGGAGTATACATGCCGCTGCTGGTCTTTATGCTTTTTTCCTCCGGTGCAAACATAAAAATGAGCAGGAGAATGAGAATGATGGCCAGACAGATAAACAGAGCGGTATAAATCAGTTCTTTTGCTTTGACAACGATAATTTTAGTTTTTGCACTCAAAAAAAACAGTCCTTCCGATACATAATTTTATTAAAGTTTATTCTGATTTTATGAAAATATGCCTGTGATTAAACTAAAGGAGGAAGAAAACAGCATGGAAGAAAGACGGACGTTTCCAGAGGTATTTCCCGATTTTCCTATTCCGGATAATTTAAAGTATGTGCTTTCCAATACGGTGGTGACCAAGGTGGTCATGAAACAGAGTAAAAATCATTTGATCGTGCATCTTCATGGCGAACATATTCTGGGGAAAAAACTGCTCAATAAAATCGCCTATGATCTGAAAAATGCTTTATTTAAAGGGACTTCCCTCTTTCTGAGTATTGATGACACCTACGATCTGCCGCCGGTATATACGCTGGAAAGACTGACGAAAGATTACTGGGACAGTATTTTATATGAAATCCAGAAAATGGGACAGGTAGAATACAGCCTCTTTCAGCATTGTGAATGGGGATTTGAAGGAAATATCATGACCGTTTTGCTGGAAGATTCCTTTCTTGCCCGCAATAAGGCAAGAAAATTAAAAGAATATCTGGAAGAAATGTTCGCTCACCGCTTCGGGAAAGAGGTGCAGGTGGGATTTGATTTTACCGACGATGCCAAAAATGCTTTTTATAAGGCAAGAAATCATAAATTGAATCTGGAAGTCGGTATGGTTATGGAACAGATTGAGAAGGCGGAGGCAGAAAAAGGACGCCAGAAAGAAAACGGGGAAAATGGAGAAAAAGAAAAAGCGGGAAGAAAGAATACCGCTTATTCCGGTAATTTTTTCGAAGAACGGGCCAGAAGAAAAGAGTTCGGCGCTTTTCAACGAAAACAGAAGGATCCCGATATTATTTACGGAAAAGACTGCGATGGAGAAGTTGTGCCCATCGAAGAAATCGTGGATGAGATTGGGGAAATCGTGGTTCGTGGAGAAATTATCGGTCTGGACATCCGCGAAATTCGCCGGGAGCGTACCATTGTCAGTTTTCGGATTACCGATTACACGGATACGATAGTAGGAAAAGTATTTTTGAAGAATATATTTTTACCAGATTTTCTGGATGAATTTCAAAAAGGACGGTTTTATAAGATCAAGGGTATGCCGAGGATGGATACCTTTGAAAGAGATCTTACGCTTTCCTCCATCACGGGAATAAAACCCATACCGGATTTTCGGGAAAAAAGAGTGGATAAAAGTCTGGAAAAACGGGTGGAATTGCATTTGCATACGGTGATGAGCGATCTGGACAGCGTGGTGGATATTAAAAAAGTGATCAATACGGCGAAAGCCTGGGGACATCCGGCCATGGCCATCACCGATCATGGCGTTTTACAGGCGTTTCCCATTGCCAATCACTGCATAACCATGGATGAACCGTTTAAGGTGATTTACGGGGTGGAAGGTTATTTTGTTGATGATCTGAAAAAGCTGGTGGTCAATGACAAAGGCCAGACTTTACAGGAGGCCTATGTGGTCTTTGACCTGGAAACCACGGGATTTAGTCCGCAGCACGACGCCATTATTGAGATTGGCGCAGTAAAAGTGCAGGGCGGAGAGGTAACAGACCGCTACAGCGTTTTTGTTAACCCCGGACGACCTATTCCCCTCAGAATTACAGAACTGACCAGCATTGACGATGCCATGGTCGCCGGTGCGGATTCCATCGAAAAGATTCTTCCGGAGTTTCTGGAATTTTGCGAGGGATGCAGTCTGGTGGCGCATAATGCAGAGTTTGACGTGAGTTTTATCGAGGCCAATGCAGAAAGAATGGGGTATTCCTGTGATTTTACGGTGCTGGATACGGTGCAGATGGCCAGACTGCTTATGCCGGGACTGAATCGGTTTAAACTGAATACGGTCTGTAAACATCTGGGTATCAAGCAGGAACATCATCACCGGGCGGTGGATGACGCCAGAGTAACGGCGGAGGTTTTTCTCCGTTTTGTGGAAATGCTCCATGAACAGGGAGTGGAAACTCTGGCTCAGTTAAATGAAAAAGGAAGTACTTCGGCGGATCTGATTAAAAAAGCCATGACGTATCATGGCATCATTCTCGTTAAAAATGAGACAGGACGGGTAAATCTGAATCGTCTGGTTTCGGCTTCCCATCTGGATTATTTTCATCGGAGACCCCGTATGCCCAAGAGCCTTATCGAAAAGTACAGAGAGGGCCTGATCCTTGGGTCAGCCTGTGAAGCCGGGGAATTATTTCAGGCGATCATCCGGGGAAAAAGCGAGGAAGAGATTGCCCGAATTGTGAATTTTTATGATTATCTGGAGATTCAGCCCATCGGCAATAATGCCTTTATGCTGGAAAGTGACAAGTATGAGGCAAAAACCGTGGAAGATCTTCAAAATTATAATCGGAAGATCGTAGAACTGGGAGAACGCTATCACAAGCCGGTGGTGGCGACTTGCGACGTTCATTTCCTGAATCCGGAAGATGAACAGTACCGGAGAATCCTCATGGCTGGCAAGGGCTTTGCCGATGCCGATAATCAGGCGCCTCTTTATTTCAGAACCACCGAGGAGATGCTGGAGGAGTTTGCTTATCTGGGCGAACAAAAGGCCAGGGAAGTCGTCATCACCAACACCAATAAGATTGCCGATATGATCGAAAAGATTTCTCCGGTGCATCCGGATAAATGTCCGCCGGTGATTCCAAAATCCGATGAGCAGCTGACGGATATTTGTTATAAAAAAGCCCATGAAATCTATGGACCGGAGCTGCCGGACATTGTCAGGGAACGGCTGGACAGAGAATTGCATTCCATTATTTCCAACGGGTTTGCTGTGATGTACATCATCGCCCAGAAGCTGGTCTGGGATTCCAACGACCATGGCTATCTGGTTGGATCCCGGGGATCGGTAGGTTCTTCTTTTGTGGCAACCATGTCGGGAATCACGGAAGTGAATCCGCTATCTGCCCACTACATTTGTCCGGAATGCCATTTTGTGGATTTCGATTCGGAATACGTAAAACCGTATGCCATGAAAGGTATGTCCGGCTGCGACATGCCCGACAGAGATTGTCCGGTCTGTGGCACGAAACTGTTAAAAGAGGGACATGACATTCCTTTTGAAACCTTCCTTGGGTTTAAGGGAAATAAAGAACCGGATATTGATTTGAATTTCTCCGGGGAATATCAGGCGAAAGCCCATAAATACGTGGAAGTGATCTTCGGGGAGGGTTCGGCTTACCGGGCGGGAACCATCGGTACGCTGGCGGAAAAAACTGCCTACGGTTATGTGATGAAATATTTTGAGGAAAGAGGAATCCATAAACGGCGCTGTGAGATGGAACGTCTGGCAGAAGGATGCACCGGAGTGAAACGAACCACGGGACAGCATCCGGGCGGAATCATCGTAGTTCCGCATGAACATGAAATCTACGATTTTACCGCCATCCAGCATCCGGCCAACGATGTCAATACCGATATTGTGACCACCCATTTTGAATACCATTCCATCGACCATAACCTGCTGAAACTGGATATTCTCGGCCACGACGATCCGACCATGATCCGGCGGCTGGAAGATCTGACCGGAGTGGATGCGAAAACGATTCCACTGGATGATCCGGATGTGATGGAACTGTTCCATGGCACAGATATTCTGGGCATCACGCCGGAAGACATCGGCGGAGTGGAGATGGGGTCTCTTGGTGTTCCTGAGTTTGGTACAGAGTTTGTTATGCAGATGTTAAAGGATACTAATCCCCAGTGTTTTTCCGATCTGGTACGTATTTCCGGCTTGTCCCACGGGACGGATGTGTGGCTGGGCAACGCCCAAATGCTCATTGAAACCGGACAGGCGGAGATTTCCACCGCAATCTGCTGTCGAGACGATATTATGACGTACCTGATCAATATGGGTCTGGATAA
>ENA-ORTP01003163-ORTP01003163.1-human-gut-metagenome-genome-assembly--contig:-NODE-3163-length-11926-cov-3.374695_pt1 | contig 11926 bp, 6 predicted proteins | sample MGYA00241913_ERZ509190 | MGnify/ENA primary metagenome ERZ509190 (study PRJEB26280, sample SAMEA2338839) | human gut metagenome | biome: human gut; feature: human-associated habitat; material: faeces...
TCTTTATTGTAATGAAAGAATCCGTGTAATCCGCGTAATTCGCGCCTGAATCTTTATTCACTAATCACTTTCCTGTATTCTGCCACTGCCATTTTTTCTGCCAGATATGCATTAATCAGGTTCGTATGAGCCTGTGTCCACGATAATTGTGCGGACAAAACATCTGCCATACTGGATTTTCCTTCATTATAAGAGAAAGTGACAAGGTCCAGGTTCTCTTCGGCAAGATCCATATTTTCCTTTGCTGTCTTTACTTGTTGCTCTGTTTCCGTCAGTTTTGTAGTGGCGGCGGAGAGTTCCTCAAGAATATTATCAGTGATATAACTTTGTTGCAGCTTCTGGATACCAATGAATGCTTTCTGTTGCCGGTTTGTCTTGAAACGCGCCCCCCAACGGAAGATGGGGATACTGACGTTTACTCCGGCTACAGGCGTATGGGGGATTTCCTGTCCCATGTACGTGATACCGGTATCCCAACCTGTGGCAAGGAACATGCTTACCTGAGGATTGTACTTGCTGAGGGCGGCATGGCGTTGTGCCTCACTCCGGGCAATGTTTACCGTTGTGCTGGCATAATCGGCGCGGCGTGGAAGTACATCGTCAAGTCCAAGAATGTCGACGGGTTCACTGGCTATACTGATTTCACTTAGGCTATCTACGGGAGTATTGGGTGCTACTCCCATCAAAATGTTCAGTTGTTGTAAGGCAAGGGTATAGTTCTGACGGGCCTTGATATACTGCAATTCAGCTTCTTTCTGGCGGGTGGAAATCATCAGCAGGTCTGTACGACTGATAGCGCCATCGTTGAAGCGATCCTGAATAATATCGTGCTGCTTCTTTATGATATCCTGAAATGTAGCAGCAGCCTCAAGACTGGCATAGGCGGCTGAGGCATTCCAATAAACGGCATCGCTTTGATAATGAATTTGGTCGAGAGTTAGTTCAGTGGTGAGTTGGCTTAACTCTTCGTCAGCCTGTGCCATACGCTTCTGAGCTATTAGAGAACCACCCGTATAGAGGGGTTGTGCCAAAGTTGCGAGTGCCTGATAGGTGTAGGGGCGATACTCACCTTTCGGACTGTTCCACTTATCCAGGTGGTTGAGGTTGGCGGTACCTTCGGCTGTGATGTCTATTTGTGGCAGGAAGCCGGTATTTGCTATTTTTCGCGCTTCGGTGCTTGCCATGGTTTTCAGACGCTGCTGTTTCAGCACCTGGCTGTAGGCTTCTACTTTGTCACGATATGCTTCGCGGCTTAAGAACTGCTGGGCTCCGGCTTTCAGACCGAAGCTGCAAAGTAATGTAAGTATGGTTATTATCTTTTTCATAATTATCTCTTTATTTCTTATTTAAGCGAATAGTTAAGAGTATCCGGAGTTTATCCTTTGATCTTATGTATCGCGCAATATGCCACCGGAAGCACGAACAGCGTCAATGCTGAGGCTACCAGCAGACCACCCATGATGGTTGCCGCCATACCACCGAACATAGCGTCGAATAGCAACGGCAACATACCCAGAATCGTAGTTCCGGACGCCATGGCTACAGGTATGATACGGCTGGTTGTAGCACTGATTACCGCATTCAGCGGCGCTTTTCCGGAAGCAGCTTCTATGTCGATTTGATCTACCAATACAATTGCATTTTTGATATTCATACCAATTAATCCCAGTAGACCGAGAACAGAGAAAAAGTCGAATGATTTACCAAGCAAGATTAATCCCAGTACGATTCCGATAAAGATAAGTGGCAACATCAATAGGATGACAATTGGCTTGCGGTAGGTTCTGAACAGGAACAACAGGGTAATAAACATTAAGAAAAACGTTAGTGGCATATTAGCTGCCAATGCTGCATTACTTTCTGCCTGGCTTTCCTGTTCACCAAAATACTTCATGGTGTATCCTTCCGGTACTTGAATTTCTTCTTGTACTTCTTTCCATATCTTATTGAATGCTGCTATGGCATTTACTCCCCGGCGTGGATCGGCTTGCGCCATCATTACCATTTGACGGTTATAGTCTTTTACATTCGAGAACTTATATTGGAAATCGAATTCACTGACTACTTGTTCCAGGGTAGTGGTTTCCTGTGTTGTACCGAATACGGGTAGTGTACGCAGGTCGTTGATGCGGAAAGAATCGACTGTGTTATCCTTTAGCAGAATGGGCAGCACCTGATCGCCTTCACGATATTCGCCTAATGTCATACCGCTTGTACCGATCTGAATGCTCTGTGCCATACTTTGCCGGGAGACACCTAACGGTTGGGCACGTTCCGGACTGTAAACGGGTTTCCATACAGGAATCTTATTCCCCCATGAATTGCGTACGTTGATGAGATCATCATCCCGATGCATGATTTCCAGGACTTTGTTGGTCAGCATCACCAGTGAATCGACATTGTTGCCGATAAAGCCGATTTCAATGGCGGCATCTACCGCAGGCGATAGCTTAAACAAAGTGGTACGGGTGATGGCATTCGGATAGTTTGCCTTCATATACTGGTCGAAGTTCTCTTCGTATTCCTTTGTATATTTACTGTCGGTCAGTTCGATAAGTATATTGGCAAAGTTGGGTTTAGGACCGACGGAAGTAGATGCCAGATAGTAACGTAACGGCGTACTTCCGAATGTGGTGGATATTCGTTTCACTTCCGGTTGTTGCAAGAGGTGCGCTTCCACCTGTTTCATTTCCTTTTCTACGTCACGGATGCTGTAACCGTCCGGATAGAATATATCGGCACGGAAATAGGGCTTGTCCAGTGAGGGGAAGAAGTTTTGCGGCATCATTCCCATGATGACCAGTGAGATGATAAACAGGACTACCATACTACCCAGTGTAAGAGTCTTCTTCTTGATAAGTACTCCGAGGATAGAGGCGAACTTGTGATAGAAAGGTTTATCATACGGGTCTTTATTGGTATCGCCGGATTTGGCTTTCAGAATAAAGTTACCGAAAGTGGTGGTTTGTGTGAGTGCCAGTATCCAGCTTAATCCCAAAGAAATGGCAAGTACGACAAACAGGGGTTTCACGATTTCCGCTACGGCAGAAGGGGCGAGGTACAACGGCAGGAATGAACAAATGGCGATGAACGTAGCGCCAAGTAATCCCCATTGCGGTCCGGTAGCTCCATCTATCAGGGCTTTTCGCCGATCTATGCCTCGGGCAATGGCTATTTGTGCATTGTCTGTCACTACGATAGCAATATCCACCAGCATCCCCATGGCAATGATGAAACCTGCCAGTGAAGTACGGTTCAATCCTACTCCCATGAAAGACATGATGAGCAGTGTACCGCCAATGGTGAATATCAACGAACTACCGATAAGTATACCTGCACGCAGCCCCATCACCAGCATGATGATAACAATTACAATGAGTAGGGATTCTATCAGGTTAATGATGAAACCATTATTTGCTTCTTGAGCTATGACATTTTCCGGATACAGACTTTCCAATTCCAACCCTACCGGAATAAGGGGAAGAAGTTCAGCCAGTTTCTGATCTACCAGTTCTCCAGTCTTTACTACATCTTTTGTCGGGTCGGTGGAAACACCGATACCTATGGCACGCTTCCCGTTGACATGCATGATGTTGCCGGGAGGATCCATATATCCTTTTTCAATGACGGCAATATCGCCCAGTTTCACCTGTCCGCCCGGAGTGGTAATCACTTGGTTCCGGATGTCATTGACGGTAGTATAGGTTCCGTTGGCTACAATGCGCAGTTGTTGTTCACCGGCATTGATTTCACCTGTATTGATAATCTGGTTTTGCGATTGTAACAGACTTGCTACTTGCTTCGGATCTATACCCATACCGGCCAGTTTATTGACGGATATATAGATATTTACCACCTCGGTTTGTGTACCGAACAAGGCTACTTTCATAACTCCGTCAGCAGTGATAACCTGGGTTTTGATACGTTCTGCCCAGTTGCGCATTTCTTCGTAAGAGAAACCGTCATCGCCTACCAAGCCATAGTATATGCCGAATACATCGCCGAAATCGTCCGATACCGTGGGAACGGAAGCACCGGCGGGTAGTTGCGGTTGTATGTTGAGCACCTTACGGCGCAGTTCATCCCACTTCTGCGGAATCGACTCTGCGGAAAGGGAAGGTTGAAGCTCGAATGTTATCTTGGATAGTCCGTACATGGACTCCGACTTAATTTTATATACACCACTCATCGACTGTATCTCGCGGGAGATCGGTTCAGTGATCAGTCGTTCTACTTCTGCTGGTTCTGCCCCCGGGTAGCGGGTCATTATGACCGCTGATTTGATGACAAAGGGTGCATCCTCTTTCTTTCCCAACCGGTCGAATGATAGTATACCGCCGATTAGCAACACAGCCAGGAAGAAATAAACAATCTTGGTGTTGTCTAATGCATATTTAGCTAAATTCATATGATTTATATTTGGGCGACCTCAAGGTCGCAGTGGTTGGTAGTCTAATTGATAACTTTCACCGTTTGTCCGTCCACCAGTTGGTGCACTCCGGCAATCACAATAGTTTCTCCCGGCTGTACACCGGTAGAGATAAGGGCATTGGCTTCTCCGGTAGGAGAGTATACAGTTACTTCCCGCTTGCTTACCTTATTATCTTTTACTACCCACACATAGGTTTTCTGGTTCTCGCTTTCACCGAATATGGCACTGAGCGGAATATTCACAAGCTTTTCTTCCAAGAAGGGAGCTACGTCCGAAGCCAGCTTGATTTTGCACGTAAATCCCGGTTTCACATCGTATAGGGAACGGTTGAAAGCAGGATCTTCAATCGTAATAGTTACCGGGATACCTGTTCCGGCTGTAGAAATATCCAGATATTCTTCTAGTTTTGCATTGAATACTGTGTCTGGATAGGTATCGAATACCACTTTGAATGTTACGTCCTTTGCCCGAAGTAGATAGAGATAATCATCCGGTACGGTGAATTTGATGCGGAGCTTCTGTGTATTCACCAATTGTACAATGCCTTCCCCAGAGTTCACGCGCTGATAGTTTTCTACCAGACGTTTTTCAATAGAACCGTCGAAGGGAGCGGTAAGTTTGGTATCCCGCATATTATTGCTGGATAATTCATAAGCTGACTTTGCCTTTTGATAATTGGCAACGCTGATCTCATATTCCTGCACGGAGATAGCTTGGCGTCCCAACAGGCGTTTGTTACGTTCTACCTGTGCTGCGGCAGTCTCGTAAGCGGCTTTGTCGGCGGCGTATTGCAGGGAAATGTCACGCGGATCAATGGCGGCGATCAGCTGTCCTTTCTTTACCCGCTGACCTTCTACCACAGGCAGATTTATGACCTGTCCGCTGACACGGAAGGCCAGTTTCACGTATTCTACGGCTTCTACAATACCGGAGAAGTCTTTCCGGATGACCGATTGGGAGCTGGCAGTAGCTGTCTTGACAGGTCGGATCAGCGTGGCATCGCCCTCTTTCTTGTGCCCGCATGATGTGGCAAGCAGCATCACGCTGATGGCGAACAAATAGATTTTCTTCATACTAATGTATAGTTGTTCGTTTAGGTATAAAAAACATAAAACCGGAAAAACAGATAATTGTTCTCCCGGTTTATTTTGTTACGCGTTGTTAATGATACAGGCTTCTACTCCTCTATCCTGAGCAACAAATCGGTGCCCAATTTGAGCTTATAAACGTTTTTATATACTTGTATGTTCAGTTCTTCTCCGGCAATAAGTGAAATATTTATTTCTTTGCCTACATGCATATGAAGTGTACGTCCCTGATAATTTATCTGGAAGGAGTAACTGTTCCACTTCTCGGGAATGACTGGGAAGAAAGAGAGTATGCCCTCCAGAATCTGCATCCCGGCAAAGCCTCGTACAATGGCAAGCCAGCTGCCCGGCATACTGGTGATATGCAGTCCTTGGTGAGTTTCGTTGTTGTAATCATCCAGGTCAAGACGGGTGGCATGCAGAAAGAGTTGGTAAGCCTTTTCCACTTCTCCGATGCGGGCGGCAAGAATGGAGTGGATGTGCGGGGAAAGTGAAGATTCATGCACCGTCATTGTTTCATAGAAGTCGAAGTTGCGGCGGACTGTTTCCTTATCGAAATTGAAATAATACAGATATAGGCCCAATAATACATCGCTTTGTTTGATGTAGCATGAACGAAGAATACGATCCCACGACCAGTGCTGATTGATGGGGCGTTCTTCGGGTGGAATGGCATCGGTACTGTTCAGTTCCTTATCCAGGAAACCGTCATTTTGTACAAAGATCCCCAGTTCTTTATCTTCTGGCAGATACATATGGTTGATAATGTCGCGCCAGCGTTCAGCCTCTTCTTGTTGGCGGAGGTTGGTGACACGGCGTACACGCGCATATTCGTCGGGATATTCTCCGGCAATGATCTCAAGATAGTTAAGTGTCATCCGCAGGCACTGCACACACGAGTAATTGGTGTACCAGTTATTATCTACGTTGTTTTCGTACTCATCCGGTCCGGTGACACCCAGTATCACATATTTCTGTTTTGGTTTGGAGAAAGATACACGCTGGCTCCAGAAACGGGAGACGGCGATCATTACTTCCAGTCCGTATTTGGCTACATAATCTTTGCTGCCCGTGATTGCAGCATGCTGTGCAATGGCATAGACGATGATATTATTGCGATGTATTTCTTCAAAGGTAATTTCCCATTCACTGTGGCACTCCTCACCGCTGTAAGTAACTTGCGGGAAGAGGGCGGCACCCTCTTTGAAACCCAGTTTGCGGGCATTCTCTATCGCTTTCGGCAGTTGGTTATAACGGTATATCAACAGATTTTTCACAATCTCCCTCGGAGTAGAGAGTAGGAAGAACGGTACACAACAAAGTTCCGTATTCCAGTATGTGTTTCCACCGTATTTTTCACCAGTGAATCCTTTCGGACCGATATTCAGGCGCGGATCATCACCGCGGTACGTCTGGCATAGTTGAAAGATGTTGTACCGGATACCCTGTTGTGCTTCCGGATCGCCTTCAATAACCACATCCATTTCTTTCCATATATTGGTCCAGGCTTGCTGATGATCGTTTCCCAGCTTATCCCAGCCGTCTATTTTAGTCTGACGGGCTTTGGCGATGGAATGTTCTATCAATTCCTGGCGTTCATCATAGAGCGACGAACTTATAACGGTATATTTGATGAGCATCACGTTATCTCCTGGTTTCACATCTGCCCCGATGCTGAACCCGGTTTGTTTCTCCTTTTCAATGCGTATCGGGTTCGAGGTAGCTTCTTTGCCGTTCTTGAAGAACTGATAGGTCATAGCATAGCACACTTGCGCATCTTCCCGACGGGTTTGCGTCCATAGATAAGCACAATCTTTTGTGACACCGGAACGGAGGATATTCCATATCTTCTCGTTCGGATCATCGTCTTTATTGACTATGATTGCATCCAGGGAGGGAATCAGTGATATTCTTCCCGTATAATTAATGGAGGTGACGCTGTATTTTATCAGACATAAATCGGGGTGAGCCATATTATTGATATGCTCCACATGTACCCGTATTTGGTGTCCTTTGGGAGATGTGATCTCGAAGTCCCGGTAGGAGATACCCGCTTTCATATCGAGCCTGCGGCTGAAGCTGTTCACGTCCCATTGTGCCAGGTCCAGTTCTTCGTCGATGAGGCGCAGACTGACACGACTCCAGTCAGCTGCATTGGGAATACGGGTATAGAAATGAGGGAAACCGTTTTTCCACCAGCCTACACGTGTTTTATCAAGAAAGGTGATACCGGCAACGAATGAACCACGGTATGAATCGCTTGAATAAGGCTCCTCGAAATTGCCCCGTTGACCGAAGCGACCGTTTCCAAGACTGAATATACTTTCTGACATTCGCAGGTTGTCGGCGTGAAAGTTATCTTCAATAATATTCCATTCATCGGTTTTAAGGTATCTTTTCATGGTGTGTATCTCAATGGTGATTATGGCCGTAAAGATAAACAAATAAACGGATAAACGGCAATGATGAGGAAAAAAAGAAGACAAAGAATATCTAAAGAATAAGATGTGTTTGGTTCCTTTATAAGAATCGCCCCGATCTTTTTAAAGGAACGGGGCGATTATCGTAGAGAAAAGAGTTGTTTGTCGTAGAGGGATAGATATCTCCTTTTAAGTATGTTCTCGCGCGGATTATGCTTTTGCTTGTTCTCCTTTGGTCTCTTTGATTAAATATACACAAACGGCACCGATAATCAACATCACGCCTGCCATGACAAGCATATTTATTTCAGGCGGTAACATGCCTTTCGGGGTGAACAGAGCCAGAATACTACCACCCAGCGTAGCAGCTACAATCTGCGGAATACAGATCGTTCCGTTGAACAGTCCCAGATAGGTACCCATGTGTCCGCCGCTTAGAGCATTGGTCAGGATGGTGAAAGGCAATGCCAGCATAGCTGCCCATGCGCAACCGATAAGCAAAAAGGAGATGAATAATACATATTGATTGTGAACGAAATACGTGGAGATGAAACCTATTCCACCCAAAACAAGACTGAGTGAGTAGATCAGTTTGCGGTTCTTGAACATCGGGATACATACAGCCCAGAGTACAGAACCAATGGCCTGTACGGCAAACAATACGCCTACCCAGTCGGCAGCATTCTGATATTGGATACTCTTAGTGTCCAGCACTACTTTGTTTGCGCCGTTCACCACAGTTTCAACAGTAGGAGCATCGAATACATTGGCAGCTACACTACCATTGGTATAGGTCCACATGAACATGAAGGCAAACCAACAGAAGAACTGGACCAAACCTACTGTCCAGAAAGCTTTCGGTGCTTTCACCAGTAGTTTCACCATATTGATCTTTTCCTTTTTTTCCTCTTCGGTGATGCCATGGTATTCCGCATATTCGGCAGGTGGCATTTCTTTCACCTTTACTGTGGTGTAGATGACGCAAAGTATCAGAATGGCTGCTCCGATATAGAAGGAATATATAACTGAGTCGGGAACTACACCTTGGGGAGCTATGTTGCTGATACCTATCCATGTAAAGATGAACGGGAACAGGAAACCTACCAAGCTACCGGCATTGCACAGGAAACTCTGGATAGAGTAGGCAAGGCCTTTTTGCTTTTCGTTTACCATGTCGCCCACCATCATTTTGAATGGCTGCATCGCCATATTGATGGATGTATCCAGAAACATCAACGATACTAATCCGAATATCATTGCCGTGCTGACTGCCATACCGAAGCTACCGGCATTCGGCAGCAGGCACATTACCAGTACGGCTACCAGTGAACCGACAAAGAGGTAAGGAATACGTCGTCCGAAGCGTGTCCACGTTTTGTCGCTTGCAGCACCTACGATGGGCTGCACGATGATACCTGCCAATGGTGGCAATATCCAGAAATAACTCAAATTGTGCGGGTCTGCACCCAATGTCGCAAAAATACGGCTGATGTTTGCACTCTGCAAAGCATACGCAATCTGTACGCCAAAGAAGCCGAAGCTGATATTCCACAGCTTCCAAAAGCTCAAATCAGGTTTTACTTTCATTCTTAATTTTATGTATTAGATATTTATTCAGTTATTTCGTCGTTCCCCTCACTACAAGATTTGTCCTCACAATCTTGTTGCTACTCTTATCATCGCCCCCTTCCAGCTTACCTGTCAGAATGCTGAAAGCGCTTTTTCCGACTTCTTCTCCATGCTGTTCTACGGTGGTCAGTTTGGGATCTGTGCTTTGGGCGATGGCACCGTCGGTAAATCCGCAGATCGATACTTCGTCGGGCACTTTCTTTCCAACCAGTTTGCAGGCATACAGAATGCCTGAAGCTGTTTCGTCATTGATGGCGAAGAAACCGTCGGGATGCTCGGAACCTTCCAGTATGTCAGGGGTGATGGATATGGCACGTTCCCGGGTATCACACAACATAATCATGCTGTCGTCCACGGGAATCTTGTATTTCTTCATGGCATCCAGATAGCCATTCCGGCGGTTCTTGGTGATTTCCAAATGCGGGGCTGCTCCATAAAACAGGATACGCTTGCAGCCTGTCTGTATCATATACTCTACAGCAGCAAAAGAACCGGCATAGTCGTCCACTACCACCCGCTCTGTTTTCAATCCGGTGCAGATGCGGTCGTAGAACACAATGGGGATATTGTTATTCAGCAAGTCCTGATAATGGTCGTATTGGGAAGTATCTTTTGCTAATGAGGCAATCACACCACAGACGCGGGCGGCAAGGAATGAATGTACGATTTTCACTTCCTGTTCATAAGATTCGTTGCTCTGCGCTACCAGAATATTGTATCCTGCTTCGGCGGCAGCCTTTTCAATGCCACTCAGCACGCACGAGAAAAAGTGATGTACCAGTTGCGGCACAATTACACCGATTGTATTCGAACGGCTGGCTCGAAGATTTACTGCAAGTACGTTAGGCTTATAATTATGCTCGCGGGCGTAAGCATGTATAAGGTTGCGGGTTTCCTGGCTGATATCCGGGTTGTCCTTCAACGCTCTTGACACGGTAGAGGGCGAGACGTTCAACGCCCGTGCTATGTCCTTGATGGTAATCTGCGGTTTATTCATGGTATTCTCTAAGTATTCCTTTATCCAAAGGTAGTGCAAACCAAAAACAATACAAAATAAGCTTGCTTGTTTTTTTATTGCTGAGGTGCAGTTTATCTTATTGAACTGACTTATCCGGTTGCAAAAATAGCTGAATACATGAAATATCGCTTCTTCATTGACAGTTATCGGGTTAGTGATTTGCGCAAACGTTTGCAAACGTTACAGAAAGTCCCATTGTCTTTATGCCGGTATTGAACCGGTAGGGAAAGATGTTATCAATATATGAATTTTTAACAAGTGCTTCGGCTTTTGTGATTGCCATCATGCTGGCGACCACAACGATATTGCCGGAAAGCGGATTGGCTAAACTTCGTAGAGCCCGTAATATCCTTGTACCTTCTTATTTCGTGCCAATACCTGACAGCCGCACTGAAGCTGACTTTGCAAGGAATGCCAACCGGCGTCTCTTTTTATCCTGTCCCTTTCACTTTCTTTCGTATGTTTGTTGCCCTTTTCCGCAAGAAGATGTACCTTTGTGGGTAAAGTTATGTATTCCAAATTAATAATTAGAGAAATGGAAGAACTTCAAGACAAATATGTACGTTTCGACTGGGCCATCAAGCGCCTGTTACGCCAGAAGGCAAACTTCGACGTGCTTGAAGGTTTCCTCACCGTGTTTCTGGGTGAGAAAGTCACTATTTTGGAAATTCTGGAGAGTGAAAGTAATCAATTGTCCGCTGAAGATAAATTCAACCGTGTGGACATCAAGGCCCGTAACAGTAAGGACGAGATCATCATTATCGAGATACAGAATACCCGCGAACTTTATTATCTGGAGCGGATTCTTTATGGCGTTGCCAAGGCTATCACTGAGCATATCTCGCTGGGTGAAACGTACTATAAGGTGAAGAAAATCTACTCCATCAGCGTTCTCTACTTCGATATCGGAAAGGGAAACGACTACCTGTATTACGGTCAGAACCATTTCGTAGGCGTCCATACGGGCGACCACCTTCAGGTGAATGTCAAGGAGCGTGATGCCATTGTCTCCCGCATGCCAGCCGAGATATTTCCCGAATATGTCCTTATCCGTGTGAATGAGTTCGACAAAGTGGCTGTCACACCACTTGAAGAATGGATGAAATATTTGAAGGACGGTACCATTCGCCCCGATACCACCGCTCCCGGTCTGAGCGAGGCTCGCGAGAAACTGAAATACTTCTCCATGCCCCCTAAAGAGCGCATGGCTTATGACGAGCATCTGAGCGCCGTGATGATTCAGAACGATGTATTGGATTCTGCCAAACTGGAGGGAAAGATTGAAGGACGTGCAGAAGGACGTGCAGAAGGACGTGCGGAAGGACGTGCGGAAGGACGA
>ENA-ORTP01003182-ORTP01003182.1-human-gut-metagenome-genome-assembly--contig:-NODE-3182-length-11847-cov-2.091588_pt1 | contig 11847 bp, 9 predicted proteins | sample MGYA00241913_ERZ509190 | MGnify/ENA primary metagenome ERZ509190 (study PRJEB26280, sample SAMEA2338839) | human gut metagenome | biome: human gut; feature: human-associated habitat; material: faeces...
GAACGAGCAAGCTTTTCTCAAGCTTGTCGCCATATTGCGCCTTGCCGTGCCGTACACGGGCATTATCATGTCCACTCGGGAAAAACCGGCTATCCGGCAGCGGACGCTGGAACTCGGCGTTTCCCTGATTTCGGCGGGCAGCCGTACCAATCCGGGTGGCTATCAGGAATCCAGCCAGTTCGAGGCGGCACAATTTCAGCTTGGCGATCACCGCTCCCTCGCGGAAGTGATTGCCGATCTCGGACAGCACAAATTCATTCCCTCTTTCTGCACCGGCTGTTATCGTCTCGGCCGTACCGGCAACGATTTCATGGGTCTGGCGAAACCGGGCCTCATCAAGGAAAAATGCGCGCCCAACGCCCTGTCCACCTTTGAGGAGTATCTTCTCGATACGGCACACACGAAGCGCGGGAGGCCGGGGAGCGCGCCATTGCGGCGGCGTTGGACGGTATGGACGGCAGGATCCGGAAGGTTTCCGAAAACCTGCTCGCCAAGGTGCGGGACGGCCGCAGGGACGCCTACTGTTAGGAACCTTCTTACAATGAACAGCGCGGACGGCTTCCGGATCGGGCAATCCCTGAGCCGGGAGCCGTCCCGTCAGGGAATGAAATACATGGTGGAACGGAACCATATCAACGTATTGCGTCGTGAAGTGCTCAGACGAATCGCCGAGTCCTTTCTCCACTATGCGGATTTCGGCAACAGCGTGGAACGCATCCCCTTTGTCATGCGTCCCAAAAATACGAGACCAAGCCGATGCTGTATCTATAAGGATCGCGCCATATTGCGCTTTCAGGTCATGGCCGCGCTCGGATTCCGGCTTGAAGACGAGGAAGACGACTCCACGCCTCTGTCCGTGTATGCTGAAAAGGCCTTGGAACGGGAACAGCCTTCGGCCCCAATCCTGACCGTATGCGATACGGCCTGTCAGGGATGCATTCCCGCACGATACAATGTGACCGACGCGTGCCAGAACTGTATTGCCCATCCTTGCATCGGGTCCTGTCATTTCGGAGACAAGATAACGGTCACCAAAGCGATGAAATCCTTCGCCAAAAACGGCATGTAACCCATGCGCCGGATGCTTTGCCGATTGCCTTTCCCGCAGGAACGGGTGTTGAACGATGGATTGAAGGCAGGAGAAAGGGTATGCAACGGAACGATATTCTGAAACTGCTTTTCGAAACGCCGTACGAGGCTCTGCGTGAGCGCGCCGACGAGGTGCGGGCCCGGGAAAAGGGAGAGCATGTCTTTGTCCGAGGCCTGATCGAATTCTCGAACCGTTGCGAACGGAACTGCCGATACTGCGGCCTGCGTTCGGCGAATCCGTCCCTGAAACGTTACCGTCTTGACGAGGCTCAAATTGTCGAGGCGGCGGAGCGGGCCGTGGCTTTCGGCGTGGACACTCTCGTCCTGCAATCCGGCGAGGTCCACGGCGATCCGCAACGTATCGCCCATGTGGTGGATGCTCTCCGCACACGGTTCCCCGTGGCCGTTACCCTGAGTGTCGGAGAGCAGCCCACTGCTTCCTACGCGCTGTGGAAGGAGGCGGGCGCATCCCGCTTCCTTCTGAAGCATGAAACGGCGGATGCATCCCTGTACGCTGCCCTGCATCCCGGATACACGCTCGCGCAACGGGTGGATGCGCTGCAACGCCTGCGGCGGGCCGGCTATGAAATCGGTTCGGGGTTCATTGTGGGCGTTCCCGGCCAACGTCCCGAGACACTGGCGGACGATATCCTGCTGGCGCGGGAACTTCACGTGGACATGTGCGGGGCCGGGCCGTTCATCCCTCAGGCCGATACCCCTTTGGGCAACGAACCGCAGGGATCGGTTGAGCTGGCTTTGCGGGTCATGGCCGTACTGCGCATCGCTCTGCCGTGGTCCAATCTCCCCGCGACAACGGCTTTGGCGTCGCTTGATCCCGTTTCAGGGCAACGGGAGGGCCTGCTCGCTGGCGGCAATGTGCTCATGCCCGGTTTCACGCCGGCGGCCCACCGGGAAGACTACTGTATTTATGACAACAAACATCGAGTCAGTATGGATGAGGCCCGTCAGGTCATCGAATCGGCGGGGCGCGCCCATTCGCTACACAGGGAGGGGTGACATGCTGGATGCGCCTAAGGGCCTCAGGTTGCACATCGGCCTTTTTGGTCGGCGGAATGTGGGTAAATCATCGCTGCTCAACGCGTTGGCCGCACAATCCGTGTCCATCGTATCCGATACGCCGGGAACGACCACGGATCCGGTGGAAAAGACGTTGGAATTCGCCCCGCTGGGGCCAGTCGTTTTTCTGGATACGGCGGGATTGGACGATGAGGGCGAACTCAGGACACAGCGCACGGAACGCACGCTTGCCGTATTGCCTCGAACGGACATGGCTTTGGTGGTGACGGCGGAAAACGTCTGGGGTCACTACGAAGAAACCATCGTGAGCAGGCTCAGGAAGCAGGCAATTCCGTTCCTTGTGGTCATGAACAAAACGGAGTCGTCCGTTGCTTCCAAGGATCGCCTACCCGATGCCATGAGGGGCCTCCCCATGGTGCGCGCTTCCGCGAAAACGGGCGAAGGCCTCGAAACGATCCGCCGCGAACTGGTTCGGCTGTCGCCTGGCGAATCGCTTCACGAAGCACAGCTAGTGGCGGATCTGCTTCCCGAGAAGGGAGTCGTCATCCTCGTCGTCCCCATCGATTCCGGCGCACCGAAGGGCCGGCTCATTTTGCCGCAAGTGCAAACCATCCGGGATGCCCTTGATGGGCGCAAGTTATGCCTTGTGGTGACGGAAGGAGAACTCGGGGCGGCCTTCGCCTGCCTGAAGGAACCGCCGGCTCTGGTGGTCTGCGATTCGCAGGTGGTGCGCCGCGTGGCGCTGGAGACGCCGCAGTCCGTCCCTTTGACGACCTTCTCGATCCTGATGGCCCGCCTCAAGGGAGATCTGCCGCTCCTCGCCGCCGGGGCCGCCGCCATTGGGAACCTCAAGCCCGGCGACAGCGTGCTCATGATGGAGGCCTGTTCCCACCACCCGCAACAGGACGATATAGGGCGGATCAAGATTCCCCGCCTGCTCCAGCAGTATGCGGGCGGAGAGCTGCGCTTTGACATGTGTGCGGGCAAATCCCTTACGGACTGTCCCGGATCATACGATCTCATCGTCCATTGCGGCGGGTGTACACTCACGCGGCGGCAAATGCTCGGCCGCCTGCGCTCCGCTCAAAGCAGAGGCATCCCCATGACGAACTACGGCGTCGCCATTTCCTTCACGCAGGGCGTACTCAAAAAGGTGCTAACACCATTCCCCGATGCCCTCGCCGCCTGCGAGCCGGCCCATGAAACGTGTCATGACGCTCAATCAAAAACAAATAAGGAATCCGGCTGGAGAGGATACATTTTCATTGGCCCCCGATGAGGCCGGGACTGTTGCGGGTGGACGGACATACCGTCTGGATTCTTCTGAAAAAAACAAAGATACCATATGATTCCACCCGGTGGGCACGGAAGCCCCTTCCCCCCGTTTCAGCGTACACGCTGGAGCCCCTGTTTTTACACATACTCAAGGCCGCCGTTTCCCCAGTAATTGCGAAACCTGTTCAGGGAAGCCAATTAAAGTTTTCTTATGCACGAAATGTCTCTTGTTACAAGCTTGTTATCCATCATTCGCGAGGAGACGGAACGGCACGCTCTGCACCGTCTGTTGCAAGTACGCGCACGGTACGGCGCTCTGGCGAACATCGTTCCGGAAGCACTGTCCGTCGCGTTCGAGGCTCTTACGGCAGGAACGGATTGGGAAGGGGCTGTGTTGCAAGCCGAAGAAATCCCCCTCTCGCTCAAGTGTTCTCGATGCGGACAAATCTTTTCTCCCGCTCGGCAGAAACGTTTTTCGGCACCGTGCCCTTTCTGTGGAGAAGAACAAGGGCACTCCATAGGAGCGGGACGGGAACTCTATATCCAGAGCATGGAAGCGGGATAAAGGAGTTATCTCATGGAAATACCAGTTATTCGCAACGTTCTTGAAGCCAACGAAAAACTGTCGGCACGTCTGAAGGAACATTTCGCCAGGCACGGCATTCTTACCTTGAACCTCATCAGTTCCCCCGGCGCGGGAAAGACTTCCCTACTCGAACGGACGCTTGCGGATCTTTCCCCCGAGTTCCGCATGGCCGTTATCGAAGGCGATCTCCAAACGGACAACGACGCCCAACGTGTAGCCGCCACCGGAGCTCAGGCTGTGCAGATCAACACGGAAGGCGGCTGTCATCTCGACAGCAATCTTGTCATGGAAGCGTTGGGGGCGCTCGACCTGAGCGAAATCGATATCTTGTTCATTGAAAACGTGGGAAATCTTGTCTGCCCTGTGGAGTTCGATTGTGGCGAGGATGCCAAGATCGCCCTCCTCAGCCTCCCCGAAGGCGACGATAAGCCCGAAAAGTACCCGTTCCTCTTCAACCGTGCCAGTGCCATGATCCTGAATAAAATCGACCTGCTCCCCTATCTGGATTTTGACATGGAAACCACCGCGCGACATGCCCGCCATCTTAATGCCGCTCTCCCCGTCTTTAAAATATCCTGCCGTACGGGTGACGGGCTTGAAGAATGGTATGATTGGCTCCGTCAGGCTGTCCGCGCCAAACGCAGCGCACCAAACGAATAAGACGCATGTTCTTCGTCTGAACATTTCTTGTCTGAAAAGGTATGCAGGTACCCAGTATCCATGCATACCTTTTCATTTCAGGAAGGTTGGAGCTAGAACTTGTAGTTTACGCTAAAAGCTGCCTGGAAATTGTTTTCCTTGTATAAATCATTCCAGAGCTCCTTATCGGCATCGAGATAGATATACCCAAGCTCAAAGGCGAGGGTAAGCCCCTCGTACAGCTTGTATTGGGAATCAAAATTGACTTCCCACAGTTTGTCTTTGGTGGTGAGGTACATATTATTGCCGACAGTGGCCATTGCGTCACGAGCGACCACCCCGCCGCGTACCATTTCCGTATTGTTCGTGCCTTTGACCATCGCGACGCGGAACGCGTGACTCAAAGCTTCAATAAAGGAAATATCCTTCAACTCCGCCATGATCCCCCAGCTGCCGCTGATATCCGTTCCGTTAAACGTGCTGGAACGGTTATACATCCCGCCGTCATATCCGAAAGAGGTCAACGCCACGTCAGTATCGATGACGGGCATACGTTCGGAACCGTCAAGCGCGTTCGCGTCATCACCGGAAGCGTACCAGAACGTAAGGCCGGGTGTGACAAAATCCGTTTTGCATTCAGCTGCCAGGGCGGCGTACCAGCCCGCGCGCTTCAGATCTTGATTGCCCGTTTTCCCCATATCCACCTTTCCGTAAACACCATCTACGGCGACCCTGAGCGGGCTGAACAACGTCATTTCAGCGGAAAGGCCGCCCCACCATGCGTTGCCGTGATTGTCTTTGGAGTCGGCGACAACCTTCCCGGTGCCAACGGGAAGCAATCCGCTGGCGACTCCGGTCTTGTTGTTCGCACCGGCACCGAAACGGGTGTCTTTACCGATCGCGCTGTACATTCCGAAGGGGTTCATCCTGATGCCATCGAACTGCACCGGAACCGCCAGCCCGATGACGTCCATCGCATCGTGGCTGTTGTATGTATACAGCAACGTGTTGTCCTTGTCATATACGGAAACAGTACGTTCATCGTTATTGTACGCACGAACCCAAAAAAGCGTGGCCCCCACGTTTTCAGTGAAATTTCCGGAAAGCGAGATCCCGGCACCGTCGGTCATGAATGCCGCGTACGGTACCGCAAATGTCGCGATGTCGAAGGGCTGAAGGCCCATGCGGACTTTTACGTCCGTCTCCGGGATATTCCAGTCGACATAACTATAGCGCACCTTGACGACCTTACCGTCCGTTCCGAGGGCGGCATCATTTGTTCCCCAATTTTGATGGCCCACTTCAAAAAAGACGACGCCCTTGAGCGAATCGGAAGCCACGATATCGATCTGCGTGCGCAACCGTGTGGAAGCCTTGAATCTATCGACAGAAGCATTCGCTGATTTGAGGGGGTTGCGATCAGCCCAGGAAAAACCGTTTTGCCATTGCCCCTTAATATTCACGTCAGCCGCCCGCGCCCCGCTCGTCATACTTAAAAGAAGGCCTGCCGCAAGGAACGACATCATTGCACGTTTCATCATCACCTCTCTAGCGTCAAAGGTTATACGGTGGGCTCTCCCCCCAAGCACAGTACGGAGGAATTCATGGCGGAGCCTTATACTGTTGCGACGCAAGCGTCAGGGTTAAAGGGGATAACGGATTGAAGGAGCCGTTGTGCATATCCGCTGGATGCCCTTGCCAAGTGCTCCTTCTCCAAGGATTCCGCGATGGTCCCCTCATGAAGAAACATAATATGATCACATAAGTAGGTGACGGCCTGAACATCATGGGCAATGAACAGGTAGGTCATGTCCCCCTTCAGCTCCAACAGCAGTTCCAGCACTTGCGCCTGTACGGACACGTCAAGCGAGCTCACGGCCTCGTCGAATACGATGAAACGGGGCTTGGTCGCTATGGCTCGCGCGATGCACACCCGCTGGAGCTGCCCCCCGCTCAACTCGTGGGGATAACGGTTCCGCAGCGCCTTCGGGAGCCCGACCCGCTCAAGCAGTTCCGGGATTGCGCATGACGCGTCCAGCCGCAAGATATCCAACGGCTCTCTGATGAGTTCCTCCACCGTGAATCTCGGGTTGGCGGAGGATGTATAGTCCTGGAACACAACGCTCATTTGCCCAGGATGTTCCTTGCTCCATACCTGAACAGGGCGGCCTTCCAAGAATACCTGCCCACTGTCCGGCTGTTCCAAGCCAAGGATCAGCCTTCCGAGCGTGCTTTTCCCCCCGCCGCTTTCGCCGATGAGCCCTACGGAAGAGCCTTCGAACAGTGTGAGGTTCACGTCTCTGAGGGCCGGCTGCCGTTTTTTCCTCCAAAAGCCTCCCGATACCGGATAGCTTTTGGAGACATTGCGGACCTCAAGCAACGGCGTTTCCCGATGTGCTACCGACATTGCATCACCCTCTCGAAGGCTTTGGACAACGTGGCTCTCGTGTCCACGAGATAACGCGTATAGGGATGCCGTGGAGCGGAGAAAAGCTCCGCTCCGCCGTATTCGACGCCGACGCCGTCCTTCATGACCAAGACTTCCTGCGCGAGCTGGCGGACGACGCCAAGATCATGGGAAACCAAAATCAGGCTGCTCCCGAACCGTTCCCGGATCCAATGGAATTGTGCCACAACCTCCCGCTGGTTCATGGAGTCCAGCGCCGTTGTGGGCTCATCGGCAATGATGATATCTGGGCGTTGAAGCAACGCCACCGCGATCATACACCGCTGCAACATGCCTCCGGAAAGCTGGTACGGATATTTCTTGAGCACATCCAACGGATTGTGGATGTGCATCATCTCCAGAGCCTCAACGATGCGTCCCCTGCTCTCCTTTTCCGAAAAAGCCGATGTCGTCGCCCGGAGTGTTTCAAGAAGCTGCGCCCCCATGGAGTAAAGAGGATCGAACGCCGTCATCGGTTGCTGGACTATCATGGCGATTCGCTTGCCGCGGATGCCGCGCACGGTTTCCCGACCTGCCTGCAAGAGGTCGATGCCGCCGAAACGGACACTGCCGGAAACCCGCAAGGAAGGAGGCGCCAGTCCCAACAGCGCCAGGCACGTCAGCGATTTGCCGCTGCCGCTTTCCCCAACGACGCCAAGGCATGTTCCCGGTTCAAGGCAAAAATGCACATCCCGTACGATCAGCGCCCCAGTAAGGGAGTCTCGGACAGTCAAATCCCGCACTTCAAGTAAGCTCATGAACGTTCCCTGCCCGCGTGTTTGGGATCAAAGGCGTCACGCAGGCTGTCGCCTAAAAAAGTGAATGCCGCCACAACCAACAGAATGGCCATGCCCGCCGGGATCATCTGCAACGGATACAGGGTCATGACCTCCTTCGCCTCATTGAGCATCATGCCCCACTCCGGGGTGGGGGGCTGCACGCCCAACCCGAGAAAAGACAATGCTGAAATCATCAGGATCACGCTTCCCGTATCCAGCGTCGTCAGGACAAAGAGTTCGCCGGCTGTGCCGGGCAACAGATGCCGCATCATGATCCTGATGGATGATCCGCCGGCGACCTTGGCAAACCGGATATAGTCCTTGTCCGAATACTGCCGGACAATGGAACGGACCATACGCGCATACCACGGCCACTTGGCCACCACGTTGGCGATGACCACGTTTTCCAGGCCCGGGCCCGTCATGCCCACAATGGCGAGAATCATGACCTCGCTGGGGAAGGACATCATGACGTCGCATACGCGCATAAGCACGTCGTCGATACGGTTGCGGAAAAAACCGGAAACAAGGCCGACGCACGCCCCCAACGCGGAAGTTATGGCCATAGTGAGCAAGGACAGAAACACCGTCGCGCGTATGCCGTAGACAAGACGCGAAAGGACGTCGCGCCCAAGCTGATCCGTCCCAAAGGGATGATGCCAGCTCCACGGCGCGAACTTGTCCCCGACGTCGATAAGCGTCGGATCGGACAAGGGAAGTATGGGAGCGAGGAGGCCCAATACAAGAACACCCCCCAGGAACCCCATGCAGGCCAGCGCCAGCCTGTCTCTTTGCAGACGAATCCACGGGGACATGCTAGAATTCCTTCCTCAACCGGGGATCGACGGCAGCGCTCAGGATATCCACCAATACGTTACCGACTACAAAAAGAACCGCCATGATCAGCACATAGGCCTGGATGACGGGAAAATCGCGGTTGAAGATCGCCGCCACGCAAAGCCTTCCGATGCCGGGCCATGCGAAAATGCTTTCCACGACAAAGGTTCCGGCTATAAGCTTGGGCAGCGACATACCCAGTGCGGTCAGCGAAGCCTGAAGCGAATTCTTAAACATATGGCGGATGATCGAGCGCTCGGGCAAACCGCGTACCCGTGCGTAGAGAATGTAGTTTTCCTGCTTATTCTGAATCATGTTGGCGCGGATAAGCCGCGTATAGGTGGCGATATATGCAAGGGACAACGTGACCGCAGGTAAAAGGACGGAGCTGGGACCGTCCATCCCGCTCGTCGGAACGAGATCAAGTTTGACGGCAAACAGCCACATGAGGAGAAGCCCGGCCCAGAAACTGGGCATGGCCGTACCAAGAAAGACACCGCCACGGATGAGCCGGTCGAGAAAGGTTCCTTCATACAACGCACAGACGATCCCGGCGGAGAGACTGCACACAAGCGTCAGGCACAGAGCCGCTCCGGCAAGAACGAGGGTCGCGGGCAGCGCCTTTTGGATTTCACCAAGTACGGGTTTGTCGTCCACATAACGATTGCCGAAATCCCCATGCAAGGAGTTGTTCAGCCAAGCCACATAACGCGTCAAAAAAGGTTTATCCAGGCCGAGCTTTGCACGGGTTTCCGCGAGCACCTCTTCCGTGGGAGTGACTTCATTGACACGCACGGCCACTTCCGCCGGGTCGCTGGGGCTCAGATTGATCAGCACGAAAGACAGAAACGAAATCCCAATAAGGATAGGGATGAGGTTGAGCAGGCGACGAAAAAGATAACTCCCCATACGAAACTCCTTAAGCATCACAAGCGGCCCGGGAGACGCGTCTCCCGGGCCAGTCTGCTAGAACGACATCCTTTCAAAGGGGATTTCGTACTGGGAGGTACAGAACGTAACCCCCTTGAGAGCCGGGACATGCACGGCCTTGGTACGCGAATAGCTCAGAGGCACGTACACGCCCTGTTCATGGATATACGCCAGCAATTCCTTGTATGTATTCTTACGGGTATCCTCATTCGGCTCGATCATGAGCGCGGTGATTGTCTTGTCCAGCCATTCCTTACGCTCCAACCCGACCTGCGCCTGATAATCCCCGTGGGCGGGAATGCGCCAAGAAGACAGATACGACTGCGGATCATACGGTGTACCCCACGACAGGGAGTATTGCAGGTCGAATTCGCCGGTGCGCTGCCGATCCAGAAACGCCTGCTTTTCCTCGCCCACGATCTTGAGTTCCACGCCGATCTTCTTGAGATCGTTCTGCATGTATTCGCTGATGGTCCGTTCCTGCGAATTGTTGGAATTATAGTAGATAGTGACGGCGCACTTCTTGCCGTCCTTGCAACGGTACCCGTCCTTGCCCATGCTCCAGCCAGCCTTCTCCATCAATTCATTGGCTTTCACAACGTCGTAGGAGCGTACCGGAAGATCAACGTCGCAATAAGGAACGGTCTTGGCCATCAACGTGTCGGCTATCGTTTCCGAACCGTTAAGTATACCGTCGGCAATGGCCTTCTTGTCTATGGCGTGCTGGAACGCCTTGCGCACGTTGATGTCCCTGGTAATCGGCTGATGCGCGTTCAGAAGAATGGCCCGGGAGGCGACGGGGTCGCTGATCTCCGTCTTGTACGTGCCTTCCTTTTGCAACGCGGCAAACGCGTCGAGATTCAGCATGTCACCGTCGGAACCGAAAATAAGATCGATTTCCCCCTTCTGGAGTGCGAGCAGAATAGTCTGATGGTCCGGCATAACCTTCCAGCGTACGCTCTCCAAAGCCGGCTTAGGCCCCCAATAGCGTTCATTTCGCGTGAACACGGCATACTGCTTGTCCTTGTGCTCGGTCAAAACCCACGGCCCCGTGCCGACATAGCCGGACACGCCGTTCTTGGTTTCGCCATCAATGAAACATTTCGGAGAGATGAAACGGAAAGGCCGGGTCAGCCCCAGCTCTACCAGCGTAGGGTAGTAGGGATGCTTGAGCACCAGCTTGTAGGTATATTCGTCAACGGCCTCATTGCGGTCGATTTCGTTGACCATGTCCAGCCACGCGTGCCGGGGAAGGTTGCTCACTATGGCGTCCATATTCGCTTTGACGGCCTCGGCGTTGAAAGGCGTTCCATCCGTGAAGGCAACATCTTTCCGGAGATAAAAGGTGTATTCCTTCCCATCCGGGGAGATTTCCCATCTTTCCGCGAGCCAGGGTTTGACGCCCTCCTTCGTATTGACGACCAGCGGTTCGAACACCATGTTTTGCGCAGCCATCTCGCCGGAATACAGATGAGGGTTGATGTTTCGAATATCCTTTGTGCTCGCGTACGCCAGTTCCGTACGAGGCGCTTCGGCTTTGGAGGGCGGCTCCTCCTGCGAGCACCCCGCAAGCCCCAAGAGTGCGATAACCACGACAAACAGTTTTCCCATGAACATGATTCCTCTCCGTTTACAACGTGAGCTATAAAGCTTTTTTGCTTCACCTGTTCCGCAATGAATGGCACTTCGAGGGCCAATATTGTCCAGCCAAGAAACGATGCGTTGCCCCTTGGTAGTATTTTTTTTTATTTCGTAACACTTTTGGGGAGTGTACGGCAATGATTACCAAAGATATGGGATAGGGAGTTGGGGCGGCTTCAACCAGTAAGTCCCACCCTACCGAAAATGAAACCAACCCCAAAGGGTAATGTGCACTAACCCAACAATAGGATATGCCGCTCTTTTTCCGTATCAGTAATACAGCCCAGCAAATTGCAATCAGTATATTTTGATGAATGGCGCTCCCGGCCCAAAAGAGATCCCAGCCAAAGGACCAAGGTCCCCAATCAATCCAAAAGAGAAAACGATACGTTATCTCACTGCTGTTCTTCTTTTTGGGCTGATACCATGAAGCGCTTGATAATGGATACGGGCTGTCCCGTGCCGTCTACGAAATGTTTTCGTTCCACGTCAACCGTCACATTGCGTGCCCCCAGTTTGAGGAGCGTTTCCACATCCCACTGCGGACGGTCGACTCTGCTCAAAGGCAGGTTCGCGGCAATGGCATG
>ENA-ORTP01003189-ORTP01003189.1-human-gut-metagenome-genome-assembly--contig:-NODE-3189-length-11823-cov-2.951479_pt1 | contig 11823 bp, 9 predicted proteins | sample MGYA00241913_ERZ509190 | MGnify/ENA primary metagenome ERZ509190 (study PRJEB26280, sample SAMEA2338839) | human gut metagenome | biome: human gut; feature: human-associated habitat; material: faeces...
GAGAAAAATCTGGAATTTGGTGTGAAGATCACCAACACCTTCCCGGTGGATGTGAAGCAGAATGAACTGCCAAGTGAAGAGATGTATATGTCCGGAAAATCATTGTATCCGCTGTCTATCTCACTGGCTGCAAAGTTGGCAAAAGAATTTGACGGCAGGCTGCGTATTTCTTATTCCGGAGGAGCAGACTATTATAATATCGAGAAGATCGTGGACGCAGGCATCTGGCCGGTGACTGTGGCAACCACCCTTCTCAAGCCGGGGGGATATCAGAGACTGACACAGATGGCAGAACTTTTAGATAAAGAAAATACTCCATTTGAAAGAGTAGATGCCAAGGCAGCAGGAAAACTTGCAGAAGAAGCGGTCAGGGACCCGCATCACCGGAAAGCAATGAAACCGCTGCCGCCAAGAAAGATGAACAGACAAGTGCCGCTTCTGGATTGTTTTGTGGCGCCATGTAAAGAAGGATGTCCGATTCATCAGGATATTACGACCTATCTGCAGCTTGTGAAAGAAGGAAACTATGAGGAAGCCATGGAAGTGATCACAGAAAAGAATCCGCTTCCGTTTATTACAGGAACTATCTGTGCGCACAATTGTATGAGCAAATGTACGAGAAACTTTTATGAATCACCGGTTCATATCCGTGAGATGAAGCTGGAGGCAGCCAGACATGGTTATGACGCATTTTTGGAGAAACTTCCGGTTCCCGCAGTTACAAAACCGGGCAAAGCAGCCGTCATCGGAGGAGGACCTGCCGGTATGGCAGCCGCGTATTTCCTGAGAAAAGGCGGGATGGAAGTTACCATCTTTGAGGCGAAAGAAACACTGGGAGGCGTAGTGCGTCATGTGATCCCTCCGTTTCGGATTTCAGAAGATGCCATTGAAAAAGATGCCGAGATTTTAAGGAAGATGCAGGTTGACATCCGTTGTCATACAAAAGTAGAATCCCTGGATGAACTGAGACAGCAGGGATATACGAAGATTGTTCTTGCAGTCGGAGCGCCGTCTCCGGGCAGTCTGAAATTAGAGGCGGGAGAAGTGAAAAATGCGCTGGAATTTCTGTCAGAGTTTAAGCAGACAGATGGAAAGGCCGCGATTGGAAAGAATGTTGTAGTGATCGGCGGCGGAAATACAGCTATGGATACTGCAAGAGCTGCCAAACGAAATGAAGGGGTAGAGCATGTGTATCTTGTTTATCGAAGAACGAGACGATACATGCCGGCTGACGAAGAAGAGCTGGTCATGGCACTGGAAGACGGAGTAGAATTTAAAGAAGTGCTGGCTCCGGTGAAAGTAGAAAACGGACAGCTGCTGTGCAAGGTCATGCAGCTTTCAGATTATGATGCATCCGGCAGAAGAGGCGTGTCTGAGACCGGGGAGACGGTTTGGATTCCGGCAGATACGGTGATCGCGGCAGTGGGAGAAAAAGTGCCGACACACTGGTATGAAAAACAGGGCCTTCAGGTATCGGAACAGGGTAAACTTTATGTGGATGAAAAAACACTGCAGACCAGTCAGGTGGATGTGTATGCGGCAGGAGACGGGCTGTATGGACCGGCAACGGTTGTGGAAGCGATCCGTGACGGACGAAAAGCAGCAGAAGCAATCATTGGAGAAGTGCTGGCCCGTGATTTTGACAAGCTGGCAGAAGAAGAGAAGATTTACGCCAAGAGAGGCGTTTTGAAAGAGAAGCAGGAAGAAACCAAAGAAGCAGGAAGATGTCTGGGCTGCTCTACCATCTGTGAAAACTGTGTGGAAGTGTGTCCGAACCGTGCAAATCTTTCCATCCAGGTGCCTGGTATGGAAAAACATCAGATCATCCATGTGGACTATCTGTGCAATGAATGTGGCAACTGTAAGAGTTTCTGTCCATATTCCAGTGCGCCGTACCTGGATAAATTTACATTGTTTGCAACAGAAGCAGATATGGAAAACAGCAAGAATCAGGGATTTGTGGTTCTGGATCGGGATGCCCTGCGCTGTAAGGTGAGATTTTTCGGAGAGACCTTCCTCTGGGAATCCGGAAAACCATCAAAACTGCCTGATGCACTGGGCTGTATGATCGAGACGGTCTGCAGGGAGTATGCATATCTGCTCCGGTAAAGTGCAGGTTGCAGGATCGATCCGGTTTGCGGTAAAGTAAAGGGGGCTTCTTTGATCAGAAGCTCCCAATCAAAGAAAGAGACAGCAGACAACAATGGGAAACGTTTGGAAATGGGAAAATGGTCGGCTTTGTGCCAGACCATCTTTGTCAGACAGCCTTCAGATTGCAGAGCGTACAGGAGAAGTGATTTCGGTAGTCGGCGCGGGAGGAAAGACGACAACAATCAGACGGCTTGTACAGGAAGCCGTAAAACAGAAACAATCCGTGGCGGTAACTACCACCACAAAGATGGAGATAGAACCACAGTTTTTGCTGACATCGGATGTGGAAAAGATTCAGAGAAAATGGGAAGAAGAGGGACAGGTATGGTTTGGAATACCGGGTCCTGACCGGGAGAAAGTAACCGGTGTAACAGAACAGATTCTGGATGCCGTGTGCGCCAGACATCCGGAGCTGCTTTTGATCGAAGCAGACGGAGCCAAAAGACTGCCATGTAAAGTACCGGAAGCGTGGGAGCCGGTGATTTATCCAAAGAGTACTTTGGTGCTGGCAGTGTATGGACTGGATGCAGTAGGCAAGACATTTGAGGAGGCGTGCTGTCGTCCCGGACTGGCGGCAGAACTTTTAAAAAAGAACAGAACAGACCAGATATCCGTACAGGATATTGCCAGGCTTGCAAAAAGCCGGCAGGGGGGGAGAAAAAATGTGAACAGGTCCATGGGATATCAGGTGATTTTAAATAAAGCAGATACCAGCCGGGAAAGACGGCTGGCAGAAGAAATCTGCAGGGAGTTGGAAAAAGAAGGGGTTACAGAAATAACAGTGACAGCAGAAGGAAGGCAGGAAGAACGATGAAAATTGTGATCAAAGGGGCAGGAGATCTGGCAACCGGAATTGCCTCTCGTTTATATCGTGCAGGACATCAGATCGTGATGACAGAAATTGCGGTTCCATTGACGGTCAGGCGAAGTGTGGCACTTTCCCGTGCCGTATATGAGAAAGAAGCGGTGGTGGAAGATTTAAAAGGAGTACTGGCAGAGGGACAGACAGAGGCGGAAGAAATCTTAAGAAAAGGGGAAATCCCGATTCTGGTGGATCCGGAAGCCGAAGTGCGGACATGGTTTCAGCCGGATGTGCTGGTGGATGCGATTCTGGCAAAGAAAAATCTGGGCACTCGGATAACGGATGCTCCGTTTGTGATCGGAGTAGGACCTGGATTTTATGCCGGAAGGGACTGCCATTGTGTGGTTGAGACAAAGAGAGGGCATACCTTAGGAAGTGTGATTTGGGAGAAGGCGGCCATTCCCAATACCGGAGTTCCCGGAAATGTGGGCGGATTTACAACAGAGCGGCTGATCCGCGCCAGTGCAGACGGAAAGATGGAGCCGGCGGCAAAGATCGGAGATATGGTGGAAAAAGATCAGATTGTTGCCTATACGGGAGGAAAACCGGTCTATGCGCAGATGAGCGGGATTGTGCGGGGGATGCTTCAGTCGGAAGTTTTGGTCTGCAAAGGACTGAAAATCGGAGATATCGATGCCAGATGCTGCCCGGAGCATTGTATGACAATTTCAGATAAGGCAAGATCCGTAGGAGGCGGTGTGCTGGAGGCGGTGTCTGTCTTTGCACAGATCCACCACAAGTATGGAATCGCACTTCTGGCAGCAGGAGAATCCAGACGATTTGGAAGCGATAAGTTGTCGGAAGTATACCAGGGAATGCCCCTTTATCGGCATACTCTGCAAAAGTTGGAGGCATTTTCCTCTTTGCCGAGAGTGGTGGTAACAGCAAGGAAAGATCTGGCAAGAGAAGCCTCTGTACTGGGGATCCATATTGCAGAAAACAGACATCCGGAACTTGGAATCTCACATTCCGTTGCATTGGCGCTGGAAGAACTGTTGTTGCAGGATCCAGAACTTGAGGGGGTATTGTTTCTGGTATGTGACCAGCCTCAAATACAGGTCTCTACGATCCAGAAACTCTTAAAAGAAGGATGTTTTCATAAAAACAGCATTGTCTGTGCCGGATGTGAGGGGCACAGAGGAAATCCGGTTCTGTGGGGACGTGGATATTTCCATGAGCTGCGGGCACTTTCCGGTGATACCGGAGGCAGACAGCTGATGCAGAAGTATGACGATGCAATCCGGATCGTGGAGTGTGAGCCGCAGGAGTTAAAAGATATTGACAGGAGAGAAGATATGACGAAATAGAAGGGGAAGATCCCCAAAGGAGGTTTTCATATGCTGAGGGTTCATGTAAATGGAAAAGATTATGAGACAGAGCAGGACACCAAACTGATGCGGTTTCTCAGAGATGATCTGAGACTGACATCCGTAAAGGACGGATGCAGTCAGGGCGCCTGTGGGACTTGTACTGTTCTGGTAGATGGAAAAGCGACAAGAGCGTGTATTCCGATGCTTTCCAAACTGGAAGGAAAATCGATCGTTACAGTAGAAGGACTGAATGAGCGGGAAAAAGAAGTATATGCCTATGCATTTGCGAAGGCAGGAGCAGTACAATGTGGATTTTGTATTCCGGGCATGGTCATGTGCGCCAAAGGGCTTCTGGACAAAAATCCGGATCCGAACCGAATCGAAGTGGCAGCGGCGATCCGCAATAATATCTGTCGCTGTACCGGATACAAAAAGATCATAGAGGCGATCCTGCTTGCGGCAAAGATGTTCCGGGAGAATCTTCCGGCAGGAGAAAACAGCGGTGTAGCAGCAGTCGGGGAACCGATCCTGCGTGTGGATGCAAAGGAGAAGGTTCTTGGAATCGGGCAGTATCCGGATGATGTTTATCTGGAGGATATGATCTATGCCAGTGCAGTACGTTCAGAATATCCAAGAGCAAAAGTACTGGCGATCTATGCAGAAGAAGCGCTGGCGCTGGAGGGGGTCATCGGAGTCTATACAGCCGAGGATGTTCCGGGTTCTGTCAAAGTCGGACATTTAAAACCAGACTGGGATACCATGATTCCGGTGGGACATGTGACGCATTATCTGGGGGATGCCATTTGCCTGATCGCGGCAGAATCGCAGGAAATCCTGGAGCATGCAAAAGCGTTGATCCAGGTGGACTATGAGGTGTTAGAACCTGTATTGGACCCATTTGCGGCAATGCAGGAAGATGCACCGAAAATTCATCCGGGAATGCAGCCGGAGGGCAATGTGCTGGCGCATGAACATCTGGTCAGAGGCAATGCCGAAGAAGTAATCGCAAATTCCAAATATAAAGTGACCAGACATTATGAGACCCCGTGGACAGAACATGCCTTTTTGGAGCCGGAATGTGCGGTTGCAATGCCGTTTGACGATGGCGTGTTTATTTATTCTTCGGATCAGGGAACTTATGATACTCAGCATGAATGCAGCATGATGCTGGGACTGCCGCCGGAGAAAGTGATTGTGGAAAACAAACTGGTAGGCGGCGGGTTCGGCGGAAAAGAAGATGTCAGTGTGCAGCATCACGCAGCGCTGGTGGCTTATCTGACAAAACGGCCGGTCAAAGTGAAATTATCCCGTCAGGAAAGCATTACCGTGCATCCGAAACGTCATCCGATGTGGATGGATATTACCACAGCCTGTGATGAGAACGGATATCTGACTGCAATGAAAGCAGTGGTAGTATCCGATACCGGAGCCTATGCGTCTCTGGGCGGCCCAGTGCTGCAAAGAGCCTGTACTCATGCGGCGGGACCTTATAATTTCCAGACCATCGACATTGACGGAAAAGCCGTGTATACCAACAATCCGCCGGCAGGCGCATTCCGTGGCTTCGGAGTGACACAGACCTGTTTTGGGGCAGAACGGAACCTGGATCTTCTGTCAGAGATGGTGGGAATCTCTCCATGGGAGATTCGCTACCGAAATGCAGTACGTCCGGGACAGGTGCTTCCAAATGGGCAGATCGCGGATGCTTCTACAGGAATTGCAGAGACTCTGGAAGCGGTCAAAGAGATTTATGAAAAAGCGCCCTATGCCGGAATTGCCTGTGCTATGAAAAATGCAGGAGTCGGTGTGGGACTTCCGGACTGGGGAAGGTGTCGGCTTCTGGTAGAAAACGGAAAGGTTCAGATCCATGCCGGAGCTTCCTGCATCGGCCAGGGACTGGGAACCGTTCTGACACAGGTCGTTTCTCAGACGGCGCAGATTCCAGTGGAACAGATTGTCTATTGTCCTGCTAACACATCCAACTCTCCGGATTCCGGAACAACTTCCGGTTCCAGACAGACCCTGATCACTGGTGAGGCAGCCAGACGTGCCTGTGAAGGATTGTGTGACGATTTAAAAACACAGACATTACAGGAACTGGAAGGCAGAGAGTATCAGGGGGAATATCTTGCAAAGACAGATAAAATGGGCAGTGATGTTCCCAATCCGGTCTCCCATGTGGCATATGGATATGCAACACAGGTGTGTATTTTGAATGAGGATGGAACCATTCAGAAAATGGTGGCAGCCCATGATGTAGGAAAAGCCGTAAACCCGATCAGTGTAGAAGGACAGATCGAAGGCGGTGTTGTCATGGGAATGGGATATGCACTGACAGAGCAGTATGAGATCAAAGAAGGACGTCCGGTTTCCAGATTTGGAACATTGGGCTTGTTCCGGGCAGATAAAGTACCCGAAATCCAGTCATTGATCGTGGAAAAACCGGGAATAGAGCCTGGTTATGGCGCAATCGGAATTGGAGAGATCACTTCCATTCCCACGGCTCCGGCGATCACAGGCGCATACTATCAGCTGACTGGAGAGTTCCAGACGAAACTGCCGCTGCATGGAACGCCGTATGAGAAGAAAAAGAAATAAAATTGGAAGAGTCATTTTATAAAAAGAGGCATTGTTATATCTGCCAAACAGTAGGAGGTATAATAATGCCTTTTGGTATTTTGCAAATCAAGTTGTTTTAAAAAACAACTTGATGTATAATAAAATTAAACGAAAATCAAGGAGGAAGTGACATGAAACGAAACAAAATCTGGGGAATTCTGGCCATGGCAGTTTTAACAGGCTCTTTGCTTGCGGGATGTAAGGGGGCAGATCCAAAAGGGGAAACAACAGAGAAAGGGCAGGAGGACAAACAGGAGGAGCTTCTGATTGCAGCAGCAGCCAGTCTGGAGTACTCGTATGAAGAAGAGTTGATCCCGATGTTTGAAGAGCAGAACCCGGGAATTACCGTGAAAGGAACGTATGACAGTTCCGGAAAATTGCAGACGCAGATCGAAGAAGGCATTCCGGCAGATGTATTCATGTCAGCGGCGACCAAACAGATGGATGCGCTGTCGGATCAGGAACTGGTGGAATCCGATTCCGTAGTGGATCTGCTGGAGAATCAGATTGTACTGATCACAGGAGCGGATTCTTCTTTGGAGTTACAGGAGTTTGCAGATATCACAAAGGCAAATGTCATTGCCATCGGAGATCCTGAGAGTGTTCCGGTTGGACAGTACGCAAAGGAAGTATTGACCAATCTGGGAATCTGGGAAGAGGTATCAGCAAAGGCAAGCCTGGGAACCAATGTGACAGAGGTTCTGAAATGGGTGGAGGAAGGCAGTGCCGAAGCAGGGATCGTGTATGCAACGGATGCTGCAACAACCGATCAGGTCAACATCGTGGCTCAGGCGCCAAAAGACAGTCTTGCGGAACCAGCAGTTTATCCGGTAGGGGTGGTCAGTGCGTCAAAGCATAAAGAGGCCGCAGAAAAATTTGTGGAATTTTTGCAGTCAGAGGAGGCCATAAAAGTATTTGAATCTTATGGATTTGAAAAGCACGTAAAATCATGAGGACAGAAAGGAAGGAAAGATGGAAATTTCACCGATCATAGTTTCTGTGAAAACTGCTTCGGTATCCATTGTGGTTACGTTTTTTCTGGGACTGGCCGCAGCATATGGGGTAGAACGGATCCGAAACAGGAAGATACAAGTGATCTGCGATGGGCTTCTGACGCTTCCGCTGGTGCTGCCTCCGACTGTTGCCGGATTTTTCCTGCTGTATCTGTTTGGAGTAAAACGTCCGATCGGAAGGTTTTTTCTGGAGTTTTTTGACTTGAAAATCGCATTTTCCTGGCAGGCAACGGTTCTGGCGGCTGTGGTGATCTCATTTCCATTGATGTATCGTTCGGCAAGAGGCGCTTTGCAGCAGGTTGATGTGAATCTGCTTTATGCAGGGAGGACGCTGGGAATGTCAGAGTGGCGTATTTTTTGGGAGGTCTGGTTTCCCAATGCACTGTCTGGAATTTTATCAGGCGGGATCCTGGCATTTGCAAGAGGACTTGGTGAATTTGGAGCGACCGCAATGATTGCAGGAAATATTGCAGGAGAGACCAGAACGCTTCCACTTGCGGTTTATTCGGCAGTGGCAGCAGGGGATATGGAAGAAGCTTATCAATATGTATGGATTCTGGTACTGATCTCATTTGTTGTGGTGACGGGAATGAATGCCGTTACCCATGGATTTCAAAAATATAACCGGAGGTAAGGCAGGATGGACGGGCTGCAGGTAAAATTTCAGAAACAACTGAAAAATTTTCCACTTTGTATACAATTTGAAGCCAAAGGGGGATGCGTTGGAATCCTGGGAGCTTCCGGCTGCGGGAAAAGCATGACGCTGAAGACAATCGCCGGGATTGAAACACCGGATGCAGGCAGGATCTGTCTGGGCGGACGTGAATTATTTCACAGGGAACGAAACATAGATCTGCCGTCCAGAAAACGAAGCGTTGGATATCTGTTTCAGAATTACGCGCTGTTTCCCAATATGACAGTTCAGCAGAATATTGAGGCCGGGATTTCCGGACAAAAAGCAAAACGAAAGCAGCAGGCAATTCGGATGGCAGAACGATTTCATGTGTCAGAGCTTTTGTCTGCATATCCAGGGCATCTTTCAGGAGGGCAGCAACAAAGAGTGGCGCTGGCACGGATCCTGGCATCAGAGCCAGAACTTCTTCTGCTGGATGAACCATTTGCCGCATTGGACAGTTATCTGAAAGAAGAACTTCAGTTGGAATTAAAAGAACATTTGCAGGAATTTGGAAAGACGGCGCTGATCGTCAGCCATGACCGGGATGAAATATATAAGCTTTGTGACCGGACGATGGTTATGGAGCAGGGAAAGATTCTGATCTCAAAAGATACCAGAGCATTGTTTGAACAGCCGGAGTATGTGACGGCGGCAAGGCTGACCGGATGTAAAAATATTTCCCGGGCGGAAAAGCGGGGACGGTATCGTGTGTATGCCGTGGACTGGGGCGTGGAGCTTTGTGTGGATACTCCGGTTTTTGAAACCCATACCCATGTTGGAATCCGGGCGCATGATTTTCAGCCTGTAATGTCAGAACAGGAAGGGATGAATCAGATTTGGACTGCAGTAGAACGGGAAGCAAGGGCTCCCTTTGAATGGACGATTTTATTTCAGAATCGGAAGAATCCAAAAGGAAGTATGTGGATGAAAGTGGAGCGGGAACAAACACAGATTCCGGAAGCAGTGCAGGTGGATCCGGGGAGGATCTTATTATTGACCGAGGGAGGGAAAAGGGATGTTTCGTCCAGTTGTAAAAATTAAAATCTATCAGGAAGATTTGGTGTTTGGTCCGGGGCTTATCATGTTGTTGGAACAGATCCAAACGACAGAGTCTATGAAAGACGCCTGTGCGCAAATGGAGATGTCGTACAGCAAGGGCTGGAAGATCATCAATCGGGCAGAAAAGGAGTTGGGGTATGGATTGCTGGAACGTCGGCATGGTGGAAAAAGCGGCGGAAAGTGTACGGTGACAGAAAAAGGAGCGTCCCTGATCGAACGATATCGTCTGTTGGAACGAGAGACCAGGCAGAGTGTGCAGCAAAGTTTTGAGAAGTACTTCCCGGAATATCAGCAGGAGAAATATCAAAAAGGCGTTCTCCGGTCATAAGAAAAGGGGCTGCATCAGAGTGTGGACTCTGTGCAGCCTTGAGAAAAGGGAAAATTTATCTAAAATTAGGTAATGTCTGTTTATTTGGGCGAAGTCCAATGGCTGCATATGCTTTGCATTGGCAACCATTGTCTTCTGTTGTTGATGTATATAGAATACCAGTGAATTGTGAATGGGATGTGACAAGAAGTGAAAAAAATTCTTAATTAAGTCTAACGAAATTATAAAACACAGCTTATAGTTTTTTTAGAATTAAGAGGTTTGATTGACGATGTGCATGATGTCTTTGGAAACGGTATTCCAGAATTCTTTCCTTGCTTCATATTGCTGCCAGAGCCAGGTGATCGCGTCCTCCATCCCTTCTTCTGAGAGAGGAAACGAGTGAGAAGTCTTTTCGGTATCGGGAGTTTTTTCAAAAGACCAGGGTTCTGGATATACAAAAACAAGAAAGGTTTCTTTTGTTTCTTCTATACAGAAGTAGTATCGCATCCCACAGTGAGAGCCTGAAAAAGGTTCTTTTTTTAATCCGGTTACAGGGATCAGTTTTTTATCGATCATAAGCAGTCAGTCTCCTTTTTGAAATACTGTATATAGAGTAACATTGCTGTGTGAAAGTTGCAAGAGGTGGAAAAACAGACAAAAAGGAAGAGCCACATTGCTGTGACTCAAAGGGGGAAAAAGTTTATGAAAAAGTGTGTTGTTCTTTTGAACAATTTTAGTATAAAAAGAAATTGTGTAAAAAATGTGATATAAATTTGAATCTAATGTTAATAAAAACAGAAGAAATTGTGAAGGGTCAGTGTTTTGCGGCCTTTTTTGCGAATTTGGTTGTGACCAGTTTTTCATACGGTGCGCGGGAGGTCAGTTCGCCGGAATTTTCCAGGATATCCTGAAGAAGTTCGAAACTGTCCTGTTCAAAAATCAAGGTATCTTTCCAGGAATCCTGTTCATAATAGCGGGATACAATGGTTGTGAGAGTGGTCAGATCGGTTTCGGGAAACTGGGGCCAGATGACGTCGGCAATTTCCTGCGGCGTGTGTGCCTGGACATAGTCCATTCCTTTCTGCAAAGCATTTACAAATCCCTGAATGATGTCAGGGTGTTTTTCCAGATAGCTTTTTCTGGCGCAGTAGGCCGTGTAGGGCACGTAACCGGATTCTGTTCCCAGAGAGGCTATTACCGAACCGCTGCCTTCCATTTCCAGTGTGGTGGCGAAGGGTTCAAATTCAACGGTGTAATCGGCATCGCTGCTGGTAAAAGCAGCCGCTGTCAGGCCGAAACTTATGCTCTGATCGATGCTCAGATCCGTTTTGGGATCAATGCCGTGTTTTTTCAGAATATATTCAAAAACCATCTGGGGCATTCCGCCTGTCGCACTCAAAACAATGTAAATAATCGTCTGATAGCTGTCTGGCAGTGATTTCTGATGGTAAATCCGGAAGAAAGTCGTGGATCAGTGCTGTGATTTCTTCCTTTGATTTCATAATGTTGTAAGGTTTTAATGGATTTTCAGTAGCTTCCAGAATCCCCAGTTCTTTCATCAATTCGATATATGGCAGGATGCTCTGCTTTGTCTTCTTAAATCTAAGATCAGTAATATGCTCAGATAAGTATTTTGCAGAGGTATATCCACGTTCATCCTCTGTGATCAGTTTCATCACGATTGCGATAATAGTATTTTCACGGCGATTCATTTCATCAGCAGGACTGTAATTAATCAGGTTGGATAATCCATATTTTAATGTAATTTCCGGCATACCGTTCTCGTCCACATCAATGCGGTCAATCAACAGCTCAATATCTCT
>ENA-ORTP01003195-ORTP01003195.1-human-gut-metagenome-genome-assembly--contig:-NODE-3195-length-11790-cov-2.693311_pt1 | contig 11790 bp, 12 predicted proteins | sample MGYA00241913_ERZ509190 | MGnify/ENA primary metagenome ERZ509190 (study PRJEB26280, sample SAMEA2338839) | human gut metagenome | biome: human gut; feature: human-associated habitat; material: faeces...
CGTTTCCGGCACATATTCCGGCGATATGGGTTCCATGTCCCCCGGAATCTCTGGAAGGTTCCGGTACGTTTCCCTCCGTATTTTTATTTTCTAAGAAAGCATTTAATTCTTCCTGTGAAAAAATATATCCAAACCCATAACGGTTATTTCCATCATAGGGCAACGACTGATCCCAATAGGTTAAAATCCGGGATTTTCCGGAAAAATCCATAAAATCCGGGTGGCGGAAATCTATACCCGAATCCAGGATTCCGGCGATTACCCCTTTCCCCGTCAGATTATTCCGGGGAAAAGTTTCCGGACTGTATGGTTGTGCAGACAGACAGGAAGCAGCAATCCCTGTGATTTCTTCCTGATAAAGGGGACGGGGCAGTTCCAGATACAAAACCTGAGGAAAAGTCAGCAGCGTATCTATTTCCTCCACGGGAATCGTGATGATTGCATAGTTGCCCAGCAAGGGAATAATGGTTACCGATAACTTCGTCTGTATTTCATCCAAAGATCCCTGATAAAGAAGGATCAGTCTCCATTGCTTCGTTCCTGGTTCATATCCCGACTGGAGAACAGGACTTTTTCTCCTTTCTTCTTCCGACAAGGCCAGAGAAAGAGAAAGCTCTGCGTCTAATTTCTGATTGATCATCTTTTTACCTCTCTGCTTTGCTCATGCACGTTTTACTAAACTTCTTTCCTTCAAAGAAAAATACCCGGAAGACAAAAAAACACCGGATTATATATGCGCCTGCGTCATATATAATATCCGGTGTTCCTTCTTATCGTTAATCTTTTATTTTCTTTCGATTACATCACTCATATCGTATAATCCCGCCGGTTTGCCTGCCAGGTAAACCGCCGCTTCAATGGCTCCTTTGCCAAAAACAGCTCTGGAATATGCCGTATGTTTAAACTCAATCACCTCATCGGTTCCTGCAAATATTACTTCGTGTTCTCCCACTATGGTACCGCCGCGAACTGCGGAAATCCCAATCTCATCCGCCGGTCTTGCCATACGACGCTCGCTTCGATCGTATACATAAGTATATTTCTCGTCGCAGGCCGCATTGATTGCATCAGCCATAGCCAGCGCTGTACCTGACGGGGCGTCCAGTTTTCTTCTATGGTGTTTTTCTACAATATCAATATCAAAACCAGCTTCTCCCAATACCTGTGCCGCCGTTTTCAGCAGTTTTAGAAGCGTATTTACCCCAAGCGACATATTGGCCGAACGGAGAACCGCTGTTTTTTCACTGACGGCATGCAGGTGTGCCAGTTGTTCTTCACTCAATCCAGTGGTACATTCCACTAAAGGAATCTTTTTTTCTGCCGCATAATCCAGTACCTGGTCAACGGCAGGCGCTGCGGAAAAATCAATGATAACGTCCACAGGCACATCTACTTCCTCTAACGTGGAGCATACCGGAAACGGACTGTTTTCCGGAAGCACACGGTCAACACCGACGCTGACCTCCACATTATTCATGTCTTTTATCAAATCACAGATAACATGGCCCATAAAACCATTGCATCCATACATCATTACTCTGATCATTTTATCCTCCATTACGGATGATCGCCAGACGCAAAGCATCCCGGTCATCTGCCGATTCTTAAAGAATACCGGTTTCTTTCATTGCTTTTTTCAGTCTCTCTGTTGTCGCCTCTTCCATTTCAGAAAGCGGACGTCTCAGATAAGGACCGCAAAATCCCATTAACTCCAGCGCTTTTTTCACCGGGATAGGATTGACTTCACAGAAAAGAGCATTCACTAACTCCATATATTTAAGCTGCAGTTCACGGCTTTTTTCCACGTTGCCGGCAAAATATTCTGCACAAATATTATGTGTATCTTCCGGTGCGATATTGGAAAGAACAGAAATCACACCCTTGGCTCCAAGAGAGAGCATCGGCACGATCATGTCGTCATTACCGGAGTAAATATCAATATCTCCCTGCGTTTCATATAACAGACGTCCGGTATAGGAAACATCTCCCGTGGCATCTTTAATTCCCACGATATTCTCTACATTTTTCACCAGATAAGCCATGGTATCTGTATTGATTTTACATCCCGTACGACTTGGCACATTATATAAAATCAAAGGAAGCTCCGTGTGTCTGGCCACATAGGAATAGTGATCGATCAGTCCATTCTGTGTCGCTTTATTATAATAAGGGGTAACCACCAGGGCGGCGTCTGCTCCGGCAAGTTCTGCCTGATGCGTCAGCCAGGCAGCCGTTCTTGAATCATTAGAGCCTGTGCCCGCAATGACAGGCACTCTTTTTGCCGTGCGGTTTACACAATAACGAATGGCTGCAATGTGCTCTTCATGATTTAATGTGGACGCCTCTCCTGTTGTGCCACAGACGATGATCGCGTCTGTCTTATTTTCAATCTGAAAATCAATTAATTTACCAAAACTCTCGTAGTCAATATTATAATTTTCGTCAAATGGTGTTGCAATTGCCACACCTGCTCCAGTAAAAATTGCCATATTACCCTTCCTTTCTTTTTTGTTTGATTTTATATCATTCTTTAAAATCACACAAAATCTCTCCGGTTTCTTCTTTATCTGTATGAATATAGTAGATACAATCTGCCATATCCCGCAGTTCTTCCGGCATGTTTCTTCCTGTAAGAATTAAATCCGTGGAGTCATTTTTCACATTCAGCAGTTCTTTTAATTCTTCTAACGTAATAATATTATAATCAATCAACCCAAATATTTCATCCAAAATAAGCAAATCACACTGCCCGGTATCCAGCACTTTTCTGGTATATCCCAGAGCCATCTTAATATTGGAAAGCTGTTCCTGCCTCTCTTCTTCACTCAAGTCCGAATATCCGCTGGCAGCCTTCGCAAAGCGAAAAATCTGCAATTCCGGTTCCAGTTTTTTCAGAAAATCCAGAGTATCCGAGTGCTTGCATTTAAGAAACTGTACCATGATCACACTTTTTCCAACGCCTGCAGCACGGATGCCCAGCCCAAGGGCTGCTGTCGTCTTTCCCCGACCTTCTCCATAATATATCTGTATACTTCCGTCCATGTTCTGACCTTTCATCTCGATTATTTTCCGGTTATCTTTAACATCAGGGCAATGTTTTGCTTATCATAGCATATTATGGTCTAAAAATCCATACTGAAAAATCTGACTTCCTCATCTCGTCCAAGAACCATGAACCCGTCATACCCCTGTTCTTCCAGACGATTTAAAAATTTACCCAGTTTTTTGGGTTTTACATATAAAGCGGTAATGTACTGTTTTCGTAATTCTTCTGCCTTTTCGATGGCTTCTTCTATCTGCTCTTCGTCATAAAGCAGCACAATTTTTTGTGGTTTATCCATAATTCTGGACTGTTTTTCCATTAAAATACTGAAAATACGTTCAAATCCAATGGAAAATCCCACGGCAGGAACCTGCTCTTTCAAAAATTTTCCAATCAGATTATCATATCTTCCGCCTCCGGCAATCGAACTGTTGAAATCAAGCGATTCAATCTCAAATACGGTTCCGGTATAATATCCCTGCCCGCGAACAAGCGTCATATCATATTCCACCGTATATTTTCCTCCGGAAAGGCGGTTGGACGTTTCAATAATCTTGGACAACGCATCAATATATTCGGTATTCTTGCTGATGGTTCTGGCATAATCCAAAGTAAATGGCGCATGGGCGATCAGTTCCATGAAAGATGCAATCACCGCCTCATCGAAGCCTTTGGCTGTCAGTTCCGCAGCAACCCCCTCTGCCTTGATTTTATTTAATTTATCAAAGGTAATGCAGACGCTGTCTAATTGATCTTCTGTAAAACCGGTGGTCAATAAAATGTCTTTCAGTACTCTTTTATCGTTCACCTTGATTTTAAAACGATCGATTCCGATATTCAGCAGCGCCTTTGCTGTCGTATGCATCAGCTCAATTTCACAGGAAGAAGATTCTGAACCTAAAATATCAATATCACACTGCATAAATTCACGTAGTCTGCCTTTTTGCGGACGTTCTGCCCGGTAAACCTTATCAATCTGAATCACTTTAAACGGAGTTGGCAAAGACGCCTTATTGTTGGCATAATATCTGCTCAGTGGCAAAGTCAGATCATAGCGAAGTCCCATATCGGCAATCTGATCCGCCTGACCTGCCGCAATGGCTTTTTTCAGTTTTTCTCCTCTTTTCATCACTTTGAAAATAAGGTTCAGATTTTCTCCGCCCTCACTTTTATCCAGGTTTTCAATATCTTCAAGAATCGGGGTAAAAATTCTCTGAAAACCGCAGGTCTCATAAGTCTCACAAATTTTCTTCTGCAGATAATCTCTCATTTCTGCCTGTGCCGGCAAATAATCGTTTGTTCCTTTTACTGGTGTAATTTTCATCTTCTCTATCCTTTCTTACCTGTTCGGTCTGTTTTATCATAAACCACTGCAAAACAGGGTGAGTATGCTCCGTTCCTCTTCCTTTTATAGTATATTCCGGTAAAGTTTTCCCGGAATATAAAAGTGGACTACCCGATATACGAGCAGTCCATTTCATCTTTCAGCCTATATTCCCCGAATCTGCAACTTTACGTTCCAGATTCATTCCGTCATCGCAATATTCCATTTTATTGACAGATACTTCATAGGCGATGCGATTGATCACATCATCCTCATTTATTCTCTTCTGGTATTCTCTGCTCTGGATTCTTCCCCAAAGCTGGATTCTGCTGCCTACCGGGAGCTTCCCTGCATATCTTGCATTTCTTCCCCAGCAAATGCAGGGAATATAATCTGATTTACTGTAGGCACGATTTACCGCCAATAAAACATCTGCGATTTCTCTGCCGAGAGGTGTTGTTCTGTACACAGGTTCCTTACATATATATCCATCAAGAAAAATCATATTGGGTTTACGATTATCAAGGGTATCTAATAGTTCCAGTTCCCTGACAAACAAAGAGAGAACCAGATGATTACGATTATTTTCATGCTTATTATAGGAACGAAACTGTCCCCTTGCCTCCATGAACCGCCCAACGCAGGACTGACTGACATCAATCAGCCGTTCCGATATAAGCAGCGGAATCGTATCACTTGAATGACTGAGTCTGCTCACTTTCAGTTTCGCTACATAAAATCCTTCTCCGAAGACCTCATGGCTGAATTCAAAGTCGGAAATAATCTCTCCAGCGACAACCGCCTGGTTATTTTTTAAAATTTTTTCTGTCATGTTTACTCCTCCCTGTATATAGCACAGACATCTGTATACATCTATGTGTATTCAGAACAAGAAAAATTATGCTTAATATTTTCAAATTAAATCATATCTTTTATCTGCAATTCTTGTATTTTCAGGAAAAACCATGACATCTTTTCTGGTCTAAAACAAATTCAGTATAATAATTCTCTTTTAAAATGTCAACCTTTAAACATGGGCAGATACTATGATTTGTATTGATTTCTCCTTTTCCGTAAATTTTTATTGTGTCTTTGGATTCTTTATGCTAGAATTATTTAGTTTATTGAAAATCGTAAGTACCTGGATATAAAAGCTTTAACCAGGACAGAACTAAATTCGTTTATCTTTTGAACGATGGATACCTGTACCAAAACAGTATGCATATCACGCATCAGGCAGTGTAATAATGTAGAAAGAAGGCTTAATATGAAAATTTCAAGAGAAGATGTCCGCAACGTGGCGATCATCGCCCACGTTGATCACGGCAAAACAACTCTGGTAGATGAACTTCTTAAACAAAGCGGAACTTTCCGCGAACATCAGGAAGTCGGCGAACGAATCATGGATTCCAATGATATTGAAAAGGAAAGAGGAATAACGATTCTTTCCAAAAATACAGCCGTTCATTATGACGGTGTGAAAATCAATATCATCGATACTCCCGGCCATGCTGACTTCGGCGGCGAGGTGGAACGTGTGCTCAAAATGGTGGATGGCGTAATCCTCGTGGTAGACGCCTTCGAAGGACCGATGCCACAGACTAAATTCGTTTTGAAAAAAGCTCTGGAATTAAACCACCCGGTCATTGTATGTGTAAATAAAATCGATCGTCCGGAAGCAAGACCGGAAGAAGTCATGGATGAAGTTCTGGAATTATTCCTGGAACTGGATGCCGATGACGATCAGCTTGACAGTCCGTTTGTCTACGCTTCTGCAAAATCCGGAATCGCCATGCTGGAATTAAACGAACACGGCACCGACATGAAACCATTATTTGAAACGATCATCAACCATATCCCTGCACCGACCGGCGATCCTGACGCAGATACACAGGTTCTGATCAGTACCATTGACTATAATGAATATGTGGGAAGAATCGGCATCGGTAAAGTGGAAAATGGTTCCATACGTGTTAATCAGGACGTCCTGATGCTCAATCATCATGATTCATCCGTAAATAAAAAAGTAAAAATCAGCAAACTTTATGAATTTGACGGACTGGACAAGGTTCCTGTGGAAAGCGCCTCCGTCGGTTCCATCGTTGCCATTTCCGGTATTGCCGATATTCATATCGGAGATACCATCTGCTCCCCGGAACACCCGCAGGCTCTTCCTTTCCAGAAGATTTCCGAACCAACGATTGCCATGCAGTTCCTGGTCAACGACAGTCCCCTTGCCGGACAGGAAGGCAAGTACGTGACTTCCCGTCACATTCGTGACCGTCTGTTCAGAGAATTGAACACCGACGTAAGTCTTCGGGTAGAAGAAATGGAAAACACAGACTCCTTTAAAGTATCCGGACGTGGGGAGCTTCATCTCTCTGTTCTGATTGAAAACATGCGTCGGGAAGGATATGAATTTGCCGTCAGCAAAGCGGAGGTTCTTTATCATACCGATGAAAACGGAAAGAAAACGGAACCGATGGAAATTGCCATCATTGATGTTCCGGAAGAGTTTTCCGGCTCTGTCATTGAAAAACTCAGCCAGCGTAAGGGAGAACTGCAGAATATGAGCATGTCCGGCAGCGGTTCTACCCGTCTGGAATTTTCCATTCCTTCCAGAGGACTGATCGGATACCGCGGTGAATTCATGACCGACACCAAGGGAACGGGCATCATCAATACCTTATTTGACGGCTATGGCCCATACAAAGGAGATATTCAGTACCGTAAACAGGGTTCTCTGATTGCCTATGAATCCGGAGAAACCATCACCTACGGTCTCTTTAACGCACAGGAACGGGGAACCTTATTCGTTGGTCCCGGCGAAAAAGTATATTCCGGTATGATCATCGGACAAAACGGAAAAACCGACGACATCGAAGTCAATGTTTGTAAAACAAAAAAACTGACCAACACCAGAGCCTCCGGTTCTGACGACGCATTAAAACTTACTCCGCCCCGTATCCTCAGTCTGGAACAGGCGCTGGAGTTTATCGATACGGATGAACTGCTGGAAATCACACCAAAAAACATCCGTCTCCGAAAAAAAATACTGGATCCAACAGCCAGATACCGTGCCAAACGAAACGGACAAAACTGATCTTTTGCCGGACGACCCGTTATTTCTTCCTGAAAGACCCGGCGAAAAATCATCGGAAAGCTGCTGCATAGACAAAAGTCGTGCGGCAGCTTTTCTTTTCTCCCATGTTTTCCTACTCTTCCTCTTCCAGAGGATAAATCTGTACCTGTCCTTCTGCAAGACCAAAATATACCTCTTCTTCTTCTGCCGCCTGCACTCTTCCCCCCGTGGCCTCAGTCAGCGCCTTCAGCAGACGTCCTTTACTCTCTTCGGGAATCAGCGTATGTATCTTTACTTTATCTGTATACACTGTCTCTTCGATGATAATCTGATTCTGCGCCAGAATATATTGAATCTTCCCCAGATCTGTATAATCGGTCTCTAAGGCATATCGTCTGCCCGGAATTTTTTCAATCAGAACCGACCCGGCTATCCCTTCCTTGGCCGCATCGGTGTAAGCTCTGACTAATCCTCCGGTTCCCAGCAAAGTTCCTCCGAAATAACGGGTGACCACGATGACAATATTACGAATACCGCTGCCCTGAATCACTTCCAGAATCGGTTTTCCTGCCGTTCCTCCCGGTTCTCCATCATCGCTGCATCTGGTCAGCGGATGGGTAACCCCCACAGAAAATGCCGAACAGTTATGCCGGGCATCCCAGTATTTTTTTTTCATCTCTTCTATAAACTGCTGAGCCTCCTCCACGGTTTTCACCGATTGGACATGGGCGATAAATCTCGATTTTTTCTCTGTAATTTCTCCGCTTCCTCCACGGAATACAGCCTGATGTCTCTCCATTAATCTCTCCTCCTGTTTTCCTCTTTTGACATTGCCAAAAACAATAGCAAAAGCAGACATTCTTGTTTCTTCCTACATCATATCATAGGAGAGACATTAAGAAAACTTCTTTTCCCCTCTGCACTTTTCCATGGAGACCCTGCTTTATGCAGGGTGGACAGACGACTGCCAGTCGTCCACCAGCGCCAGTAAATGTACCGGCATCACCGTCTCTCTGACAAACACCGCAAATAAACGCTCTGCTTCTTCATAATCTTCCGTAATCCCTTTCGCCTCACTGTCATCCACTATCCTGCTGTCTTCTCTTTTTCTCTGCCGTATACGAATTCCAAAAAAGTCTCCTTCACCTTCATCTGACTCAAAACGGGACTGCAGTAACTCATAGGTCAGACAAAACTTTCCAAAGAGTGTATCCACGTCCTTTTCCTCCGTTAATACGGTCATCTTTTTCCCTCCTCTCTCCTAATTTGTTCAAATCATTTACATCCAAACTGTTTAATTTGAATATGACATTATTATACCTTTTCTGACAAATTATAGAAAGATAATTATTTGTAAGAAATAGGTAATTTTTACATTTAAAATTATATTATACTTTTATAAAAAACTATATTATTAATATTGTCGGCAACATTATCTCTGTACTATCCCCCTTATTTTTGATAAGCTAAAATATTAGCTATTATTCTATATTTTTCCATTTTTTGCGTTTTTTCATCGGAAAACACCTTGTTTTTTCCATAAAAAAAGCCATCTTCCGCCCATTCTCCCGTTCATTTCGGAGGAATGACCTTCCAATGACTTTTTTCTTTTTATTTTTTAGCCGATTGTTTTTCACCGATTACACTGTTCTGGACACTTCGTCATAAAAAGCCGCTATGGCTGCATTGACATAGGGTTCCAGCCATAAAAAGCCAATACCCAGGGTAAACAAAGAAAGTATGCCCCAGCCCAGAAAACTAAGCTCCAGGCAAAATAATCTCCATTTATTTCCCCGCATCATTTCCATGGATACTTCCATTGCTTCACGGGCGGAGATTTCCGGATTTTCCGCCATAATCAACCCCGACATACTGTAAGAATAGGCTTTGATGATTCCCGGGACGATCAACAGAAGCGACCAGAGAAAAGTAAAAACTCCCATACGGATTCGGAGCCATACGGCTTTTCCTGCAATAAACCCATAAGAAAAAACCTGTCCTAACCGAGCTTCTTTTCCATCAATAAGGTTTAAATTATATTTTGCCAGTCCCAAACTGACAAATCCGCCGATAAAATACCGGACAAGACTAAGAAGCAGCAAAAGCAGAAAAGACGTCATCAACAGAGAAACTGCCACGATCCAGAATCCGGATGAAATGGTCATCATATTCCTGATCGTCGCATCAAAACCATCTACTCCCGTATTCACCGTATAACTGACTCTGTTTCCGGCGGCTGTGCTGAAAATATCTCCGCTTCCATACATATTGATTTCCGCACCCAGAAAACCCGCCAGCAAAGTCGTTCCTACTGCCGGAAGCCATCTTCCCGCCAGACCATTTCTGGCTATTTCTCTAAAATCAGACGCTCTTTTCATAGCTTTTTCAACACTCCTTTCAATTTCTCCGCCGCCTGCTTAAACTGCATAAATTCCTCTTCCGACCATCTTTCTTCCAGACGTTTCTCCACACCGTTTACCCCTATGATCGACGGCACACTAAGACAGACATCCCGGATTCCGTATTCTCCCTGAAACACCGTTGAGACCGGCGCAATGGTCAGTCTCTGGTTTAACACCGCCTCTGCCAGATGGCACACACAGGTGGCTATTCCATAATGGGTTCTTCCCTTATCCTTGATGATCTCCGCACCCATACTCCGTACTTTTTCCGAAAGCCGGATTCTTTCTTTTTCCGTCCAGGGCAGCCCTACATTTTCACAATATTCCTGAACGGGGACGCCGGCGATAGAAGTCCTGCTCCAGACAGGAATCTGTGCGTCTCCATGCTCTCCCACGATGGTCGTCTTCACGACTTCCGTGTTTAAATTAGTATAATCCGCAATCAGACGGGTAAGCCGGGAAGTATCCAGAACACAGCCTGTTCCGAAAACCATTCCGTCAGGCAGTTCCATCCACCGGGCGCACTGGTATACCAGCACGTCTACCGGATTGCTGACCACCATGATTACCCCTTTCGTATAATACGGCTTTAACTGTTCCACTACATTTTTCATAATCATGGAATTCCCGGCAATCAGATCCAGCCTGGTCTCCCCTGGCCTACGATTTCTGCCGGCCGTAATGATGATCAGATCGCAATCTTTACAATCCGCATAATCGCCTGGCCGCACGGTAGAAATCCCCATATCCGGAATCCCATGTTGAATATCCAGCGCCTCTCCTTCTGTTTTCTGTGTATCAATATCGATCAGCACAATTTCCCGGGCAAGTTTTCGAATCGTCAGTGCATACGCAATGGAAGCGCCTACATAACCGACGCCAATAATCGCCACCTTTCTCTGTGCCAGATAAAAATTATTCACCATCTTTTTCTTCTCCTTATTTATCCCCTTCTCTTCTTTACTTATCCCCGTAAAATACAGAAATATTTCCCATAAAAACAGCATCCGCTCTATCTCTGTACCAGACAGAAATGTCGCTGATGCTGTTCATTATAGCATTATTCTTTTTAAATGAAAATATAATCCTGCGAATTCTCTTTTCCTTTTCACCGGCGCTTTTTCCGATGCTTTTTCCATCCTGTGCAGAAATTACAATTGTCCTGACCATAAACGCCAGTCTTCGCTGGTCTGCTTCGCATATCCCCTGCTGATCATAATTTCCGTCCCATCTTTTAACAGATAAGAATTTTTCCGTTTTTCTCTCACCGCGGGAAAAAAGACAATATAACTGTGATGGCACCGGGAGAAAACCCGCGGAAGCTTTTCCATCAGATCGTCCAGTTTTTCCCGAATCTGAAAAAATCCCCATGTTGTGTGCACGATTGTCTGACGAAGCTCTCTTTCCAGATAATACATTTCCGATTCTTTTACCACAATCTCTCTTCCCCATGAGGCCGTGAAAAAATAATTGTCTCTGGATTTTCTCATCAGCTTTTCTACCCGCTGAAATATTTCCGGTATTCTGTTTTCCAGTTCTTCTTTTAAAACAAAATACGTATGTTCCGTCTGATAAACATCCACTGCGTAATGCAGGTAATCCGTCAGAAAAATAATCTGACACTCCGGGTACGTATTATTCATCTGTTTTGCCAAAGCAATCCCGTTTTTTTCTCCCTGCAATAAAATACCCAGGAATAAAACATCCAATGCTTTTTCATGGTATCGGGCAAGCGCATCCCCATCCTCAAAAACCACAACTTCCGCCATATATCCTTTTTTATCCAAATAATTTCTGATAACCCCTGAAGAAAAAGAACACCACTGTCTGTCATTATCACATATTCCTATCAGCAAATGTCATTCACCTCTATTTATATTCCCAAACCACCGCTTCTCGCCGCCGGAAACCTGATCCCTTATGCATATTGCATTCTGCG
>ENA-ORTP01003204-ORTP01003204.1-human-gut-metagenome-genome-assembly--contig:-NODE-3204-length-11760-cov-3.686886_pt1 | contig 11760 bp, 6 predicted proteins | sample MGYA00241913_ERZ509190 | MGnify/ENA primary metagenome ERZ509190 (study PRJEB26280, sample SAMEA2338839) | human gut metagenome | biome: human gut; feature: human-associated habitat; material: faeces...
ATTTTTTGGTTACTTTTGGATCAAGCCAAAAGTAACAAGTAAACCATTATTTACCAGAAATCGAAGGAAAAATGTCAGAACTGTAAACTGAGGCTTGGCGGCAATCTCTTATCTTTATCCACAGAAACATATAAAAGGATAACTACCATGAAAAAACTGATAAGTTTAGTCAGCCTCTTTTGCCTGTCGGTCTTTTTACCTTTGTCTGTTATGGGAGAGCCCATTGACCGGGAGGCCGTTGTCAAGCGGCATCGCGTGTGTACGACCGGGACGCTTCTGAAAAGTCCGGCACAAGTAGGTAACGGCAAGTTTGCCTTCGGGATGGATATAACCGGATTGCAGACCTTCGTCCCCTTCAACACCCTGTCCGACTGGAGCTGGCATAGTTTTCCCCTCCCCGAAGGGATGAGAGCCGAAGATTACCGTCCGGTTGTCGTGGAGACGCACGGCAAAAAGATCGCCTATGAACTTCGCAATCCCGACCAGCCCGAACTGTCCGAATGGCTGACCAAGAACCCTCATCGCTATAACCTGGGCCGTATCGGTTTCCGTCTACTGCGTGAAGACGGTACGGAAGCGCGGGAAATTGACCTGGGCAATGCCCGGCAGGAAATCGATCTGTGGACAGGTGTTGTCTATAGCCGTTTCGAACTGAACCGCAAAGAGGTGAAAGTGCGTACCGTCTGCCATCCCGATAAAGATATGATCGGAGTCAGCATCGAGTCCGAACTGTTGAACGATGGTAATATGAGCATCTATCTCGACTTTCCTTATCCCGACGGACGCTATTTCAAACATTATATAGGACGCTACGACACGATCTCTGGCCATACTTCCACCTTCGAGAAGTTGGCTCCGAACTCGGTCCGTATCGCCCGTACGATGGATGACACGCACTACTACGCCACCCTTGACTGGACCGGCCCTGCCACTTTCAGCCGTGAATCTGAAAAGGCGCATACCTTCCTCCTCCAGCCCCGGCATACTTCCACCTTTTCCTTTACTTGCTGCTTCTCTCCTGAACCGGTCGCCGATGTGACCGAGTCGGTTGCCTCTATCGAACGGAAGAGTGCTGCCAGTTGGGAGAAATACTGGCGTTCGGGAGCTGCCGTCGACCTCTCCGGAAGCAAAGATCCCCGCTGGCTGGAACTGGAGCGGCGTATTGTCCTCTCGCAGTACTTGATGCGTGCAAATGAAAGCGGGCTGTTCCCACCTCAGGAATCTGGTTTGGTGAATAACGGCTGGTTCGGCCGTTTCCACTTCGAGATGATTTGGTGGCATGGCGTGCACTACGGGTTGTGGAACCGGATGGAATGTTTTGATAACTATCTGAACGTCTATAAGGACTTTATGCCGAAGGCTCTCGAACGTGCCAAGAGCGAAGGTCGCAGTGGTGCACGTTGGCCGAAGTGTACCGGAAACTTCAACCGCGAATGGCCTGGTAGCGCCCATGCCTATCTGATCTGGCACGAACCCCATCCGATCTACTTCGCCGAGATGCAATACCGTCAGAAACCTGTTCCCGAAACATTGGAGAAATGGAAAGACGTCGTGCTGAACACGGCCGATTATATGGCAGATTACCTTTTCTACGACAAAAAGACGAAACAATATGTCCTGGGTCCTCCTGTCGTTGTCGTTTCCGAGAATACGGACCCGTTGCAGACCATCAATCCGATTTTCGAGTTAGGCTATTTCCGCTATGGCTTGCGCACGGCGTTGGAATGGGCGGACCGGCTGGGCCTGTCGGAAAAAAGAACGAAGAAATGGAAGGAAGTACTTTCGAAGATGGCTCCCCTTCCCGTTGCCGACGGCGTCTATACCACCTACGAGGGCATCCCCGATATGTGGACAAAATATACCTACGAGCATCCGGCCCTGACCGGTGTCTACGGCATGTTGCCTGGTGACGGGGTAGACCTGCCGACCTTCAAGCATACGCTGGAGAAAGTCTGCAAAGAATGGCAGTTCAATCGCATTTGGGGTTGGGATTTCCCGATGTTGGCCATGGCTGCAGCCCGTACGGGACAGCCGGCACTGGCTATTGACATGCTGATGCACCCTTCCGCCGGATTCCAGTTCGACGAACATGGTTTGGCGACAGGCGGTCCGTTTCCCTATTTCCCTTCCAACGGAGCGTTGCTGACGGCAGTCGCCATGATGTGTGGCGGTTGGGACGGCTCGGAGGGTGAGGCTCCCGGTTTCCCGAAAGACGGGAGCTGGACGGTTCGCTACGAAGGGTTTGTGCCGATGCAGTAATAATGGCCGTTTGGGGGAGGAAAATCGGGCAATCACCGAAAAACAAACAAATAGGCATCGGATCAAAAACGGATAAGTATCCCTCTGAAACGTAGTAAGCATCAAGGATTTCCTTGAAAAAGACCGATTTTTGAACCAAAACGGGACTGATGAAATTTAAGACTTGGTAATTGGGAAAATAATTTATTGTAAATCAAGTGATTGGTGGGTCAAAAAATGACTAAAAAAACGATCCTTTAAATTTGTCATTTTTCCGAGACAAAAATACGCATTCCTTTTTAAACCACAACTCTTTTCTGTAAAAAAATTCGTACCCCTATATCCTTTCTTATCAATTAGATAGCAATTGGAGTACAAAAAGCCATCTTTCCAATACGAACTTCGAAGATAGGCAAAAAAAATGACTAAAAAAAAGGATCGTTTTTGCTATCAAAGTACAAATGTTAACACGTGTACATTATATATACGTGTACATAATGATAGTAAGAAGTAAGAACTGATATTTCAATTAACTGTATTATTAATATTAAAATTTAGATTATGAACAAGAGATTTTCTACTCTCGTTGCTGCGTTCGCAGCAATTGCTACTGTCTCTTATGCACAGATCGGTGACAAGTATGTGCATTTGAAGACCAGTTCTACTTACCTGACTTGGGATAAGGCTTCTTTGGCAGACTCTGTGGCACTTGGTAGTAAAGGTATTACTAAGGCGGATATGGACTCTGCTTTGTGGAAAGCCAATTTGGTTCGTGTCAATATGCCGGGTAATGACTCTATCTACACATTGACGAACAAAGCTACTCAGAAACAGCTTTCTTTCTCTGCTAAATTGAATGGCGCAGATAAATTCGGTACGGCTATTGCTGCTGGTATTAGCGAATTTAAAATTAAACATGGTACGGGTGGTTATAGTATTATCGGTACAACTACTGATGGCAAGTTGGTTGAGATGACTCAAACTTCCGGCTTGTTGATGGTTGATGGCAAAACTGACAAAGCTGGTACAACAGGTACGGCTGCTGTTTTCACAGTAGAAGCAGCTGAAGCAAATTATGATGTAACAAAAGCAGACCTTGCTCCGGTTCTTCCTTCATTCAAATTTGACTTTGCCGGTCGTGACGGTGGTCTTTTCACTGCTAATGAATTGATTCCGGTTCCTGTCGGTAACAAATTCCGCTTCCAGGTAGTTGGTCAGGAAAACAGCACGAAGGGTACAAAGAAGCCGCAGTATATTACAATCGATACTGTAATGGTGGGTACTGCCGCTTCTGTAAAAGCTGCTTCTTTCCAGTTGGATACAACTATTACTGTTACATCTTCTGCATATAAAGGTGCTTTGAATGAAGGTTTGCAGACATTTACTTTGAAAATGGACTTGGGTAACGATTCTATCGTTATGACAACTGATTCTATTGTTCGTTTCAATACAGCTGGCGAATTTGAAGTTGCAGATCATGGTGCTGGTTCAGGAGTTACTTATCTTGTAGGTTACAAGAGCTTTGATGGTAGTGCTAAGTTGGTTGTAGACTCTATCCAGATCAATGCTCCGCTTATCACAATCTCTAAAGGTACTCCGGTTAAACTGGCTGGTGGAACAGGTGTTTATTCTTTGCAGTTTAAAGGTACAGGCGGTAATGCAACTAATAATGATAAGTATTTGACTGGTACAAGTGGTACTTATGCCGAAGCTGCTTCTGTATATGTTCCTTCTACTCAGTTCTATGTAAAGGAAAACGAAGATGGTACTTATTCTGCTCAGGCTCGTGATATTGTCTCTGCAACTGTTTCTTCAGGCGTTACCACAGGCTCTAATGGTGAAAGTTTAGCTGTTGTTGCTCCGGCACAACCGTTTACAAATCAACCTTTGTACGCAGTAGATGCAGCTAAGAGCATTTACACTACTGTTGGTGGTGATACTTTGGTATTCACAAAACTCGATGTAGATATGGCTAACAAGCACATCGGTTACAAGTACTATACAAAAGAAGAAATGGGTTACGGTGCTGTTAAGTTCAATCTGGCTTCTAAAGCTGCTGATGATATCTATTTGACTTTGGTTCAGGATTCTGTAATTGCTGGTGCTAAAGGTGCTGACAAAGCTGTTGAATTGCGTCTGATGGAAGGGGCTGATTTGGCTACTGTTGGTGATACTATTTATTATGGTGCTCAGGCTTTAGGTGATACATTGGTTCGTGTTGCTTATGCAATGGAAAAAGCTTATAATGCTGAAGGTCGATTTGCTTATGAAGGCGCTGTTGTAAAATTGACATCTTCTACTAACGGAGCTGTTAATGAAAATCAAAAACGTTTCTTCTTCGCAGAAAATCCTGTCGGTGGCTCTTATAAGGTGGTAGCTGCTAATGAAAATGCTGCTAAGATGGTTACAATGAATATCTCTAATCTTACTGTAACTTATGATAATCCGACTGCAAGTGTTGAAACTTACTTCAACATCGAAGGTGCTGAAGCTCCTGTCTATGCTAAGGTTGATGCAGGTCATTACAATGTAGTAAACGGTAGTGAAATGTTGACTGCTTCTGCTGGTATCGCTAAGATGTTGCGCGTAGGTGACGAACTGAAAGCTGCTGCTGATGATTCTGACTTCTCTCTGTATGTTGACTCTGCTTATGTGAATCGTGGCGATGACAATACAGAATATGGTTACTACATCTACAAAGGTGCAGAAGTTAAGAACGACACAATCGTTGGTAACGTTTTGGCTGCTAAGGGTGACTTCGTTGCAAACAATGCTACAGGCGACAGCGCAATCTTCCGTGGTGTAACTGTTGTTGCTGATACGATTGCTTATACTGGCGATCTGAAAGATGGCAAACAGAATAAATATAAAGTAAGAGATGCTAAGAATACTTCTCTTGTTGGCTTCAAAGTTGTTGACGGTGAAGGTTATGAAATCGTAGCTCTTAATACAAACAAGAGTTTGGCTGTAGTTAACGGTACGGTTATCTTCTCTAACACTGTTGCTCCTCAGGTATTTACTTTGGACGCTGCTGAAGCTCCTACTGCAAACGAAGGTGTTGAAGTATCTGAAGTGAAAGTGATCGCTACTGAAGGTGGTGTTCAGATCGTAGGCGCTACCGGTAAGAAAGTTGTTGTCAGCAACATTTTAGGCCAGGTAGTGGCTAACACAGTTATCACTTCCGACAACGCAACTATCGCTGCTCCTCAGGGTGTAGTTGTAGTAGCTGTTGAAGGCGAAGAAGCTGTTAAAGCTATTGTTAAGTAATTGGCAAATAGATTGTAAATGTGTCGCGTACATCAGTGCGCGGCACTTTCGAAATATTAAAATCAAATAATTCTAAGATTCATCGTGTGGTATTCCCGGAACACATCAGCTTTTACAGCTCTCCGTCCGGATCGACCAACTACCCCGCGAGGGCGAACAAGCGGTGAATATTAATACTAAAGTAATGAAATTAAAAGTTCTACTGCTTTTCCCTCTGTGAAGACCGGATGGCAGACAAAAAACAGGCCCCGGCGGTATTCGTACTGCCGGGGCTTCGTTTTTATTCCCCTTATCCCTATTTGTAGGTATTTTCCCCAGTTTAACATTCCTCGTCCTTTACAATCCTTTTCAGATAGGGGGAAAAGACGTATCTTTGCGTGCCTAAACCGAAATAGACAAGATAAGCTTATGAAGTTTGAAAACGAGAACTGGGCGCAGTTCAAAGGAGAAACCTGGAAAAAGGAGATCAATGTAAGAGACTTTATCCAGAACAATTACAAACCTTATAACGGAGACGATACGTTCCTCGTACCCTCTTCGGAGAAAACGAAGAAAGTGTGGAACAAACTAACCGAGATGTTTAAGGTTGAAAGGGAGAAAGGAGTATATGATGCCGAAACGAAGCTTCCCCAGGGGATTGACACATACGGACCCGGTTACATCGATAAGGAAAACGAAGTAATCGTCGGTTTGCAGACAGACGCCCCGTTGAAGCGCGGTATCTTCCCGAAAGGCGGTATCCGCATGGTCGAAAACAGTCTGGAAGCCTATGGCTATCATCTGGACCCGATGACAAAAGAAATCTTCACCAAATACAGAAAGACGCACAACGAAGGCGTTTTTTCAGCCTATACAGACGAGATGATTGCGGCACGTCGTTCCGCCATCATTACCGGGTTGCCTGATGCCTACGGACGCGGACGTATCATCGGTGATTACCGTCGTGTACCTCTGTACGGAACCCAGATCCTGATCGAAGAAAAGAAACGTTTCCAGAAACGTCTCGATATACAGGAACTGACAGAAGAAATCATTCAGAGCCGTGAGGAGATAACGGAGCAGATCAAAGCGCTGAAAGCATTTGAGAAAATGTGTGCCGGTTATGGTTTCGATGTGACACGTCCGGCAAAGGATGCCCGCGAAGCCGTGCAGTTCTTGTATCTGGCTTACCTGGCAGCCGTAAAGGATCAGGATGGAGCAGCCATGTCTCTCGGACGTACTTCTACTTTCCTCGATATCTATATCGAAAAAGATATTTGCGAAGGCAAGCTGACGGAAGAAGAGGCACAGGAATTGATCGACCAGTTTATTATCAAACTGCGTATTGTCCGTTTCCTGCGTACTCCGGAATACAACGACCTGTTCTCCGGCGACCCTGTTTGGGTGACTGAATCGCTGGGCGGACAAGGTGTTGACGGCCGTTCGCTGGTGACAAAGACATCTTACCGTTATCTGCATACCTTGTATAACCTCGGCCCGGCACCCGAACCCAATCTGACGGTGCTTTGGTTCAACAATGCTCCGGATAACTGGAAAAACTTCTGCGCAAAAGTATCGATCGATACCTCTGCCATCCAGTACGAGAACGACGATCTGATGCGTCCGGACTATGGCGACGATTACGGTATCGCCTGCTGTGTTTCTCCAATGAAGATCGGTAAGCAGATGCAGTATTTCGGAGCTCGTGCCAACCTGGCAAAGTGCTTGTTGTATGCGATCAATGGCGGACGTGACGAGAAATCGGGTGTGCAGGTGGCTCCCCGTTTCGAACCGATCACCAGCGAGTATCTGGACTACAACGAAGTGATGGAGAAATACGAGCAGATGATGCGCTGGTTGGCAAAAGTCTATGTCAATGCACTGAAGATCATTCACTACATGCACGACAAATATGCGTATGAAGCATTCGAGATGGGGCTTCATGACGGAGATGTGGAACGTATTCGCGCAACCGGTATCGCCGGCCTTTCTATCGTTGCCGACTCGCTGGCTGCCATCCGTGATACGAAAGTGAAAGTGATCCGTGACGAACGTGGTTTGGCTGTCGACTTCGAACGCGAAGGCGAATATGTACCTTTCGGAAATAATGACGACCGCACGGACAGTATTGCTGTCGACATTACTGAGAAGTTTATGGAATATCTGCGCCAGCATCAGACATACCGCAAGGCAACTCCGACACAATCTATCCTGACGATCACATCAAACGTGGTCTACGGAAAGAAAACCGGAACGACTCCCGACGGCCGTCCGGGCGGTACGCCGTTTGCTCCGGGAGCCAACCCGATGAACGGACGCGATACGAAAGGGGCTGCCGCCGCTTTGGCTTCTGTAGCCAAACTGCCTTTTCAGCATGCGCATGACGGTATTTCCTATACATTCGCCGTTTCTCCTGCAACGTTAGGTAAGGAACGCGATATCCAGGTGAACAACTTAGTGAGCCTCTTAGATGGTTATTTCACGCCCGATGGCGGCCAGCATCTGAATGTGAACGTATTCGATAAAGACTTGCTGTTAGATGCGATGGAACATCCGGAGAAATACCCGCAGCTTACGATCCGTGTTTCGGGCTATGCCGTCAACTTCGTTAAGCTGACACGCGAACAGCAACTCGACGTTATCTCGCGCACCATCAACAACAGTTTATAATTGTCCATTGATTAATATGTTGGGGCGTATACATTCTTTAGAGAGTTTCGGGACCGTTGACGGTCCCGGAATTCGCTTTGTCGTTTTTATGCAGGGATGTCCGCTTCGTTGTCTGTATTGCCACAATCCGGATACCTGGGAGGTAAAGCGTGAAACGCCTTATCTGCTGGAACCTGAAGCGTTGCTTGCCGAAGTGCTGCGCTATAAGAATTTTATCGCTAAAGGTGGTGTTACTGTGACCGGTGGCGAGCCTTTGTTACAACCTGAATTCCTTAAAGAGTTTTTCCGCCTTTGCCGTGAGAACGGTATTCATACGGCGTTGGACACTTCCGGCTATATCTGTTCCGGTAAAGCATTGGAAGTCCTTGAATATGTCGATTTGGTTTTGTTGGACATCAAGACGATCGACGCCGGGCTTCATCCCCGTCTGACTGCTGTGAAGCTTGATAACACCTTGCGTTTTCTTGATGAACTGGAGAAACGAGGCATTCCCGTATGGGTCCGCCATGTGGTCGTTCCCGGCCTGACGGATAATGATGAGGATCTGGAAAAATTAGCCGGATACGTCAGTCGCTATAAAGTGGTTCAGAAAGCCGAGCTTTTGCCTTATCACACAATGGGAGCCTATAAGTATGAGGCGCAGGGCCTGGATTATAAGCTGAAAGGTGTGGAACCGCTTTCAGCAGAGCGTCTGGCCAATGCTAAAGCGATCTTTAGTAAACACGGGATAACCGTATAAGCCTAATCGAGTGTCTGCTCTTTGATGATGATCGGTTTACGGCTGATCCGGTTGACTGTGCGGACGCTGTCGCTTTCAATACTGGTCACATCTCCCTCGCAGTTGGTGAAATAGATGTAATGTCCCATATCCATGAAACGATAGACCTTACACCCTTCGTGTTCGAACAGATATTCGACTTGATAAGTGGAATTGTTTACCGGTTTTTCCTTTGTAAGGGGTATTTGTGAGACACATGAAGAAAGCCATGCGTTGCAAACGAGCAATAGACTTGCTGAAAATGTATTATACAAACTAGCTCTTCTCATCTTCGAATATTTTTAAGTTAACATCCAAAGTTAACAATTAAAGAATCACATGGTATGATCGAAAGGTATTTTACCTACAATTAGGTATATTTTTATTGTTCCGGAAAACATTACTTTGCTTCCTATTGTCATAGTAGATAAGTATGCTTGCAGATAGAAGTCCGTCTATCGGCAGATAAAAATTATCAATTTGAAAAATTCTTTCAATCAGTCTCTTACGATTTACCTTTGTAGGGTAAACAAAAAATAGTAGTAACAAATTAAATAGTAAAAATCATGGAACCAATTATCAATTCACAAGTACCCGAATTCAAAGTACAGGCTTTTCAGAATGGTAGTTTCAAGACAGTAAGTAGCGAAGATATCAAGGGCAAATGGGCCATCTTTTTCTTCTATCCTGCCGACTTTACGTTCGTATGTCCGACCGAATTGGTCGATATGGCTGACAAGTACGGCAAATTTCAGGAAATGGGTGTCGAAGTATATTCCGTAAGTACAGACTCGCACTTTGTACACAAAGCATGGCATGATGCTTCCGAAACGATCCGTAAGATCAAATATCCGATGCTGGCAGACCCGACAGGGGCTTTAAGCCGTGCGTTCGGTGTGATGATTGAAGAAGAGGGGATGGCTTATCGCGGTACGTTCCTGGTAAATCCCGAGGGAAAGATCAAGATTGCCGAAATCCACGATAACGGTATCGGCCGTAATGCAGACGAATTGCTTCGTAAAGTCGAAGCTGCCCAGTTCGTTGCTTCTCACCCGAACGAAGTTTGTCCTGCAAAGTGGAAAAAAGGCGAAGCAACCTTGAAGCCGAGTATCGACTTGGTTGGTAAGATCTAAAGTTATGTTAGACTCAGCAATGAAAGACCAGATTTCGGGTATTTTCTCCGGACTGGTATCCCAATATGTATTTGATATACAAGTCGCTCCCGATCATGAAAGCCGTCAGGAGTTGATAGATCTGCTTGGCGATGTGGCATCATGCTCGGATCATTTGTCATGCAGCGTTGCGGATGGCGAAGGACTTCAGTTTACAATTGTAAAAGACGGTATGCCTACCGGTATCCGGTTTCGTGCAGTACCTAACGGACATGAGTTTACATCCTTGTTGTTAGCTGTCCTGAATAGTGATGGAAAAGGTAAAAATATACCGGACGAAAGTATCTGTGCTCGTGTCAGAGCCTTGAATGGTCCGATCAAGCTGACGACTTATGTTTCTCTTACTTGCACCAATTGTCCGGATGTAGTGCAGGCACTCAATGTCATGGCTACTCTCAATAGCCGGATCACCCACGAAACGGTGGATGGCGCTATCAACCAAAAAGAAGTTGAGGCCATGAAAGTACAGGGAGTCCCTTCTGTTTTTGCAGATGGCAGGCTGATCAATGTGGGGCGTAGTGATTTGGGAGAATTGCTTTCCAAACTCGAAGCCCAATACGGAATTAATGAAGGGGGTGTTGATAACTCTGTTGAAAAACCTGTTAAGAACTATGATGTGTTAATAGTGGGGGGTGGACCTGCCGGTGCAGCTTCTGCCATCTACTCGGCACGTAAAGGCTTGAATGTCGCAGTGATAGCCGAACGTATCGGAGGACAGGTCAAAGAAACGGTCGGTATCGAGAACCTGATTTCCGTTCCTCAGACTACCGGACAGCAGTTGGCGAACGACCTTCTGACACATATCAACGACTATCCGGTCGATATACTGGAGCATCGCCGTGTGGATAAAGTCGAACTGGATGGATCGGCAAAACTTCTGACCACTTCTACCGGTGAACGTTTTTCTGCTCCTGCCCTTATCGTGGCGACAGGTGCAAGCTGGCGCAAGTTGAATGTTCCGGGCGAAGCGGACTATATCGGAAAAGGTGTCGCTTTTTGCCCTCACTGCGATGGTCCGTTCTATAAAGGTAAGCACGTAGCGGTTGTCGGCGGTGGAAATTCGGGTATCGAAGCAGCTATAGATTTGGCTGGCATTTGTTCGAAAGTGACGGTTCTGGAATTTATGGACGAACTGAAAGCCGACCAAGTGTTGCAGGAAAAAGCAAAGAGCTTGCCGAATGTGGAAGTTTTCTTGCATTCCCAATCTTTGGAAGTGCTCGGTAATGGCGATAAGGTGACAGGTCTTCGTGTAAAAGATCGTAAGACGGATGCGGAGCGGGTGATCGACCTGGACGGAATCTTTGTCCAAATCGGCTTGGCAGCCAACAGTGGCGTTTTCCGCGATGTTGTCGAAACGAACAAACCGGGTGAGATTGTAATCGATGCGCATTGTCGGACGAATGTTCCCGGCATCTATGCGGCGGGCGACGTCTCGACCGTACCCTATAAACAGATAATCATAGCAATGGGAGAAGGGGCAAAAGCGGCTCTATCTGCTTTTGAAGACCGCATGAGAGGTTCAATCGGTTAATATTTAGTATTTGCTATGAACGACGAAGGTGTGCAATATTGAACTGCATGAATGTATGTTCAAAATTGCACACCTTTTCTTTTTTTACGCACAAAGCCCCGACTTTCACAACAGGGCAACCGCATCAAAATTTTCCAAGGTTGTGA
>ENA-ORTP01003207-ORTP01003207.1-human-gut-metagenome-genome-assembly--contig:-NODE-3207-length-11756-cov-2.252201_pt1 | contig 11756 bp, 13 predicted proteins | sample MGYA00241913_ERZ509190 | MGnify/ENA primary metagenome ERZ509190 (study PRJEB26280, sample SAMEA2338839) | human gut metagenome | biome: human gut; feature: human-associated habitat; material: faeces...
ACGATCTCAAAAAAATGCTCGACGACGCTCAGAAGATCACGGATAAGTTCATCGCCCGGGTCGACGACGAATTCAAGAAAAAGGAAAAGGAAATTCTCGACAAATAAATACCGCAGAAAGCGAAAGCAGGCGCCCCGCGCGGAGCGCCTGCTTTCGCTTTGTCTTTATCGAAGGAGCTTCTATTGAACGCTGAGCGGCACCAGACCGCCCTGGGCGAGATCGACGTAGCCCTGATCGGTCAGCTTCAACGACGGGATCACGGACAGCGAAAGGAAACTGAGCACCATGAACGGATTGGGGAGCGGCGTGCCGAGCTTTTTCGCGGCGTCCAGCAGCCGGCCGAAATCGTTCAGCAGCTCCGCGGGCGGAAGATCGCTCATCAGCCCGGCGATCGGCAGCGGCAGATGGAACAGGATCTCGCTTCCGTCGGCCGCGACCAGCCCCCCCTTTTCCCGGATGGCGGCGAACGCCGTCAGCATCGAGCGGTCGTCCATGCCGACGACGCTGAAGTTGTGCGCGTCGTGCGCCACGGACGAGCCCAGAGCGCCGCGCCGCAGTCCCAGACCGGTGACGAACCCGCGGCCGATCCTTCTCTGCGCGGTGTTCCGGTTCACGACGGCCATCTTCGCGAGGTCGCGGGACGGGCACGCCGTGAATTCCCCGTTCACGGCCGCGCCGTCGACGATCCGTTCGCGGGTGATCACTTCGCCGGGAACGACAGAGATGACGCGGAGCCTGCCCCGCGCCGGGATCCTCAGATCGTCCGGCGTCAGCGTGCAGCCGTTGCCGCTGACGCCGGGGAAGCTCGCGCCGCGGGACGTTTCTCCGCGAGGGAACGCCGCGGTCCTGCCGTTTTTCCAGACATGAAGGACGTTGAAATCCTCGAGGTCGTCCAGCAGAACCATGTCGGCGCGATAACCGGGCGCGATGGCCCCGAGGTCGTAAATGCGGTTGAACTCCGCCGGGTTCAGCGTCACCATGCGCAGGGCGCTGACGGGAGAGATGCCGTTTTTCACGGCCAGGCGCAGGATCCGGTCCAGATGCCCTTCGTCGTGGAGCACGGCGGCGGTCAAGTCGTCGCTGACCAGCATGCAGCGGCTGGCCCGCCGTTCGTCTTCGGCGACCAGCCGCGCCAAAGCGGCCAGATTGTGTTCCGTCGCCCCCTGGCGCAGCATCACCCAGCAGCCGCGGCGGAGCTTGTCGAGCGCTTCCTCGTAAGTGCTGCATTCGTGGTCGGAGTTGCAGCGCGACAGCAGGTAGGCGTTGAGATCCTTTCCCGTCAGGCAGGGCGCGTGCCCGTTGCGGGGCTGACCGCGCGAGGCGAGGATTTTTTCCCACGTGCCCCGGTCGCCGGAGACGACGCCGGGGTAGTTCATCATCTCGCCCAGCCCGCGGCATATTCCCTCGGCAAACATCCGCGCGATCGCATCGGCTTCGAGGATCTCGCGCGGCGTTTCAAACGGCGACGCGGGGACGCACGAGGGCGCGTTCAAATAGATGTCCACGGGAAGCCCGTCGCTCGCTTCGCGCATGAAACGGAGCCCTTCGAGAGAGGATGTGTTGGCGATTTCGTGCGGATCGGCGAACACGGTCGTCGTGCCGTGGGGCAGCACCAGCTCGGCGAAGCCGCGCGGCGTCAGCATCGTGCTCTCGATATGGCAGTGCGCTTCGATGAAGCCGGGAACGAGAAATTTCCCCGCGGCGTCGAATTCTTCCCGCCCGCAGTATCCCGCGCCGACGCCGACGACGAGACCGTCGCCGACGGCGACGTCCGCTTCTTCGATCTCGCCGGAAAAAAGATTGGGCACCTTCGCGTTTTTGATAACACAATCGGCGGGGCTCGCGCCGCGGGCCTGTGACGTCAACTTCCGATAATCCACCTGTGTTCCCCCTTACGAAAATAAGTCTGGCAATACAAAAAGGAGGTCTGTCGAAGACCTCCTCAATACTATCATAAACGCGGCGCTTAGAACATCGCCGCGACGGCCGGCAGCCACCACGAACTGCTTTCCTTGGCCAGGAACAGCAGCGCCAGCAGCCAGAGAATCGGGCTGATCTCCTTGATCTTGCCGCCCAAAATCTTCGTGACGACGAAAGTGAGCGTGCTGAACTCGATGCCGTTGCCGATGCTGTACGTGAAAGGCATCGTAAAGATGGCGACGGCCGCGGGAATCGTGTTGGAAAAGTCGCCGAAATCCAGGTCGCGGAGGCTCATCATCATATAAATGCCGACCATGACCAGAGCGGGCGAAGTGGCGGCGCTGGGGACCATGGCCACAAGCGGGCTGAAGAAAACGGCCAGCAGGAAGAGAACCGCCGTCGTCAGAGCGGTGAGCCCCGTGCGGCCGCCCTGCTCGACGCCGGAAGCGCTCTCGACGAAGGACGTGACGGTCGAAACCCCGAGGACCGAACCGGCCACCGTGCCGATGGCGTCGGCCATCAGCGCCTGGCTGGCCCGGGGCAGGTTACCCTTTTCGTCCAGCATGCCGGCGCGCGTGGTAACGCCGACCAGAGTGCCGACGGTATCGAAGAAATCGACGAAGAAAAACGTGAAGACGATGCCCCAGAACGTCGCCGTGCCGATCATGGAAAAGTCCATCTTGCAGAACAGCGGCGCGATGGAAGGCGGCATGGACACGAAAGAAGCCGGCACTTTCGTGAGCCCGGCGGGGATCGCCGCAAGAGTGGAGGCAAGGATCCCCCACAGCACGGCGCCTCTGACGCGGTGGCACTCCAGGCAGACGATCACGAGGAAGCCGAAAATGGCGACCAGCGCGGGCTTTGAAGTAAGGTCGCCGACGGAGACGAGCGTCGCCGGGTTATCGACGACGATGCCGCAGCCGATCAGACCGATCAGAGCGATAAAAAAGCCGATGCCGGCGGCGATGCCCACTTTGAGAGTTTTGGGGATGCTGTTGATGACGGCCTCGCGGATCTTCGTCAGCGTCAGCAGGATGAAGATGACGCCCTCGACGAAGATCGCGGCCAGCGCGACCTGCCAGGAAATCTTCATCGAAAGCACGACGGAGAAGGCGAAGAAAGCGTTCAGCCCCATTCCCGTGGACAGACCGATCGGATAATTGGCCAGAAACGCCATCAGCGCCGTGGCGAAAGCGCTGGCCAGACACGTAGCCACCATCACGGCGTCGAACGGCATGCCGGCGTTCGCCATGATGTTGGGATTGACGAAAATGATGTACCCCATCGTCATGAACGTCGTGATCCCCGCCATGATCTCCGTGCGGACGGAGCTCCCGGCTTCCTTGATCCTGAAAAGCGACTCGAACATACGAAAAGACCTCCAAACGTTGACATAAAAAATTAAACGCTCGAAAAGTGCAGGATCAGAATACACTATTTTGCCGGTCGGCGCAAGTCTCGGAATGCCGCGCCGAAAAACAAGAATGTCCGCTGAAAAGCCCCCACAGACAAGCGCAAGCGGGAACATCCGATACAGGATGTTCCCGCTTGCGCTTGTATGACTAACAGGAGCGGCTATTTGATTTCGGACACGTACTCGGCGAAGCGTCGCAGGCCTTCGCGGATATCGTCCTCCGAGTTGGCGTAGGCGATGCGCATCATGCCGTCGGCGAAGAAGGCGCTGCCCGGCGTCACCGCCACGTATTTGCTCTTGAGCAGATCGGAGCAGAGCGCCGCGTCGTCGGCAAGCAGCGTGTCGCCATGTTTCTTCCCGAGCAGTTCCTTGAGGTCGATCAGCACGTAAAAAGCCCCGTCCGGCTTGACATACGAGATGCGGGGGATCGCGTCCAGCAGGCTGAACACGAGCTCGCGCCGGGCGCCGAAAGCCTTTCTCATCGTCTCGACGTCCACGTCGTCGGCGTCCCTGAGGCCGCCGAGCGCGGCGTACTGGGCGATGGAGCAGGCGTTGGACGTCAGATGTCCCTGGATGCTGCCCATGGCCTTGAGGTATTTCGAGGGGCCGAGCGTGTAGCCGATTCTCCAGCCCGTCATGGCGAACGCCTTGCTGACGCCGTTGACGATGATCGTACGGTCCTTAACGGCCGGGCAGAGCGCGACGATCTCGCTGAACTTGGCGTCGCCGTAGACAAGGCGCTCGTAAATCTCGTCGTTGATGATAATCAGATCGTGGTCGAGCGCCAGCTGGGCGATGCCTTTCATGGTCGCTTCGTCATAGACGGCGCCGGTGGGATTGTTGGGACTGTTCAACATGATGCACTTCGTCTTCGGCGTGATCGCGGCCTTCATGCGCTCGAGCGTCGGCACGTTGCCGGTGTCGCCGCACTCGACGAGCACTTCCTTGCCGCCGCAGAGGCGGATCTGTTCGACATAGCTGACCCAGGCGGGAGCTGGGACGATGACTTCGTCGCCTTCGTCGAGGATCGCCGCCAGCGCGCAGTAAAGCACCGGTTTGGCGCCGGCGCCGACGAGCACGTCGTTGGGCGCATAATCGAGCCCGAAATGTTTTTTATAGTAGGCGCAAATGGCTTCGCGCAATTCGGCGATGCCGTTGCTGGCGGTGTAATGCGTGTAGCCTTTGGTGATGGCGTCATGCCCGGCGTCGAGCACCGCTTTCGGCGACGTGAAGTCCGGTTCTCCCATACTGAAAGAGATCACAGTTTTCCCTTCGCGCTTCATTTCCTTGGCGAGGGCCCCCACGGCGAGCGTGGCGGAAGGTTTCAGGTTCATGGCTTTCTTCGACAGAGACAGTGACATGATGTACCACTCCTTGTTTTGTTTTGGTAAAAATAAGCTGGAACGGATCCAATGTAGCAGAAAACGCCATGAAAATCCAGTTGGCAATAACTTTTTAATATTTCTATATCAGGGCTTGTCGGAATATAATTTAAGTGGTATGATAAATTTGCAACAAAGAGCGACAGATCGCACACTGGAAGGAGGAAGTATGCATGGAGATTCGTTTTTTGATGAAAAATGTTGAAGTTCCTGCTGACCTCAAGGAGTATATGGAGAAGAAACTCTCGAAGATGGAGAAATTTTTCCCCCACATTACGGGCAGCCAAATCGTCGTCAAAATGATCAAAAACACGTACATCACGGAAGTGACGGCCAACGTCAACGGCATTATCATGCGGGGGGAAGAGAAAGACGTGGATCTGCGCAAGTCCTTCGATCTGGGGCTCAAGAACCTCGAGCGGCGCATTCGCCGGCACAAGGAATATCTGGTGGACCGCGCCCATTTGAAGACGCACGACCGAGAGTTCTCCTTCGACGACCAGCCGGAGCTTGACGAGCTTCCGGTAGGGACGATCGTCAAAGAAAAGCGCTTCGACCTCTACCCGATGACGCCCGACGAAGCCGTGATGCAGATGGATCTTCTCGAACATTCCTTCTACATGTTCCTCAACGCCGAAAGCGGCAAAGTCAACGTCGTTTATAAGCGCGAGGCCGGCGGGTACGGGGTTCTGATCCCGAACTGAAGCCTTGCATGACCGATAGATCACAAGGGAAGGCCCGACGGCCTTCCTTTTTCTTTTGGGAAATTTTTTTGTGGCGAAGTTTTTATTGACGAATTCGCCGACAACGGATAAAATAACGTAGTTATTCCGCATGGCAGAGGTTGTAAACTCATTCGAGTACCTGCGCCAGCGAGAGGAGGAGAAATATGTACGCAATCATCGAAACAGGCGGCAAGCAGTACAGAGTGGCACCCGGCGAAAAAATTACGGTCGAGAAGCTTGGACTTGAAGCCGGCTCTGCCGTCACCTTCGACAAGGTGCTTCTGGTCGGCAAGGACGGCGGCGTGTCCGTCGGCGCTCCTTTCGTGTCCGGCGCGACCGTGACGGGCACCGTGGAAGAAGAGGGCAAGGCCAGAAAAGTCATCGTCTTCAAGTACAAGAACAAGACCAACCAGCGCCGCTTCCGCGGCCATCGCCAGCCGTTCACGGTTGTGACGATCGACAGCGTCAACGCTGAGTGACGGTTATCGAGGTCTATCGCCGCGGCGGCGCCCCGACCGGCTTGCGCGTTTACGGCCACAGCGGCTGCGCGGAGTCGGGGGCCGACGTGGTATGTGCCGCCGTCAGCGTCCTTGTGCAAACGTTGCATATCGGGCTGGTGGACGTTCTCGGGCAGAACCCGAAACGCGAAATCGACGAAGAAAACGCTTCGATCGAGCTGCATTGGGACGACGCGGACGCCGAGGGCACGCGCGTGCTCTCGGAAACGATCGCCCGCGCCCTCTATGAAACGGCACAGTCGTACGGAAGCTACGTCAAATATGTGGAGGTGTCTTTGTAATGCTTTTTGAAAAAATGGACCTGCAGTTTTTCGCTCATAAAAAAGGCCAGGGGAACAGCACCAACGGCCGCGATTCCAATCCCCAGTACCGGGGCGTGAAAAAGTCGGGGGGATGCGTCGTCAAGGCCGGCAACATCCTGGTCAGACAGTGCGGGACGAAGTTCCATCCCGGCGCGAACGTCGGATGCGGCAGAGATTACACGCTTTTTGCCCTGAAGGACGGCGTCGTCAAGTTTACTACAAAGGGTACTCGAAAAGTCGTTGGAGTCGAGTAAATCCCTTTGCCGCTCTGCGGCACTCCGATTTTCTCGTGGACCCTTGCATCGACAGGGGTCCATTTTTTATAACCGATCCCGTCGCGTTTATTGAATAAAAGAGGTGTTTCCCCTGAAATTTGTCGATCTCGTGCGGATCCACGTCAAAGCCGGCCATGGCGGCGACGGCTGCGTCAGTTTCCGACGCGAAAAGTTCATTCCCAAAGGCGGACCCGACGGCGGCAACGGCGGCAACGGCGGCAGCGTCGTCGTCGAGGCCGCTCAGAATCTGCTGACGCTCGCCGATTATCAGTACACTCGCCGTTTCGCCGCCGAACGCGGCCTGTCCGGCAGCGGCGCCCTGTGCTACGGCGCCAACGGCAAGGACCTGACGATCTACGTCCCCTGCGGCACGGTCGTTTACGACGCCGGCACCGACGCGCCGCTGGCCGACCTCGTCGAACCGGGCGACCGCTGCGTCGTCGCCAGGGGAGGGCGCGGCGGCAAGGGCAACGCCCATTTCGCCAGTTCGCAGCGGCGCGCCCCGCGCTTTTCGGAAAAAGGCGAAGCGGGCGAGGAGCGGGACGTCAAATTCGAGCTGAAGATGATCGCCGACGTGGCCCTGGTCGGCCTTCCCAACGCCGGCAAGAGCAGCCTGCTCAAAGCCATCTCCAACGCCAACCCGAAGATCGCCGGCTATCCTTTTACGACGCTGACGCCCAATCTCGGCGTCCTCGCCGTCGACGATCAAAAAATCATCCTCGCCGACGTCCCCGGCCTGATCGAGGGCGCGCACGAAAACAAGGGATTGGGACTGTACTTCCTGCGCCATATCGAGCGGACGCGGGTCAACGTCCACGTGCTCGACCTTTCGGAAGGAAATTTCGATACCATACTAAATCAATGGAACGTCGTGCTCGACGAGTTCCGGCACTACGGTGCCGGACTGGCCGAGCGTCCCGGCGTCATCGCTCTCAACAAGGTCGATCTGCTCGCCGACGACGGCGTCGTGCGGCAGCTGCGGGAATTTTTCGCGGCCAAGGGGCTTCAGACGATCGTCACCAGCGCGGTTCGCGGCGACGGCATCGAGGATCTTATCGACGAGATCGTGAAAGCCGTCCGCGCCAATCCGCGCCCCAAAGGCTCGTATCGCCTCTACGACGCGCCGCTCGACGTCGATTCGATTCCCTCCGGCAAGCCCCGCATCGTCAAAGAGGACGAGGGCGTTTACCGCGTCGTCCATCCCCGCATCGAAAAAGCCGTGGCCCGCTACGACTTCAGCCAGGAAGAAGCGCCGCTGCGCCTGCAGCGTTTGCTGCGGCAGTTCAAGGTGGAAGACCTGCTCGAAGAAGCCGGCGCCGCGACCGGCGACACGGTCAACATCGGCGAGGCGTCGTTCACCTTCGAGCCGGAAAGGGCCTTGTGACGATGCCGGCTGAGGAGGCGTCGGTGCTGCGTATCGGCATCATGGGGGGAACCTTCGACCCCATCCATTTCGGCCATTTGCTGGCGGCGCAGGAAGCGCTCGTGAGACTTTCCCTGCAGCAGGTCATTTTCGTCCCCACCGGGAATTCCTATCAAAAATCCTACCGTTCCGTCACTCCCGCCGAAGAGCGCTATATGATGACGTTTTTGGCCACGCTCGACAATCCCAAGTTCTCCGTCTCGCGCCTCGAGATCGACCGCGAGGATCCCAGCCATACCGTGGACACGCTGCGCGAGATGCGCTACTGGTACGCGGACCAGGCGGTCGAGTTCTTCTTCATCACCGGCATCGACGCGCTGATGAGCATGGACACCTGGACGGAATACGAGAAGATCCCCGAGCTCTGCACGATCGTGGCCGCGAACCGCCCCGGCTACGACTACGAGCATTACAGGCTCGACAACCTCCCGGAAAAGGTGCGCTCGCGCGTCCTGCGCCTCGAGATCCCGCTGCTGTCCATCTCCAGCACGGAGATCCGCCACCGCGTCGCCGCCGGAGAAAACCTCCGGTACCTGCTGCCGCATCCGGTCGAGCAGTATATTTACAAGCGCGGCCTCTACAAAGACGAAGATCCTCGAAGGGATGTGGTCCTGAAAAAATGAGACGCGGAAGCATAATCCTCACCGTCCTCGTCGCGCTTGCCGCGTTTGCGGTCGGCGCCACTTACCGTTTGTATTCGCTCGTCACGGCGGACGTGGGGGAGATCAAAAAGACCATCAATTTCGACGAACGACACGGCACGGTGAACGTCCTGGTCCTCGGCGTCGACGAGGTCGAAGCCGTCCACCGCTCCGACACGATCATCCTGGCCAGGGTCGATATCGACCGCAAAACGGCCTCGATCATGTCGATCCCGCGCGATACGAGGGTTTCCATCAAGGGGCGCAAACAGCCGCAAAAGCTCAATCATGCCTACGCTTTCGGCGGGATCGAGCTGCTGCGCGACACGGTGATCAACCTGACGGGCGTTCCCGTCAACTATTATCTGGTCCTGAACTACGCCTCCTTCCCCAAGATCGTCGACGCGATCGGCGGCGTGGACATCGACGTGCCGCGGCGGATGCAGTACACCGACCGCGCCCAGAACCTCCACATCGATTTCGCGCCGGGCAAGCGCCACATGAACGGCGCCGACGGGCTCAAATACGTGCGTTTCCGGCACGACAGCCTCGGGGACATCGGCCGCATGAAGCGCCAGCAGGAATTCGCCAAAGCCTTTCTCGACAAGGTGAAATCCCCGGCGATCCTGCCGCGGGTTCCCGAGCTGATCGAGCTCGTCCTTTCGGAAATAAAGACCGACATTCCCGTCAAGACGGCGCTGCAGCTCGCCGGACAGCTGAAAGACATGAAGCTGGGCAACGTGCGTTTCTTTACGATGCCGGGCTCGACCGCCTACATCGACGGTTTGAGCTACTTCGTGGCGGACCTGCAGCGGGCCTCGCAGGAAATGGATCCCAACTCCGTTCTGAGCGCCGACAAGGATGCCGCGGACCGCGCGGATGCGAAAGACAAGTACGAATCGCCGGCGCCCGGGACGGACGCCCCCCCCGCTGGCCCCATCGAGCCCGGGGACTTGAGCGGGATCGTTTCCCGTTTCAAAGCGCCGATCGCCGTCCTGAACGGCACGGGCAAGCCGGGACTGGGGAAACAGTTTACGACTCTGTTCGAAAAAGCCGGCATCGAAGTCGCCTTTACCGGCAACGCCAAACATGCGGATTTCCGTTATTGCCTGGTCCAGTACCCGGAAAAAGGCGATCCCGAACCGGCCAGAGAACTGGCCAGACTGTGCGGCATCTCCGAAAGTCTCGTCCGCAAGGCGAACGTCGCCTATCCCGCGGCGCTGATCCTCGGCAAGAACAACGAAAAAGACGTGATGGAGCGCCTCGAAGCCCTGCTGGCGAAGCGGCAGTGAGTCAAAGGAGTCATTTCATGAACGAGAATATTTACAAGGTTCAAGAGGAGATCGTCAACGCGCTCCTCGACAAAAAGGCGCTGGACGTCCTCACCATGGAAGTCGGCGCGGTCACGCCGCTGGCCGACGGTTTCATCGTCGCCTCGGGCAATTCGGACGTTCACATGAGCGCGCTCGTCAACGCCGTCACCGATTGCCTCGACAGGCTGCGCGCGGATTATCGCGTCGAAGGCGCGATGAGCTCCCAGTGGACGCTGATCGACGCCGGCGACCTCGTGATCCACATCTTCAGCGTCAAAGCACGCGAGTTCTACAAAGTGGAGCGCCTGTGGGGCGACGTCCCCATTCAGCGTTACGAGAGCCGCGATTAGAAAACGAAAAAACTGCCGCGAGATCTTCTGGCTCGGTGGCAGTTTTTCATGGGAATTTTTGGGGATTTCGGTTGTTTGTACCGTAAGGGGGAATGAGACATGCCCGCTGCCATTCGCGTCGCCGTCACGGGCAGCCGCGGCAAAAGCGGCGTCGTCCGGCTGATCCACGCGGCACTGCGCGGCTGCGGCCGACGCGCTTACGGCCGTATCACCGGCGTCGTGCCGCGCGAACTGGGCCCCGATTCGGAGCGCCCGATCCTGCGCCCCGGCGGCGCCAATATCTCCGAGATGAAATGGTGGCTGTGCTCGCTTCCCTCCGACGCCGAAGCCGTCGTCCTCGAAAACAGCGCCGTCTCGCCGGAGCTGCAGGGCCTGTGCGCGCTGTGGCTGAAACCCACCGTCACCGTGCTCACCAACATCCGCCCCGACCACGAAGCCTTTTGGGGGCCGGGCGAACTCAGCGTGCTGCGGGCCCTGTCGCACGCCCTGCCGCGCGGCGGCGTCGTCGCGGTCCCGGCGGAACTGGCGGAAAATCCCGCCATGCGGCTTCTCGCGGAAGAAAAAAATCTCGCCGTCCTGCCGGCGCAAAAAATCCCCGGCCTGCCGCCGCATCTCAGCGCCAATATGGGATTGGCGCTGGCGGTGTGCCGCTTCTGCGGCCTCGACGAAGGACGCTGTCTCGAGTCCATGAAGAGCCTGCCGCCCGATCTCGCGGATTTCTGCGTGCTCGGCGTCGGCCGCGGGCAGCTGGCTTTCGCGTTCTCGGCCAACGACGTCGTCACGACGGAAGATCTGTTCCGCTCCACGGACTGGCGGCGGGAAGAGACGGGCGTCCTCTTCAACCACCGTTCCGACCGCCTCGACCGCTTCCGCTGTTTCGAGGGCTGGATGCGCGAACATCCGTGGCGCGAAGTGCTGATCATCGGCGACCGGCCGCCGCGCGCGCGGCGGTGCTGCGATTTCTGGCCCTGCGGCGACATCGGCGCGCTGGCCCGCCGCCTCGACGGCGCGCGCTGGCTGGGCTGCGGCAACACGGTCTACGGTCTGCCGCTGGCGCTCAAACTGACCTGCGAAGAAGGAGGGCTCCGCCTGTGAACGATCTCGGCATTCTTACCATCGGCGTTGGCATCGCCGTTTCCATGATTTACGACTGGCGCACCGGCTACGGCAGCGGCGGGCTCGTTTCCGCGGGAACGATCGCGCTCACGCTGTACAGCCCGCTCCGGGTCGGCGTCAGCCTGCTCGCCGCGCTGCTGATCTGGCCGCTGCTCGATTTCGCCGTCGGGCGCTGGGGACTGCACGGGCGCGCCCGCGTCCAGCGCGCCGGCACAGGCGGCTTCCGTCTCCGCGCCGGCGTCCGGCGCGCAGGCGGGAAAGCCGGACACGTCCGAGGCCGTCACCCTGACGATGTACCTGATCGGGGACCGTCCGGTGGACAACGACGAGGTGTTCGCAAAGATCAATGAAAAGCTGAAAGCGGAGATCAACGCCAC
>ENA-ORTP01003208-ORTP01003208.1-human-gut-metagenome-genome-assembly--contig:-NODE-3208-length-11754-cov-5.536114_pt1 | contig 11754 bp, 9 predicted proteins | sample MGYA00241913_ERZ509190 | MGnify/ENA primary metagenome ERZ509190 (study PRJEB26280, sample SAMEA2338839) | human gut metagenome | biome: human gut; feature: human-associated habitat; material: faeces...
CATATTGACCTTGAGCGATGTACAGGTTACCCATAGATTCGCCAAGTTCTTTTGTTCCGGCAGCTTTACCGAAGTATGCTTCTGCAGCAGTTTTGTCACCCTTCATCAAAGAAACCAAACCTAAGTTCATGTTAACTTCAGGAGTAGCATTAACGCTGGCAGCTTTCTTGAAGTAAGATTCAGCTTTGTCAATGTTACCAGCCTGGTAAGCTAATTTACCCAAGTTGTTGTAACCACGGTAATCGTTCGGGAATTGTTTGGTAGCTTGAGTATAGATAGCTTCTTGTTTAGCAGGATCGCTAGTCAGTGTAGCAGCATACAGCAATTCTTCTACATTCAGTTCAGAAGGATTAGAAGAAGCCAGTTTAGTGATTTCTTCGTCAGACTTACCGATGATTTCATAGTTCAAAGTCAAACGAGAACGACGCAACTGAGGAAGAATAGTGTTAGCCAATTCTTTGTATACAGCGGAGATGTTTTTGATTTCGCTTTCTCTTTGAGCAGGATCTTGGTACATTGCAATAACGCGGAGAATCAACTCTTTGTCTTGGATGTTAGATTTAGAAACCAGTTCTTGGAAACCTTCCCAGTCCTGTGCAGTATATTTAGCATCGATCGGAGCGTCGATTTTTGCTTTCTTCAGGTCTTTGCTCAACATCTTAGTAGTGTTGTCTTCGCGGTTTTCAGCAAGAGTAGTATTCAAGCTTACACCACCATCAGGAGAAGCGTATGCAGAAACTTCGATGTTGCTGATCTTCTTGTTAGCAGCTTCGTTTACGTTAGCTACTTCTTTGTTGAATTCTTTAGCAGTCTTCAATTCGCTGGAACGAATGTTAGCTTGTTGGATCAAGAACATGATGTTAGCATCGTGTTTTTCTTTGATGATACGTTGGAAAGCGTCTTCGCCCAATGCAGGGTTAGCGTTACCTAATGTATTGTTTACTAATTCAGAAGTAGAGATTACACCATCAGCAATTTTCACAGCAGGAATAGTAACTACTTTCTTACCGATAGTAGCTTTGAATTCCAGGTACAATTCAGACTTAGCCATTTCCGGAACATAGTCGAAAGAAGTTTTCATAGTGTAGCTACCGCCCATCTTGTAAGAGATAGTCTGGTCGTTACCTTCCACTTTTTCACCTTGGAAAGTAGCTGGTTGGCCTTTAGCTTCGCCGCCATTCCATTTCAAAACCGGAGTTACTTCTACAACCGCTTTCTTGTTGAAATACTTTTCAGGAAATTTACCATTGATGGTCGCAGGAACTTTACCACCTACTGCCTCCAGCACTTGCGGAGTAACAGTGAAGTAATCAGCTGATAATTCACCCATTTTTTTGCTGCAAGAAGAGAATAATGCAACAACCATTGCCATGAGTAAAGGCAAGTACAACTTCTTAGTCATTTTAGGTATAAATTAAATGTTTGTAATTGAAATATCGTCTATTTGTCAACCTCCTTCTGCTCGCACAGAAAAAGTAACGCAAAGATATTAATTCTTAATATAATTATATAGATAAGGGGGCGATTTTATCATAATTTAATGAAATAACTCCTCTTTTTCTTTCCGGTACTTGATATTTCGCGGGTGATGCTCAATAATCTCACTACGAAGCATGTTGCGGTCAATGTGTGTATAGATTTCCGTTGTCGCAATAGATTCATGTCCGAGCATGCATTGAATGGCTCGCAAATTGGCTCCACCTTCCAGTAAATGAGTGGCGAAGGAATGCCGGAAAGTGTGCGGACTGATGTTTTTGGTAATGCCTGCTTTTTCCGCTAATTCTTTTATCATGTGAAAGATCATAATCCGGGAAAGGCCTTTGCCTCTCCGTTGGCTGACGAAAACGAAATCCTCATGCCCTTTTTTTACTTCAATTTGGTTACGGTCTGGTATGTAAAGTTTTATTTCATTAATGGCTCGTGGAGAGATGGGGACGAGGCGCTGTTTGCTTCCTTTTCCTTCTACTTTGATAAAACCTTCATCAAAATAAAGGTCGGACAGCTTGAGGGTGACAAGCTCCGATACGCGAAGTCCGCAACTGTATAATGTCTCTAAAATAGCTCTGTTTCGCTGTCCTTCGGTTTTGCTGCGGTCAACGGCAGAGATGATCCGGTCAATTTCCTCCACGGTCAGTACTTCAGGAAGTTTAAAGCCTATTTTAGGTCCTTCTAATAACTCACTGGGGTCTGCTTCCAGGTAGTCTTCAATAATGAGAAAACGGAAGAATGATTTGATTCCTGATAAGATGCGGGCCTGTGAACGGGGGTGAATGCCAATATCGTGTAATCCGGCTGCAAAATGTTGAAGATCAGATAAACATACGTCTAGTATCCCTACCTTTTCCTGCTCCAAAAAGTTTATCAGTTTGTACAGATCCGTAAGATAGGCATCCAGCGTATTAGGAGATAAAGACTTTTCCAGTTTGAGATACTGCTGATACTTCCTGATTATCACCTCTTGTTGTTCCTTCTTCTTCTTTTTTTCGTTGATTTCCATTTCTTTTTTCTACCTTTGCACCTTGAAATATTGTTCTTTGGATACAAAGGTATATAAAAAACAGGATTGCGCGATGAAGATACAAATTATTAATGGCCCGAATATTAATCTGTTGGGTAAGCGTGAACCTTCCATTTACGGAAGCGTTACATTTGAAGATTACTTGGTTGATCTTCGCAAAAGATACGTTGACGTGGAGATCGGCTATTTTCAATCGAATATTGAGGGTGAAATGATAGACTGCATACAGCGGGTAGGATTTGATGTGGATGGCATCATTCTGAATGCAGGTGCGTATACACATACTTCCATAGCCTTGCAGGATGCTATTCGCTCTGTGACGTCTCCGGTGATTGAGGTACATATTTCCAATGTGCATAATCGGGAGTCTTTCCGACACGTATCGATGATTGCTTGTGCCTGCAAGGGAGTGATTTGTGGCTTTGGGTTGAATTCGTACCGTTTGGCCTTGGAAGCTTTGTTAGATAGATAATAAATAAGGTAATATAATATATAATAGGTAGAAAGACTATGTTATTGAAACAGACTAAGATTGTGGCTTCCATCTCGGATAGACGTTGTGATGTGGATTTTATAAAACAGTTGTTTGAAGCTGGGATGAATGTGGTGCGTATGAATACAGCGCACGCTAGCCGTGAAGGTTTTGAAGCTTTGATTGCAAATGTACGTGCTGTGTCCAACCGTATTGCGATCTTGATGGATACAAAAGGTCCGGAAGTTCGTACGACGGCTAATGCAGAACCAATTCCATATAAGACAGGTGATAAAGTAAAGATTGTAGGTAATCCGGATTTGGAGACAACCCGTGAATGTATTGCTGTTTCATACCCGAACTTTGTGTCCGATCTGAATATCGGTGGTATGATCCTGATTGATGATGGTGATCTGGAACTGGAAGTTATTGATAAGACTAACGATTATTTGTTGTGTGAAGTCAAGAACGATGCTACTTTGGGAAGCCGTAAGAGCGTAAATGTTCCGGGTGTTCGCATTAATCTTCCGTCATTAACGGAAAAAGACCGTAACAATATTCTTTATGCTATTGAAAAGGATATTGATTTTATCGCTCATTCTTTTGTACGCAATCGTCAGGATGTGCTTGATATACGTGAAATTCTGGATGCTCATAATAGTGATATTAAGATTATTGCTAAGATTGAGAATCAGGAAGGGGTAGATAATATTGATGAAATTCTGGAAGTGGCAGATGGTGTAATGGTGGCCCGTGGTGACTTGGGTATTGAAGTTCCACAGGAACGTATCCCGGGAATCCAGCGTGTATTGATTCGCAAATGTATTTTGGCAAAGAAGCCGGTAATCGTGGCTACTCAGATGCTCCATACGATGATAAATAACCCTCGTCCGACTCGTGCGGAAGTGACTGATATTGCTAATGCAATCTACTATCGTACAGATGCATTGATGTTGAGTGGGGAAACTGCTTATGGTAAGTATCCGGTAGAGGCAGTGAGAACAATGACTAAGATTGCTGCCCAGGCTGAAAAAGATAAATTGGAGGAAAATGATATCCGTATTCCATTGGATGAGAATAGTAATGATGTTACGGCATTCCTTGCTAAACAGGCAGTGAAGGCTACCTCTAAACTAAAAATACGTGCCATTATTACTGATAGCTATAGCGGACGTACTGCCCGCAATCTGGCAGCTTTCCGTGGAAAGTATCCGGTGTTGGCTATCTGTTATAAAGAAAAGACGATGCGTCATTTGGCTTTGTCTTATGGTGTGGAAGCTATCTATATGCCGGAATTAGCTAACGGACAGGAGTATTACTTTGCAGCATTGCGCCGTTTGTTGAAAGAAGGTCGTTTACAGCCTTCTGATATGGTTGGTTATTTGAGTAGTGGTAAGGCGGGAACGAAAACATCATTCCTCGAAATTAATGTAGTGGAAGATGCTTTGAAGCATGCAGAGGAGACTGTATTACCTAACAATAACCGCTATCTGTAATTCGTAAAGATTTGCTTTATGCAGGAAACCGAATCAATAGACGAATATATTTTGCAGCATATTGATCCCGAGAGCGATTATTTAAAGTCGCTCTACCGGGACACACATGTAAAACTGCTCCGTCCTCGTATGGCTTCCGGGCATTTGCAGGGACGGATGCTGAAAATGTTTGTAGAAATGATTCGGCCCCGTCAGATATTGGAAATAGGAACGTATAGTGGCTATTCTGCCCTTTGTCTGGCAGAAGGTCTGGCCGAAGGTGGAATGTTGCATACGTTTGAGATCAATGATGAACAAGAGGATTTTACCCGTCCATGGTTGGAAAAATCACCATTTGCCGATAAAATTCGTTTTTATATAGGTGATGCTTTAGAACTTGTTCCGTGTTTAGGTGTTACCTTTGATATGGCTTTTATTGATGGTGATAAGCGTAAGTATATTGAATATTACGAGATGACGTTGGCGCATTTATCTGCAGGCGGATATATCATTGCTGATAATACTTTGTGGGACGGGCATGTTCTCGAACAGCCTCGCAACACGGATGCACAGACGATTGGTATTAAAGCCTTCAATGATTTGGTGGCGGAAGATGTGCGAGTGGAAAAAGTGATATTGCCTTTACGTGACGGATTAACGATTATAAGCAAAAAGTAAGATAAAAGAGTAGATTTATGGAAACAACCAGACAGAATAAGATATCCCGCCTGTTACAGAAGGAGCTGAGCGAGATATTCCTGCTTCAGACAAAGGCAATGCCGGGTATATTAATATCGGTCAGCGCAGTTCGTATCAGTCCTGATATGAGTATTGCGCGCGTGTACCTGAGCGTTTTCCCGTCAGAGAAAGCAGAAGAAATGGTGAAGAATATCAATGAGAACATGAAGTCCATTCGCTTTGAGCTCGGAACCCGTGTGCGTCATCAATTACGGATTATTCCCGAATTGAAGTTCTTCGTGGACGACTCACTGGATTATATTGAGAAGATTGATTCTTTGCTGAAGTGAATTTTCCCTTCTACATAGCTCGGCGTTATCTTTTCTCGAAAAAGAAGCATAATGCTATCAATATTATTTCCGGCATATCAGTATGCGGGGTGGCACTTGCTACGTTGGCACTGGTCTGCACGCTTTCCGTATTCAACGGATTTCAGGATATGGTAGCCAGCTTTTTCACAGCTTTTGATCCTCAGTTGAAGATTACCATCCGCGAGGGAAAAGTCTTCGACGGACAGGATGAAAGGATTCGTGCGGTCTGTGCGCTTCCGGAGGTCTCGGTATCTACAGAGACGCTGGAAGAGAATGCGATGGTGCAATATAAAGACCGTCAGGCTATGGTTGTGTTGAAAGGCGTGGAAGATAACTTTGAGGATTTAACCGAAATAGATAACATTCTTTACGGAGCCGGCGAGTTTATTCTTCATGATTCGATAGTGAATTATGGGGTGATGGGCGTGGAACTGGTTTCGACTTTGGGTACCGGACTGGCGTTCGTAGATCCTTTGCAGGTGTATCTTCCCAAGCGTAATGCCAAAGTGAATATGGCGAATCCCGGGGCTTCTTTCAATCGCGACTATCTTTATTCACCGGGTGTTGTGTTCGTGGTCAACCAACAGAAGTATGATGAAAGCTATATTCTCACTTCCCTTGATTTCCTTCGTAACTTATTGGACTATACGACAGAGGTTTCTGGCATTGAGTTGAAACTGAAACCGAATACCAATATATCATCCGTACAGTCTAAAATAGAAAAAATGCTGGGTGATGACTTTGTGGTACAGAACCGTTATCAGCAGCAAGCAGATGTTTTCCGTATCATGGAAATAGAGAAGCTGATCTCTTATCTGTTTCTTACTTTTATTCTGATGATTGCCTGTTTTAATGTGATCGGTTCTCTTTCTATGTTGATTCTGGATAAGAAAGACGATGTCATAACCTTGCGCAGTTTGGGAGCCAGTGATAAACTGATATCCCGTATCTTTTTATTTGAGGGACGGCTCATCTCTCTCTTTGGTGCTATCTCCGGTATTATACTGGGGTTGATATTATGTTTTATTCAGCAGAAGTTTGGCATCATTACCCTTGGCGGAGGTGGTGGAACTTTTGTGGTGGACGCTTATCCGGTAAGTGTCCATGCATGGGATGTAGTGCTTATTTTTATTACTGTTTTAGCAGTGGGATTCCTGTCAGTATGGTATCCAGTGCGTTACTTAAGCAAGCGGCTTCTGTAATTGGCTGAAGAAGAAAAAGGCTATAACCTTTGAATACAGAAGTGTAGGTGCTTTGTAGAGGAGTTTGCTAAAATGGAACAGAGTGTTTCATGTATTTATGTAGAAACTATATAAACAAAAAGCGCAGGCAGGAGACGAACTCCTTTACCTGCGCTTTTCTATTTTTTCTCAGTAAAATGAATTACTTCACTTCCCAAGTATCGTTCGTCATCAGCAACTCCTGGAAATTATGATATTTCTTCTTGCCTTTGACTTCTTCAATCTGTTCTGCTACAGCGTCATTGTAGGTAGGTGCCTCTACTTCACGAATCACACCGAGTGCAATCGGGAAATCGGGGCCTTCCATCAAAGCCAGCTTCAACTGAAGAGTATTGTCCTGGCAATGAGCATCGTGAATCAGAATATCTTTTTCTGTGATGCCATTCTCGCCAAGTTTTACCACTTTCAGTCCGAAACCTTCCTGCATCAGTCCGAACTCTTTGTTTTCACCGAACAACATCGGTTTGCCGTGCTCCAGATAGATCGCATTCTTTGCGCGTCCTTCCTTCGTTGCAACAGAAGCGTGAGTTCCGTCATTAAAGATTACACAGTTTTGCAGAACTTCCACAACAGATGCACCCTTATGGTTGGCTGCTGCTTTCAGAACCTCTACAGAAGCGGCGCCGTCTACAGCGATACAACGTGCAAAGAAACGTCCGCGTGCACCGAATGCCAGTTCTGCCGGATGGAAAGGGTCTTCTACCGTTCCGTAAGGAGATGATTTGCTGACGAATCCGCGTTCGGAAGTCGGTGAATACTGTCCTTTGGTCAGTCCATAGATACGGTTGTTCAACAGAATCATGTTCAGGTCGATGTTACGACGAACAGCGTGGATGAAGTGGTTACCACCGATAGCCAGACCGTCACCGTCACCGGAAATCTGCCAGATAGTCAAATCCGGATTAGCCACTTTAGCACCCGTTGCAACGGCAGCGGCACGTCCGTGGATGGTATGGAAGCCATACGTATTTACATAATAAGGCAGACGGGAAGAGCAACCGATACCGGAAATTACGGCGATATTGTGCGGAGCTACTCCCAGTTCGGCCATTGCCTTGTGCAGTGAGTTCAGGAAAGCGTGGTCACCGCATCCCGGACACCAGCGAGGCTGACCTGATTTATAATCTTGTACGGTATATACTTTATCGCTCATCTCTTATTCCTCCAATAATTTAGTAAATGCATCTATCAATTCTCTCGTAACGAAAGGCTGTCCTTTCACTTGGTTGAACTGGCTGATATTCAGTCCGGGTACTTTCATACGCAGGTAACCGGCAAATTGTCCCAGATTCTGTTCGGCTACTACGATCTTCTTATATTTACGTAATACGTCGGCTGTATTCTTCGGTAGCGGGTTGATGTACTGGAAGTGTGCGAATGCAACCTTCTTTCCATGTTCGCGCATGAAGTCCATAGCCAGACGGAGATGTCCGTAGGTACCGCCCCAGCCTACAATCAGTAAGTCTGCGTCTTCGTCGCCCAGCACTTCAAGTTCGGGGATGTAGTCTGCAATCTTGTCCACTTTTGCCTGACGCAGGTGAACCATCTTGTTGTGGTTTTCGGGTTCGGTAGAGATGGCTCCGGTTTCGTTACTCTTTTCAAGCCCACCGATGCGGTGCATAAAACCTTCTGTTCCAGGAGTCGCCCAGTAGCGTGCGCCTGTTTCTTCGTTACGTTGGTACGGGGTCCAGTTGCCCGCCATGTCCGGAGTTACATACGGAGGGTTGATGGCAGGGTAGTCATTCAGATCGGGAAGTTTCCATGCGGCAGAGCCGTTGGCAACGAAAGCATCTGTCAGCAATACGACCGGAGTCATGTGTTCCAAAGCAATTTTGGCTGCCATGTAGGCGGCATCGAAACAGTTGGTCGGTGAAGTGGCGGCGATAACCGGCATTGGGCTTTCACCGTTACGACCGTAGAGTGCTTGCAGCAAGTCGGTCTGTTCCGATTTGGTAGGCAGACCCGTAGACGGACCACCACGCTGTACGTTGACAATCACCAACGGAAGTTCGCCGATAACGGCCAAGTTCATCGCCTCACTTTTCAGGCAGATGCCCGGACCGGAAGTTGTCGTTACTGCCAGCGCACCTGCAAAAGCTGCACCAACGGCAGAAGCACAACCGGCGATTTCGTCTTCGCACTGTACGGTTTTTACTCCCAGTGATTTATGCTTGGCCAATTCATGCAGAATGTCGGTAGCCGGAGTGATCGGGTACGAACCCAGATATAGTTCCAGACCGGCTTTTTCGGCTGCGGCAATCAGTCCGTAAGACGTTGCCTTGTTACCATTAATATCTGTATAAAGCCCTTTTGATTTCGGGGCTTTGCTTTCAATCTTATAAGTAGAGGTAGAAGCGTGTGTGTTGGCGCCGTAGTTGTAGCCGATCATCGGGATAAGTGCGTTGTTCAGACCGTAGATCGGCATGAACAAAAAGTTTTGCAGTTTGTAGTAGATACCGTAAAAGCCGACGGCAGTCTGTGAAAACGGCATCAGGATGCGGTTGAAGCCGACCGTGAGCACGCTCATCAGCGATTGCTGCATGGCAGCGGGAAGACCGATGCGCACGATTTCACGCAGGATGCGGCCGTCCGGCCGGAAGCCGCGCAGGCGGATATGGACATCGTGGTTGAATTTGACGTTGATGAAAAAGCCGATCGCCATGGCGATGATCTGGGACAGGACGGTTGCGAGTGCTGCACCGGTGGTGCCGAGGGCGGGACAGCCCAGCAGGCCGAAGATCATGATGGGGTCGAGCACGCAGTTGAGCACCGCGCCGATCAGCACGGTTTTCATCGCAACGGAGGAGCGCCCCTGCGCTGTGATAAAGCCGTTAAGCCCCAGCGCCGTCATCACAAAGATAGTGCCCAGTACATAGATATTCAGGTATTGCATGGCATAGGGCAGGGTGTCGGGGGAAGCGCCGAACAGCACAAGCAGCGGCCGCTGGAACAGCAGAAAGACCGCGGTCAGGGCAACGGCCAGCCCCCACAGGGCGGCGGTGCAGGTGCCGAGCGTGCGTTCGGCCTTTTCGTGTTCGCCCGCGCCCATGGCGATGGAAGCACGGGGCGCGCCGCCCATACCGATCAGCGCGGCAAACGCCGAGATCAGCGTGATGACCGGAAAGGTGACGCCCATGCCGGTCAGCGCGGCTGCACCGGTTTCCGGGATGTGACCGATGTAGATCCGGTCTACGATGTTGTACAGCAGATTGACCACCTGCGCACAGATGGTCGGCAATGCAAGCCGAACGAGCAGAGGGCCGACCGGGTCGCGTCCCAGGTCGGCCGTGCGGTTTTGTTTTTCACTCATTTCGCGGTGCGATCCTCCCGTATCAGGATGCGCAGCGCTTCGACTGCGGTTTTTACGCCGCGCTCGGCCGCGTCGGGCGGGATGGAGGGCGCGTCGTCGTTATCCGCGTTCCACAGTACGTTGAGCACTGCGCCGCAGCGCACATGGAGCACCTGCGAAACAATAAAGAGCGCGGCGGTCTCCATTTCGCTGGTAAGCGCACCGGCGGCCTTCCATGCCTTCCATTTGGCAAGCAGTTCATCCGCAATGGCCTGCTTGGCCGGACGGATCTCACCGTAAAAGCTGTCCTTGGACTGAATCACGCCTAAATGATGGGTCAGCCCGAGCTGCACGGCAGCATCGCGCAGCGCCGAAACCACCGTGAAATCGGCGGCGGCGGGAAATTCGATGGGCAGGTACTCGCGGCTGGTGCCCTCCTGCCGGATAGCGGCCGTAGCGATCACGATATCGCCGCCCTTGACCGCATCGACGATGCCGCCCGAGGTGCCCACGCGGATAAAGGTGTCCGCGCCGCACTCGACCAGCTCTTCCAGCGCAATGGCTGCTGAAGGCCCGCCGATACCGGTCGAGCAGACGGCGACCGGTTCGCCGTCCAGCTTGCCGGTCCACAGGGTATATTCGCGGTTTTGAGCGATCTGCTGCGGATCATCAAAATAGCGCGCGATTTTCGCTGTGCGCGCCGGATCCCCCGGCAAAATGACATAGCGGCCAATGTCGCCTTTTTTGATTTGGATGTGCATCTGTTTTCCGTCGATCAGCATATGATCTGTCCCTCCCGTTCTATCGTCCGGATGTTTTTTTCCGCCTTGCTGCGCGGCAGCATGACCTCGTGCCCGCAGCCTTCGCATTTGAGCTTAAAATCCATGCCGGTGCGCAGCACCTTCCACTGTTTGGAGCCGCAGGGATGCGGTTTTTTCATTGTCAGGATATCGCCGACCTGTACGTCCATTTGTCCTCACTCCATTTGCCGCCCGCCGGCCATTGTGTATTTTATTATTATAACACAGCCGCATCGGAAATTGTAAACAATTCGGTAATTTTCGGCGGACATAACCGCCTGCTGGCTGTCATATAGTAGGACAGAGCCAAAGGAGGTTCGGTTATATGGTAAAAACAAGCGAAGAATATCTGCCCGAGGGCAGTTATACAGCACGTTCTGCGGTGCGGCAGGCGTTGGCTTCTCTGGCCGGGCTGCGCCGCGCATGGCAGGAAGGACAGATTTTGGAAGCGGTGGCGCAGCGCTGCACGGCTGCGCACGATCTGCTGTTTGATTTTGGCTTTGCGCAGGGCATCATGCCTCGTTCCTGCTGCGCACTCGGCGTGGCGGAGGGGGATACACGTGAAATCGCCATCCTTTCTCGTGTGGGCAAGCCGACCTGCTTTGCCGTAGCCGGGATAGAGGAGGAGAGCGACCCGCCCACAGTATGGCTTAGCCGCACTGTGGTGCAGCAGCGGGCGCAGGATGCCCTGCTTGCAGCACTGCGCCCCGGGGATATCATTCCGGCAGCGGTGACGCATTTGGAAGCTTTCGGCGCGTTTGTTGATATCGGCTGTGGGCTGCCCTCGCTCATCGGGATCGAGAATCTGTCGGTTTCGCGCATCCATCATCCGTCTGACCGGCTGCAGGTCGGTCAGGTCATCCGTGCGGCGGTGCGTGCGGTCGATCAACCGGCACGGCGCATTGCTCTG
>ENA-ORTP01003213-ORTP01003213.1-human-gut-metagenome-genome-assembly--contig:-NODE-3213-length-11734-cov-2.938180_pt1 | contig 11734 bp, 13 predicted proteins | sample MGYA00241913_ERZ509190 | MGnify/ENA primary metagenome ERZ509190 (study PRJEB26280, sample SAMEA2338839) | human gut metagenome | biome: human gut; feature: human-associated habitat; material: faeces...
CGTTCGACAATCCCAACAATCCGACGGGGCAGGCGATCTCGCCCGCCGAACTTGAAAGGATCCTCGCCGCGGCGCGGGAGGCGAACGTCTGCGTGCTCGTCGACGAAGCCTACGGCGATTACGTGCCGCGCGGGCGTTCGGCCGTGAGCCTGTTCGACGCGTACGACAATCTGATCGTCGCCCGCTCCTTCTCCAAGGGATTCGGGCTGGCGGGGCTGCGCGCCGGCTACCTGCTCCTGCCTCCCGGGCTGGCCGCGGCGGCGAACAATCTTTCCAATCCCTATGCCGTGTCGTCGCTCTCGCGCCACGTGGCCGCCGCGGCATTGAGCGAGCCGGAATTCCTGAACGAACTGCGCGCCCGCACCGCCGCCGCCAAAAGGCGTTTGCTGCGCCCGTGGCGGCGCCTTTCCTTCGCGCACACGGACGACAGCGTGGCGATCTGCATGGTCGTCCACGCCGACCCGAACGTCGACCTGGCGCGCGAGTTCGCCCGCCGCGGCGTGCTCGCCGTTTCCTGCGAAGGTTTTGCGGGGCGCAACGCGGCGCGCCTGCGCGTGCCCGTCGGGCCTCGCCTCGAAAAAGTTCTGACGGCCATGGAACGGATCGACGCGGGACAATAGAGCGAAAGGACGTCCCGCCGGGCGTCCTTTTTTGCGCGACAAACGGCGGCGGCCTTGTCAGCGGGGAATAAAACTGTTATGCTTTTCGTAATCGAAAGGCCGGGCGGCGCTTTGCCGCTGGGGGGAGCGCGCGGCTTTCATGAAAGGGAAAAGGGAAAGAACAATGGAAAACGACGAACTGAACGTGACGAACGCGCCCGAAAAAGCGACGAAACGGAACGCCTTCGAGATGACGCTGGCCGACTGGGAGCGTTTCGTGCAGGAAGAGCTGGACATGCCGCGTTACACGGCCGACCAGCTGTGCCAGTGGATCTACAAGAAGAAAGTCTTCGACTTCAGGGCCATGACCAATCTGTCCAAAGCGCTGCGCGAGCGTCTGCCCGAGCTGCTGGAGATCCGGCTGCCGAAGCTGGCCAAGCGGCAGACGGCCGCCGACGGCACGCGCAAGTACCTGTGGCGGCTCGACGACGGCGAGTACGTCGAGTCGGTGCTGATGGACCACGGCAACCATTACACGGCCTGCATCTCCTCTCAGGTCGGCTGTCCGCTGCGCTGCGAATTTTGCGCCACGGGGCAGCAGGGCTTCAAGCGCAACCTCAGCGCCGGCGAGATCGTCTCGCATTTCGCGGCCATGGAGTCCGACGTCGGGCACGACATCAACAACGTCGTCTTCATGGGCATGGGCGAGCCGCTTCTCAATTACGAGAACGTCGTCAAAGCCGTGCGCATGTTCCTCGAGCCGAAGATGCGGGGCTTGAGCGTGCGGCACGTCACCATCTCCACGTCAGGCATCCCCGAGGGCATCCGCCGCCTCGCCGACGAAGGGCTGGACATCTACCTGTGCCTGTCGCTGCACGCGCCCAACAACGAACTCAGGTCGCGCATCATGCCCGTGAACGACCGCTTCCCGCTCGGCGCCGTGTTCGGCGCGCTCGGATACTGGCAGAAGAAGACCGGCGTGCGCCTCACCATCGAGTACGTCATGCTCAAAAACGTCAACGACACGCCGGACTGCGCCTACGAGCTGGCGACGCTGTTCTCGAACCTGCAGGTCTACGTGAACCTGATCCCCTACAATCCCGTGGCCGGCACGCAATTCGCCCGCCCTTCGGCCAGCCGCATCGCGCCGTTCATGAAGATCCTCAGGGAACTGAACGTGGAGTGCGAGGTGCGCAAGGAACACGGGGCCGACATCGACGCCGCCTGCGGACAGCTGCGCGGCAAGACGGTCAGTTAAATGAAGCCCAATCCTCTCGGCCCGTCGGCGAAAGTCATGGCGCTCACGGCCGCGCTGGCGCTCGTCGTCTGCACCGTCGTGCTCTGGGGCGTCGTCGCCCGCAGCGGCAAAGTGACGCGGGACGCCGCCGAACTGGCGGCACGGATGCGCCTGATGGCTCCCGAACCACGGTGGAATGACCGCCTGAACCGCGCGGCGCTGGAGAAGTCTCTGCGCGCAGCCCGTCCCGATCTGCCCGAAAACGCCCAGCTCTGTTTCGTCGCGCCGTGCTGGGCCGTTGTGCACCTTGCCGATTCTTCGCTGCTGCTGCGCTGGCAGCCCGAAGCGGCGGATTTCGGCTGGACCGAACTGGACCGGACGAAGCGCTGAGCGCCCCAAGTGGTTGAGCGACTCATCATGCCCCTCATTTTCATTTGCTTATTCCGTAAAATGTGAGAAAAGTTAACACTATTTCTTCAACAAAATATTGAATGGCACGAGCGCCCCGAGGGAGATCCGCAAAGCGCATTTTGAGCGGCTGGACTCCCTTGGGGCGCTGTGCACTCACAGTTAAGGCGTTCTATTAAGAATTAGTATCAGTTCTCCAGTTGACCATGCCATCGCCCCTGTTCACGACCGATATGATCTCAAAACAGCACTTTCTCTGAACAGTTATGGGGGACTTTATCACGGAACAGCGATAAAGGATATTGACAGAAGACAAATATTGTTTATAATGTTATACACTAACTTTCCCTTAAAACATTCATGAGGAGGAATTTTTTGACTTAAATATGAAAAGCGCGTCATAAAAACAGGACTTAATTGGTAAGATCACGAGCGCCCAAAATAACAAAATACACGAAATTTAACGCACAATTTGGAGGAACGCACTATGCCTATGCTTATGAAGGAAATGAACTATCTTGACTTTCAGAATGAGATCATCAAAACTCGTGCCATGCTTATTCCTCTGGGGGCCTTTGAAGTTTGGGGTCCCCACCTCCCTATTGGCGCCGATTCATTGGTTGCAGAGGAGATCGCTAACAGGCTTTCCGACAAGATCAACTGGATCGTGGGGCCCAGCGTTCCCGTAGGCTACTCTGAAAGTCTTTACTTCCCCAAGGGAGGTACAATCTACGTCAGCCCGGAGGCACTGAAAAATTATGTCTCAGAGATCCTCGACAGCTTGATTGAAACAGGTGTCAACCGCTTCTGCTTTGTCAGTCCTCACCTCGGCAATGTTCCTATCGTTACTCAGATCGCCACTCATCTGCGTAAGACAAAGAATATCAAATGCTGTCTGATCGACTGGTGGCGCATCATTCAGCCTCTCTGCCGAAAAGAAGGAATCCTCAAGTATGACGGTCCTATGGCTCATGGACATGCCAGCGAAGCTGGAACTTCCACTTTCCTGTATCTACGTCCCGATCTTGTCAAGATCGATCGTTTGGATTGCGTTACCCCGCTCCCTAATGAATACCCTGATATTCCTTGTTTTAACCCAACCCGTGAGCTCTACCCCAAGGCAATGATCGGTGACGCAACCGAAGGGGGCCGTGAGAAGGGCGAATTAATAGTCGAACATACTCTTGACCGAGTTGTCGAATTTCTGAAACAATGGAACTGATTTTCAAAAGCAAGGAGGCCCAAACCATGCAAAAAACTGCCCTTGTTACGCTGATTGCTTTGAGCTGTGCTTTATTTGGCGCTTCCGCCGGTAGTGCTGCCTTGAAAAAAGAGTACAAACTGAACTGCAACGTTACTGAGAACACAATCTGGGGACAAGGGACGGCTTATTTCTGCCGCCTTGTCAAGGAGCGCACCAACGGCGCCGTTAATATCAAACCTTACTATTCGGCTCAGTTAATCAGCGGCAAACAGACAAATGAGCTGCTGATGTTACGCAATGGAACTATCGACTTCTCCTTTGCCGGTCTAGGGAATTGGAGTACCACCCTTCCTGCCACCCGATTGTTCAATCTGCCATGGTTCATTGCCTCGGCCGGAGAGCCCATGAAAGCTCTCGAGGTGATTACCCACGGCAAAGCCGGGCAAATGCTTGCTGATCAGATCGCCAAAGTTGGCGTCACCGTTATCGGCTGGGGCTATCAGGCTCCCCGACAAATTCACGCCAAGTTTCCCATTCGTAATCCTGACGATCTGAAGGGGCAGAAGATTCGCTACGTATCCTCACCGCTATACAAGGACATATTCGAGGATCTGGGCGCCAATGGCATCAACATTAACTGGAGCGAAGCGCTTACGGCCTATCAACAGGGCATGGTTGACGCTGGAGAGAATCCTTATAACACGATCATTGCCTATCGCGTTTATGAGTTCCATAAATACATCACCGAATGGAATTATTCCTGCACCGCCAACGCATTCGTAGCCAACAATCGCGTCTGGAATTCTTTCGACGACGATACCAAGAAAATCCTGCGCGAATGTGCGGAGGAAGCTGGAATTCTCACGGCTAAGCTGAACCTGCTCGGCATGGATGATGGAAGTGCCTATAAGTGGCTCAAAGAACGTAATCTTCTTCCTACTGACGAAAATACGATTCCTACCGATCCTTACAAGCTTCTCAAGGACAACGGCGTCACAGTTATACATCTGACCCATGACGAAATCATGGCGTTCCGCAAGGCAACCAAACGCGCTTTTGAAAAGCACGCCGTCCAAGTTGGCCTTGATCTGGTCAAAGCTGCTGAAGAAGATATGAAAGCTGCCGGCCTGAAGGTCGATCCAGTAGAGTAATCGAGACCTTTGATTCTAACGCTCTGGGAGCCTTCAGTTCCTCGGAGCGTTATTTTTAATTCTGACAAAGGAGAATCTTATGAAATACATCAAATGGCTCATTAGCCACTTTGAAGAACTGTTCTCCGCTCTTCTGATCTTTGTTATGTCGATCTTCGCGTTCGGCAATGTCATCTCACGCTATGTCATCTCGCTGCCGCTGAATTTTACCGAGGAGTTGAACGTTTACTTCTTTGTTTGGCTAGCATTCCTTGGCAGCGCGTGGGCATCGCTGAAAGGCTCCCATATGACAGTAACGCTGATTTACGACAAATTTCCTCAAATTCCGCGCAAGGTACTCTACCTATTGATCCAGGTCGTATCGCTTGGATTTTTCGCTGCTCTCTTCTACTGTGGCTGGGTCGAAGTCAGGGACGAGATCGACCTTGGCGCCATGACCGAAACGCTGGAAGTGCCAACATGGTGGTTCACAAGCTCAATCCCCATCGGTTCGGCACTGATTATTGTCCGTACCATTCAGAAGATGGCTCGGGATTTAAGAGAGAAAACTTATTAAGCAGCATAGGAGAAAAAATCAAATGCCGAGTGTTTTTAACGATCCCGCGTTCTGGCTTTTGTTTCTCTTTCTTGTACCGCTGATGTTCGGTCTTCCTATCGCTATGGCGATGGGCACTTCCGCCGCCTTTGTAATATGGTGGTGGGATCTGGGGTGGCAAAGCATTTCTTATTCGTTCTTTTCCAACGTTGCAAAAGTCCCTTTGCTGGCTATTCCCTTTTTCATTTTGGCTGGGGCCATTATGGAAAAGTCAGGCATCGCCAAACAACTGGTTAATTTCGTAAAAGAGTGCACGGGAAGCATGACTGGCGGCCTTGCCATCGGTACGATTCTTGTAGCCACATTCTGGGGTGCTATCAGCGGTTCCGGTCCAGCTACCGTCGCCGTCATCGGCGTCATTCTGATTCCCGGTATGGTCGCAGCCGGCTATGACAAAGCCTTCGCTACCGCCGCAGTCAGTGTTTCGTCCGGGGTTGCCATCATCATTCCTCCCAGTATTTCTTTTATCGTTTATGCGTCGATCACTGGCGTTTCCATCGGCGCCATGTTCGCTGCCGGCATCATTCCCGGTCTAGTAGTTTCCGGTTGCCTTTGCGTCAGTGCCTATATTACTTCATACCGCAATGGCTGGAAAGGCGAACCTCGCTCCGGCAGTTTTTGGAAAGCTTTCTGGGATGCTAAATGGGCTCTGCTTTCCCCTGTCATTATTCTCGGAGGTATTTATGGCGGCGTGTTCACGCCTACCGAAGCCGCAGCGGTTTCTATTTTCTATGGTCTGTTTGTCGGTATTTGCATCTATCGTACGTTAACAACTTGGGGAAATTTTTATGAAATGCTTGCGTTTTCCGCTAGTACCAGTGCTGTTGTTATGATTCTGATGGGTATGGGCGGTGTCTACGCTTGGGCCGCACAGACTGTGGGACTGATTGACAAGACAGCTACGCTGATCCTTTCTATTTCAGACAATCAATATGTCGTGCTGACGCTGATCAATATCATCCTGTTGATTGCCGGCATGCTAATCGGCGGCAATTCCATCTTCTATATTTTTATTCCCCTGTTCATGCCCATTGTTGAACATTTTGGCTGGGATCCCGTTTGGTTCGGCATTATGTGTACTGTTAACATAGCCATCGGTCAAGTCACGCCGCCAGTAGCCTGCAACCTTTTTGTCGGCTCCAGCATCAGCGGTCTTTCTATCGAGAAATTGACGCCTCGGGTTATGCCGCTGGTCTATGCTGCCGTTATCTCACTTTTCCTAATCGCGGCTTTTCCACAACTGTCAACGTTCCTTCCGTGCCTATGGGGAATGATGTAATTCTCTCCTGGCTGTAACTCAGTGCATAATTCATTTCCATTTAGGAGGCCCGAAAAATATGAGCAAATTTTTAATGTCTGTGCTGCAAATCGACTCGCAGGCCGACAAGAAGGCCAATCTTGACAAGATCGGCCGTTTTATCGACGAAGCGGCGTCTCATGGCGCGCGGTTCGTCGCCATGGCTGAGAATGTTCACTACTGCGGACCCAAAGACGGCGTTTTCGCCAGCGCCGAAACGATTCCCGGCCCGATGAGCGCATTTTTCGCCGCCAAGGCGAAGCAGTACAAGATCTGGCTGCACTGCGGCAGTATCGGCGAGGTCATTCCCGGCGAGAGCAGGCTCTACAACACGACGCTGCTTTACAATCCTCGGGGGGAGCTGGCCGCTCGCTACGAAAAGATCCACATGTACGACGTGGAGATTGAGAACGGGCCTTCCACGCGCGAATCGGACACGAAAAAACCGGGGCACAGGATCGTCGTCGCCGATACCGAGTTCTGCAAAGTGGGGTTGTCGATCTGTTACGACATGCGTTTTCCCGAAATGTACCGCATTATGGCCCTTCAGGGCGCCAAGGTGATGTTCGTGCCCGCCAACTACACGCTGTTTACGGGCAAGGATCACTGGGAATGCATTCTCAAAACCCGCGCCATCGAGAATCAGTGCTATGTGGTCGCTCCCGCCCAGATCGGCAAGAAGCCGGCGTTTCAGGCTTACGGCCGTTCCATGATCATCAATCCGTGGGGCGTGACGGTCGCCTGCGCCGAAGACCGCGAGACGATCATTTACGCCGAGATCGACCCCGATTACGTAAATCAGATCCGCGAGCAGCTGCCAAGCCTCAAGAACCGACAGCCGGGCGCTTACGTATGGCCGGCTGAGTGATTCCCCGCCGGACGACCTTTCGCTGGTCCTGAACACAGCGAATCGTTCGCTGTGAATTTCGAAAAGGAGAGTATTCTGATGTTGAAACGTATCGCTCTGCTCCTGCTTTGCGTCTGCGCCGCCATGAACGCCGCTCCTTCCGAAGCCGTGACGAAACTTCGCCTCGGCAACAAGATGATCGAGGATCACTACGAGAGCCAGGCTTTGAAGATGATGGCCGAGAACGTAAAAACGCGCACCAACGGTGAAGTGGAGATCCAATGTTACTTCGGCGAAGTTCTCGGCGACAACAAGAAACAGATCGAGAACATGGTCCGCGGCGTACAGGATTTCTACGCCGACGGCTACGGCTACTACGATATGTACTCGCCCCTCGTGCGCGTGTCCTCGCTTCCTTATTTGTTCCGCGACAACGAGCACTATCGCCATTTCCTGCTCAGCGACGTCGAGAAAGAAATTGAGGAGCCTCTGCTCAAGAAAGCGGGCCTTCGCGTCGTCGACAGAAAGCGCAACTGGCTGCGCGGTCCTTTCCGGGTCATCGCCTCGCGCAAACCGATCCGCTCGCTGGAAGACCTTCAGGGGCTGAAATTGCGCATGAACTCAAACCCCACCAGCGTCAAGGCATGGGAAGCCCTTGGCTGCGCCGTCACCGTCATTCCTTATTCCGAGACGTATCTCGCCCTCAAGCAGGGGACAGTGGATGCCGTCACCTGCCCGGTCGTTGACGCCTATTTTCAAAAGTTCTGCGAAGTCGCTCCCTACCTGACCGTCACGAACGAATACCCCCAGCAGGTCGCCGTGGTCATGAACGACCGCAAATTCCAGCGTTTGACAGCAGAACAGCAGGAAATCCTTCTCGACGAAATCGACAAAGCCGGCGACTACGTGACCGAACAGGCCAACAAACGCAGCGCCGAGATCATCGAGCTCATGAAAAAAGAATACAACGTCGAGATCATCGAAGTCGATCTCGCGCCATGGAGAGCGAAGATGGGCGGTTTCCTCGAAGAGCTCGAAAACAGCAATTACATCCCCAAAGGATTCGCCGGGCGTATCCGCGCCATCCAGTGAGTTCGCGTTTCCATCTGCACGATACGGGGCAGAGTACCACTCCTGACACTCTGCTCCGTATTCGGAGGGAACCTTTTGAGAGAGGAAGAGCTCTGTGGCTAAAAAGATCGCAAAAATCATCGACTGGATTCTCGGCCTGAACGGCTGTCTTATGATCGCGACGGCCACGCTTCAGATCGTTTCACGCATAATCGGGCGCCCTGTGGCTTGGACGGTGGAACTGCTGACGTTTTTAGGCTTGTTCTCCATCATTCCCGGCGTCGCCGCGCATTTTCTCAAGAACACTGAGACCCGCGTCGGCATTATCGTGGATCATCTTCCCCGTACGCTGCGGCGTCTTAGCGAATTTGTCATCAACGCCGTCTGCACCGTTTTCGGCTTTATCCTGCTGTACGCCACCTACGACTATACCGGTCTGGTCGGCATGGGGACGCCCGAACAGTTCCTTCCCTTTCCTCCCGAGACCAACCTGCTGCCCGTCTATCTGCTGAGTTTTGCCGTCATTTGGAACGGCCTGTACAACCTGCACCGCATCGCCGTCGATAAAATTGAAGAATCCGGTCCTGCGCCCGAAGGAGGGAAGCGGTAAATGGTATCCGTCGGACTTATTTCAACGCTGATCATGATGTTGTTCCTCAAAGCGCCGGTCATTGTCGCCATGGGCACCTCAGTCGCCGTGGGCTGTTGGCTGGGGGACTTGCCGCTGTATCTGATCGCGCAGGGCGTCATCGACGGTTCCATGTCCTGGAGCCTTCTGTCCATTTTCTTCTTCATGATGGCCGGCAACATCATGGGCGTCTGCGGCGTCGCCGACCAGATCTTCAGCTTCGCCAATGCCTGCGTGGGGCACTGGCCCGGCGGACTGGCCCATGTCAACTGTCTGTGTTCCATGGTCTTCGCCGGCATTTCCGGCGCGGCCGCCGCGGACTGCGCCGCGCTCGGACCGATCGAGATCAAGTCCATGACCGACAAGGGATATGACTTGCGATACAGCACGGGCATCACGCTGGCGTCGTCCATGGTCGGACCGATCATCCCGCCCAGCGTGTTCTTCATCATGTTCGGCGTCGTTACCAACACATCCATCGCCAAACTGTTCATCGCCGGCATTGTTCCCGGCATCGTCATCAGCCTGGCGTTGATGCTTGTCTGCGCGCGCATCTCCATGAAACGGCCCGACATTTTTCCGCGCGGCAGTTACACCCCTATGAAGGAACGCTGGCGCATCTTCAAGAAATCGGTCTGGTCGCTGCTGGCTCCCGTTATTATCGTCATCGGCATGACCTCCGGTTCCGTCAGCCCCACCGAAGCCGGCGTCGTGGCCGTACTTTACTCGCTGCTGCTGGGCGTCATTTACCGCACGCTGAATTGGAACGCGCTGTGGAACGCCGTCAAAGATTCGATGATCATGGCGGCCTCAAGCCTGATCCTGTTCGGTTTCGCCTCCACCATGTCCTACATTCTCACCACGGAGATGCTGCCCGCCAAGTTGGCGACGCTGATCCTCAGCCTGACGCAGAACAAGTACCTCGTGCTTATTCTGATCGATCTGTTGCTTCTGGTTTTGGGATGCTTCATGTCGGCCTCAAGCGCCATGATCTTGCTCACACCCATTCTCCTGCCTCTGATGGAGAAACTCGGCGTCAGCACAATTCAGCTGGGGGTGTTGATGTGCTTCGCTCTCACCATCGGCATCGCCACGCCGCCCGTCGGCATGGGACTGTATATTCTCGCAGACATCACGCATCAGAAGATCGAAGAGGTTTTCGAAGGCTTCATGCCCTTCTTCCCCGCGCTGGTCGTCATGCTCATCGTGCTGACGCTGGTGCCGCAGATTTCCACCTGGTTGCCCAGTTGGCTGATGCCCTAGTTTTGACCATTGAGCGACCGAAAGTTTGTCTTTTTCGTAAAATCCACGTGTTCTCTCCTTTCGCTATTTTTCGTTAAAAAGGCAGAGGTTCTTCGTCCTTCTTAACGAAAAATAGCGTGATACGGTCCAGTTTCTTTGAACAGTTACAAGTGACATTATCACGAAACAACGACAGCAACGATATCACCTCTTGCGGAAAAACAAATCTGTGGTAGAATACTATGATAATGCCATGAGCATTAAGCGACCGCTCCCGGTCGAAAGCGTTCGGCTCACGGGAACGCAGATGTTCCGGGAGGCGGCGCAGCAGTACCGTAACAGGTAACAGAAATATGGAGGTTAGCAACAGAAACATGTCGTACAACGAAAGACTGAGAAAAGCGTCAAAGTATTGCGAGCGCAACGGCAGTTACCGCGTGATCGCCGGCTGCGGCGAGAAGAAGCTTCTGCTCGTCCGCAACGCCACCGGTTACGTCAGAACCGCCCTGCTCGGCGAGTAACATTTCCCCCGCAAGGGGAAAGCTTTACGACTTTTCAACGCCTCGCTCCTTCGGGATCGAGGCGTTTTTTTATGGAGCGGACGAACGTCTTGCCAAAACGGCGTCTCTCGTATAAAAATAAAGCGTCGGGGAGGTGAAAAACATGACGAACAACGACAGTCTGCGCGCCTTGAGCGACCGGCTGCGCAGTTTCTGCGAAGAGCGCGACTGGGACCAGTTCCACAATCCCAAAGACCTGGCCATCGGCATTTCCACAGAGGCCGGCGAGTTGCTGGAGATCTTCCGTTTCATGAGCGCGGAGCAGCAGGCGGCGCTGCTGGCCGGAGACGAAACGCGCGAGCACATCGAGGACGAGCTGGCCGACGTGTTCTTCTTCGTGCTGCGCTTCGCGCAGATGAACGGCGTCGACCTCGGCCGCGCGCTGGAACGCAAAATGGCGAAAAACGCGCGCAAGTACCCGGCGGACCAGTGCCGCGGCGACAACCGCAAACGGTGAAAGCGAGGTGCCCCACGTGGAAATACGCGATTTCTGGAAGGCGACGCTGAGGCAGGACGTCGCTTCCATGCGGAAGTTCTTCGCGCCCGGCGCCAGCGTGCGCTGGCACAACACGAACGAGGCGTTCAGCGCCGAAGAGTTCATCGAAGTCAACTGCGAATATCCCGGCGCGTGGGACGGTGAGGTGGAACGGGTCGAGAGGATCGGCGGGCTGATCGTCACGGCGGTCCGCGTTTTCGCCGCGGACCGCGGGGCGTCTTTCCACGTCGTCTCCTTCTTCCATGTGCGGGACGGCAAAATCGTCTCCATCGACGAGTACTGGGGCGACGACGGCGCGCCGCCGCAGTGGCGGCTGGACAAAAAAATCGGCAGAACCATAAAATGATTCTCGTTCCGCCTTGAACTCGCGCGGGGGCCACGAGGATAAAATGCGGCGCG
>ENA-ORTP01003228-ORTP01003228.1-human-gut-metagenome-genome-assembly--contig:-NODE-3228-length-11651-cov-2.751725_pt1 | contig 11651 bp, 9 predicted proteins | sample MGYA00241913_ERZ509190 | MGnify/ENA primary metagenome ERZ509190 (study PRJEB26280, sample SAMEA2338839) | human gut metagenome | biome: human gut; feature: human-associated habitat; material: faeces...
GGCAGTAAATGTTCATATTTGGTCGTCTTCGTGCGCTCTCCCGCCACATCATGCCCTTCAATTTCTCCGATAATGGACAAAAACAGGATATGATGCCCACTGGTCTTGTTTTCTAAAAACTCCTCTCCAAACTCCACAATACTTTTTCCCTGATTATGCATAGTTCCTCCTTTGCTCTTTTCCCTGCCTTTTCCGGCAGCATACTAAAGCCTAGGATAACCATTCTGCCTAAGGATATACTGTTTGCAGTAAAGATTCCAGAGAACCGTCTTCTTTTATGGCGGTGATTCCCCGCGCGATTTTTTCCGGTATATTTCCCTCTTCTTTCATGATAAACCGATGGGAATTTACATATTTTTCACTTTCTTTCCACAGTTTCATCTGCGGATTTCGTTCCGCCTGCCAAATGGCGCTTCTGCTGTCCATAACCAGCGCCTTCGAATAGCCTGCGGAAAAATCTCCCACTGCTGTTTCCAGTCCCCGGAAAGTCAGCACATCCCCGGAATATTTTGCCGCAAGATACCGTGCAAATATCTCTTCTCCGGTTTTTGCCCGGGTTACCACAGTCACATCTCTGAGGTCTTCCATTCTGGTCAGGCCGCTGCCCTTTGCCTTCAACACATACAGGCCCGACTGAAACAACACCTCTGACCCGACGGTCTGTTCTGCGCAGTCTGTATCCACCGCCCCTAAAAACAAAAGGGGCTCTTCTCCATAAACTCCGGAAAGAAAATCATTGGCAGTCATTTCTTCCAGCCGATAGCGAAAATCTTCTTTCTCCGACAGCAATTTCAGCAGATCCACATAGATTCCCGCGGCATCTCCCTTTTCATCGGTAAAATAATACGGTGCATTTTCTTTTTCCACACCGATCACATAATCCACTTTTTCTTCCGGTTCCGCCCCGTGTTTCGTCGTAGTACAGCCGGAAAAAATAAGGAGAACCAACAACAGAACTCCATATCTCCATCTTTTCATCTTATCCTCCCTGTTCATGATAATTCCAGATCTCTTTTATACATGGCAATCCTTTTTTCGATTTCTTCCAGTTCCTGATCAATCTCCGCAATTCTCTTTTTTTTGGCTTCCAGGTCAATTTTCGTCATCTTCATGGACTTCATAATGTAACGGGGAAGATTAAGATTATACTCATTCTTTTCCATTTCCTCCGGCTTTACGCAGGAACAAAATCCCGGTATGGTTTTTCTCTCCTGACAGGCCAGCGCAATGGTGTGCAATTGTTCTGCTCCAAACTTTTCCATTTCAGAGCAGTCAAAAAACATGATTTCTTTTTCTTCACGATGATTGCGAAACAGGAAAAAGACTTCTTTTTGTCCCACAGACTGGAACAGATGATCAGGAAGAAGCATCACCACATCCAGACAATTCAGTTTGTCTACAATATATTTTCGAATCTGTGCTTCCCGTCCTTCCCGATACAACAAAGCGCCCGGCAGTACCGCAGCCATCACCCCATCTTCTTTCAGATAGGGCAGTGCGGATAACAAAAAAGGAAACTCTCCCTTGGAAATAGACCCCGTCAGGCGCAGGATCTCTCCCGATTCTTTTTCCTCACCGATCCATGTGCCCGCCTCTACCCCTTCCGGCATGTACAGGGCAATGGCGTCAAAACTTCCTTTATAATCTTCATGGGCGTCCCAGTCCTCTTTTTTCTCCAGATGTACCTTTTTTTTACCCATTTCCGCCATAAAGCAAAGAATTTCCTGAATCTCTCTGAACCCTTCGCGATCTTCATAGCCATATAATTCTGTATTCGTGTTTTTTCTGGTCAACGGCTCAAACAACAGACCATAGGAAAACTCCGGAAGAAAAACCCGCTTTGCCCGGGCAGCCGCCGAGGACAGAAACAGGCGATAGATGCTCAGCAGATCTTCAGAAATATACGTCTCTTTTTTCATCCGGGCACACTCTACCATTAACTGATGAAAAAATGCGGCATAGTTGTCCAGCAATACCTCTTTACTGTTCCATGTATCCATCTTTTTGATCAGTTTCCGAAAAAAGCGTGCGTAACTCTTCTGTTTTTCCAATAATTTAAGCCGGGTCAGACGGATATAAAAAGAAAACTCCGTCAGCCGGAATCTTTTGCTGGCAAAATAGAGAAATGGCGAAGCTGCCTCAATAAACCGGAGAAAAGAAGCCATCTGCAATTTTCCCCGTACAGCCATCTTCACCATGGTTCCCAATTGATAAGACTCTTCCAGCTGATCGTCATAACGCAGACACAGATACTGGTAAAATAATAAAAACACACAACTGTCTCTATATTCCTCAAAGGTCAGACCGGGATGACTCTCCCCAAGAATGGACATAAATTCATACTGTAATTGTTTTTCATCCATCTTTTCTCACCCTTTCATCGTTTTTTTAAACACTGCCGCATTTCTTCTGAAAGGACAGATTTTTCCAGCTTCATTTTTTCCATCAACAGAAGCTGCTTTCTCTTCTGATAATAATATAACTTTCCAATGGACATCTGGGTCGCCAGATCCGGGCACTCGATCATCAGTTGACGGATCATATGAATAGACAACACTTTCACGGAGGAATTTCCCTGAATGGCAATACTTCTCTGTAATTTAATCTCCGGATGTTCATTGAAATACCAGGCAAAATAATAAGGATCCATGATGCCATTATGGAACTCAATGGACACAAAATTAGAGGGAATGATTTTTCCCTCATGCTGTTTTTCCAAAACGGCTGCCCGGTGAAAAGAGGTGAGGCCGATGACTATGCTGTGTTCCTTGGCCAGATTCAGGTTGTCCAGCTTTTTTTTATCCACAAAAACAGAAGGAACCTCATAATCCCTGATCCCATTCTCCTCATCCAGAAGCTGGCTGATGGATAAAATCGGATATTCGACCCCTTCACTCTGTACTTTCGGTTTTATACGGTTTAATACCACACCATGGGTAATCTGGCTGATTTGTTCCAGCAGAAGTTCCACAATATCTACCCCTCTTTCGCATGTTATTTTCCATTATAACTTCTTTTTTAGATTTCGGCAACACAAAAAAGTTGAATATCTGCCGTATCCGTTTTATAATAGTCTCATCTAGACTATACAAAAAAGAGGACAGAATTTTCGTATTTTCTGCCCGCACGAACATAAGGATGGAGGGAGTTACCATGAAACTGACTAAAATATACTATGCGTACTTCAGTCCCGGGGATACCACCCGAAAAGTGGCTGCCGGTATTGCCGACTGTTTTAATGATTATCCTGTGGAAGCCATTAATCTGACGGATTTTGATGTGCGACAGGCGTCATTTTCTTTTAAAGAAAACGATCTGCTGATCATTGCCGCGCCAGTTTACGGCGGACGTATTCCCGTTCCGGTACAGGAATGCCTTCTTCGCTTTCAGGGATTAAATACCCCGGCTGTTCTTGTCGCCACCTACGGCAACCGCGCCGTGGACGACGCCCTCATGGAACTGAAAAAAGAACTGGGACAACGAGGCTTTATTCCTGTTGCCGCCGCAGCCTTCATCGGACAGCATACTTATTTAAGCGACCTGGCGCTGGGACGTCCTGATGAAAAGGATATGGCGCTGGTTCGTGAATTTGGAGAAAAGATTCGCGAACGGCTTCGCCTGGCTGTCCTTTACGATATGAAAGACCTGGACGTTCCGGGACATTATCCTTATGAAAAACCACAGATGACCAGTTTTCCTTTTCAGGTGGAAACCAACGAGTATTGCATCTACTGTATGCTTTGCGCCGGCGCATGTCCAATGAAAGCCATCAACGACAGTAATCCTTTTGATATTCGTCACGATGCCTGCATCCGCTGCGGCGCCTGTATCCGCGTCTGCCCGGCCCAGGCAAAGTCTTTCACCGAAGGACCTCTCGAGGCGCTCCGGGCCAATCTTCTTCGCCCTCTGTGCGACACCAGACAGGAACCATGGTATACCATCGGGTAAACCTTTTCCCTGTAAACGAAAAATCGACGGGAAAAACTTCCCTGTGAAATAAAGAAAAGCGAGCCTTTTCCCCATCCGTCAAAGATCCCTGAAAACCGGGACATCTGCGGTGAGAAAAAACTCGCTTTTTTATTATGTTCTTCTTTGTATACTCTTTTTTCTTTCTATTTTGCGGTATTCGCCTGCTGCGTAAGATGTTCCATCCATTTTTGATTTAAACCGGAAAGCATGGTTCCCTGCGGCCACGGGCCTTTGGCCGTATCCTGCGCTGCGGCAGTTTCCGGCGTCAGAGCCAGAATTTCGCCGGACAACATCGGATGAGAAGCATAATATTTCATCTGGTAATCTGCCAGGCGATCGGCAATCAGTAAAGCCTGCTTTCTTGTGATGATCTGTCTTGCATTTTTACAAAAATCATCGACGCCCAGTTGATTTTTCTGAAAGAGTGCGAAGGCTTCCTTCTCTTCGTCTGTCATGCCCTCCGTATGACTGCAGTTTTTTAATTGCTCCTCGATTTCCTTTTCTGCCAGATGAGCCGGGTATAATTCCTGAATCAGAAGAGCCAGTCGCCCTGCCGTCACTTTAGCGTTCGGATTTCCCGCCACATAGGCATTAAGAACCGCATCCGCTGCCGAAGGGTTGATTCCCTTTAATAACACTGCCATTTCTTTTCTGGTCATCCCTTTTCCCGGATGAAATAATCCGTCGGCGTCCGAAGGATAACAATGCAGATTGGCATAGGTATCATAAACCTGTCCGAGTTCTTTGGAACAACGAACATCATAGTTTGACGGAGTCAGGGTTATTTTTCCCTTTTTTGCTTTTTCAAAGGTATAATCCAGTAATTTTCTGATGGAGGCAAAGGTACTTTCTTTACTGACATTTCCAAAATAAGCGCAAATCACCTCATGGCCTTCCTGATCTACTGCCGTGGCAATAAAAACATGGCCCGCCGCATTGGTCGTTCCCGATTTTGAACCGATGATCTTATACTGATTCCGGCTGTAATCCGCCATTCCCCGAAGGAACCAGTTGGTCGTGTTGACCTGAATATCCTGTCCGCTGGTTACCTGATAATGTGCCTTGGCCACTGCGGAACGAATCATGGGTACGGACATGGCGTACCGGCATACTTCGGCCATCTCCGCAGCCGTCGAATAGGTATGGTCAAATCCCGCACCAATATCTGACCCCACCGGATTATCAAAACTTGTCTGCGTCAGCCCCATTTCCACCGCTTTTGCCGTCATGGCATCCGCACAGGCTTTTTTTGAACCAAACACCGCTTCCGCCAGGGTATCCGTCGCATCTGCCGCCGAAGACAGCAGGCTCATATGTAAAAGATCGTTAAAAGTAAATTTTACGCCGGACGCCAGTCCCAGACTGTAGGTGCCATAAGTGGTTCCATCGACAATCTTGGATTTTGTTTTAATTTTGCTGTGGGTATCTCCGTTTTCCACACAAACAATGGCCGTCATCAGTTTGGCTGTGCTGGCCGGGTAGATCACTTTATTCTCTTCCTGTCCAAAAAGAATTTCTCCGGACCCGGCGTCCATCACCGCATAAGCATGACACTGCATCTTCGGCGCCTTGACTTTCGCTTCTCCTTTAAGAGGAACCAGCAAAAACAGGGCCGCCAGAACGGCGAACACGATTTTCCCGTATTGCTTTCCTCCGTATGTTTTTTTCTTTTGCATAACTTTTAATCTCTTCTCCTCTCTGTCTCTCTTCCCCTGTTTCAGGAAAACAGCCTGTGGAATCGTTCTCTTTCACAAAAACTGATTTCTCCCTCTTCCAGAGCCTTATAAAGATCCATGATCATCCGGGCGCTTAATGTTAAACTTTCCCGGTACATTTTATATAGATTTTTGCAGGTTTCCCTGTTATCCACATTGATTTTTTTCTTACGAAAATAATGCTGAAAAGACATTCCCGGCAGAAACCGTTCGTTGATAAACGCTGTGATGGTCTGTTTTACCCCAAAATGGGAATGGAAAATGTGATTAAGGATCAATTTCATATACCAGAGGGACTGCTGAATCTGTTTTGGTTTTTTTCCATAGTATGGAGCGATCACTCTGGCCACATCCCTCTCCGCCCGAATATGGCGGGCCACGGTATACGTCAGTGGATTTTCCTTCATTTTTTTCATCATCAGATAATCCCAGTCCGTCTCGATCTCCGCATGACTGATGCCGGTTTCTTCCATCCGCTGCCGGACATAAGGGTGACAGGTACTGTCCAGGATAAAATGGGTCATAAATCCTGCCAGATAGGCAAAGGCTTCCGGCTTTTGTTGTTGTCTCTCATAAACAAAAAATGCATGATGCAGAAACTCCCTCATCGTCCGGTCGTGAACTTTTACCCCGTATTGATTTACCTCATTCTTACAAAAAGCCCGGTAATAGAATAAAATATCCGGACCATGTACTCCAATATTGTAATATTTGATATAAGGCTGTATCTTTTTTTGTATTTTTTTATCGAGCAGGCAAAGTACTTCCTGACCATAAATATAATGTGTATATGTTGTTGGCATAATTCATCCCTCTTCTTTCGCACTTTGTTTATTTTATCATACTCTGTTCTTTCTTGAAAGGGATATTTTCTTCCACAATCATATTGTCTATTTTTTTCTTTATTATTTATCATTTCTTATGCATTTTTACATGCATTTTTTGTCATTTTTCCCTGTTGAACATATTTTTTGCCGAAAAAATACACAAATTAATTGCTTATTATTGGCCAAACTGTTATAATTGAGAAAAATCGCAATCATTTTATAAAGGAGGAAGTTGTATTTATGAAAGGAAACGTCATCGTCGGCCAGTCCGGAGGACCGACAGCTGTCATTAATTCCAGTCTGGCCGGTGTTTTTCGGGCAGCAAAAAAATTCGGTGCAGAAAAAGTTTATGGTATGCACCATGGCATAGAAGGTTTTTTAAAAGAGGATCTCATCGACATGGAGGATTATATCACCTGCCATTCCGACCTGTCTTTATTAAAGAGAACCCCTTCGGCTTTTCTGGGTTCCTGCCGGTACAAACTGCCGGCCGTTGAAGGCAATGAAGAACTTTACGAAAGAATATTTGAGATTCTGGAAAAATATAATATTGAATTTTTCCTCTACATCGGCGGAAATGATTCCATGGACACCATAAAAATGTTATCGGATTACGCCGCCATGCATGATAAACCGCAAAAATTCATGGGGGTTCCAAAGACCATCGACAACGATCTGCCATTGACCGATCATACCCCTGGTTACGGCTCCGCAGCAAAATATATTGCTACCGCCATGAAGGAAATCATCCGTGACAATGAGAGTTTTGGCGCATCCAAACCAATTGTCTGTATCGTGGAGATCATGGGACGGCATGCCGGATGGCTGACCGCTGCTTCCGCTCTTTCCAAAGGGCCGGATTGCGATGGTCCGGATCTCATTTATCTTCCTGAGGTACCATTTAATCTGGATCAGTTCATGGAAAAAGTAAAATATCTTGCTTCCGTAAAGAGTTCCGTAGTCGTTGCCGTTTCTGAAGGAATCACGCTGGCAGACGGACGTTTTGTCTGCGAGCTGGGGAACTCCAATGATTTTGTCGATGCCTTCGGACATAAACAGCTTTCCGGCTGCGCATCTTTCCTGGCCAATAAAGTCACCGAAGCTACCGGTCTGAAATCCCGCGCCATCGAATTTTCCACTTTGCAAAGATGTGCCACACATCTTGCTTCCCGCGTGGACATCGATGAAGCAACGAATGTTGGTTTCGTTGCCTGTCAGGCAGCCATGGAAGGAAATACCGGTATGATGATTACCATTCAGGTTACCAGCCGCGAACCATATCTTGTTTCCTATAATAAATATGACATCCATGAAATTGCCAACGTGGAAAGAAAAGTTCCTCATGACTGGATCATCAATAACGGTACCTATGTCAGTGAAAAATATCTGGAATATGCCCGTCCGTTGATCATCGGAACGATTCTTCCTTATTTCGCCGGAGGACTTCCAAAACATCTTACTTTAAAAAATAAAAACCGATAGGACTCGTCCTTAAATCATTATTCTTGCACGCAAAACGGCTGCCGTACACCTGTTTTTACACACTGAACAGGTTGCACGACAGCCGTCTTTTTTATCGTATTTTTCTACATTCTGTATAATACCGCTTATCCTGGGCATGTCCCATGGAAAAAGTTTTTCTCGGCAGCGCCCCGTCTGCCATGACGGTCGGAAACAGTTCTTCTTTTCTCATCTGCGGCAATAAGAATCCCATACTGTTTTCTTCCATGGATAATTGCAGTACCGTCTCTTCCCCATGAATGTAATCCATTTTTACCGGATGATCCTTCTGATACTCATCCAGAAAATTTTGCAGACTTCCCACCGTCAGTTTTGACGTTGGTCGGGTGATGGCTACTCTGGATTTTTTCCCTTGTCTGACCATGATCATCTGCTGCTCTTCCGGTCTGTCCGTCTCCCCGACATCCACCAGACCAAGGTTCTTTGTCATTTCTTCCAGAAACGACTGGACGTCCACCTCTGTCACGATGCGGTGAATTGCCTCAAATTCCAGCGCAGGACTATGCAGATTCACGATTTCTGCCAGGGCATACCGGGCAGGATGCCGGAGATATTCTTCCGGCGGCAGTTGTTTTTTCATCCGTTCATAAAATGCCTTTGCTGAAGCCAGCGAATGATTGCCGTCTCCCATGGCAAAAACCAGATCTCCTTCTCCCGAAGAAAGCTGGTCAAGGGCGGACAGAATCCTGGCCTGTTCCTCCTGCCCAAGCAGATACCCCTGCAGCCGGCCTCCTTTTTGCATGAGAGAGAAATCATAAAGAGGTTCACCGGCTTTCGCCACCGCTTCACATGGCTCCACCACATTTTTTTCTTTGTCGTCGATCAAAATCATAATATGGGGAAGTTCCAGCAGAGCATTTTCCCGCACACGGATTCTGGCCGGAATGCGTTCTTCTACCGTAGCTTCCGTGGCTCTTACCGGAGAATGGCTTCCTTTGTGATAATCATACTGTTCCAGATCGATACAGCCGACGATCCCTTCGCGGACTTTACCGGTACTGTCGGTTCTCCGGACATAAATCATGGCATTCGGATATTCTTCCAGGATTCCTTCTTCCAGATATGTTTTCATGGTTTCTCCAATCTTCTGAAGTCGTTCCTCCTCATCTTCACCGTCCAGATACACTTCCGGAAGAATCATTTTCAGCGTGGACGGCGCATCTTCCACGATTTCCTCGGTTTCTTTCCAATATTCCGGCTCACTGGTAAACTGATCGCAGGCAACCACAGACCATTTTTCCATATTGATTCCTTTTTTTGGCAGACAGATGTCTGCCGCTCCAAATACTTTTTCCATGCTTTTCATCCTCTCTTGCTTTTCCCCATTGTCCTGTCTGTATTTTTATCTGGATAAATTTTTTTGTTCTTCTATTTTTTCTGCCAGATCCTGCAGATAAACCCAACGTTCCATTTTTTTCTCCAACATTGCCTGGGTCTCTTCTTTTTTTCTGATCCACTCATTTAATTTCACAAAATTCGTGGCGTTTTTAATAAGCTCTTCTTCTATGCTTTCCAGTTCTTCTTCCAGTTTTTCCATATCTTCCTCTATGGTTTCATATTCTTTTTGCTCATTATAACTGAAGCGTATTTTTTCCCTTTCGGGATCCCGGTAGGATTTTTTCTTCTTTTCCCTGTCTTCCGCCGTTTTTTTCCTTCCGGCTTCTTTTGACTGCTCCTGCGTCACATCCGATCGGCTTTTTTCCAGATAATCCGTATAATCCCCCTCATAAATGCGAATCCTTTCGCCCTCGAAGGCCGCAATGCGGTCGGCAATACGATCAAGGAAATACCGGTCATGGGATACCACGATCACAATCCCCATAAAACTGTCCAGAAACTCTTCCAGCACCTGTAAGGTAGCAATATCCAGATCGTTGGTGGGCTCATCCAGAATCAACACGTTCGGTTCACTCATTAACACCCGCAGCAGATATAATCTTCTTCTCTCCCCGCCGGAGATTTTCGCAATCGGCGCATACTGCATATCCGGGCTGAACAAAAACCGTTCCAGCATCCTTGAGGCGGAGATTCTTCCATTGGAAGTGCGGATATATTCTGCCTGGTCTTTAATATAGTCAATCACCCGCTCCTTTTCATCCATAACGGCGCATTCCTGCGCAAAATATCCAATCTTAATGGTCTCTCCCCATTGGATTACACCGCTGTCCGGTTCTTCTATCCCGGCCAGGATCCGCATCAGGGTAGACTTTCCACATCCATTGGGTCCCACAAAACCAATCCGCTCAAATCGTTTGAAAATATAAGTAAAATCCCGGAACAGCTCCCGTCCGTCGTAGCCTTTCCCAATCTGATCAAGTTCGATGGTTTTCTTTCCCAGTCTGGCGCCTACGGCTTCCATTTCCACCTGTCTGGCTTCTGACGGACCATCCATACGCTTTAACTGCTCATACCGTTCCAGACGGGCTTTTTGTTTCGTACTTCTGGCTCTGGCTCCACGCATCACCCACTGCAGTTCCACCCGCAGCAGACTTTGCCGTTTTCTTTCCGTGGCCAGCGCGATTTCTTCCCTTTGTGCCTTTCTCTCCAGATACCCGGAATAATTGGTATCATACACGTAGACTTTGCCATGATCGATTTCCCACAGGACATTGGTTACCCGGTCAAGGAAATAGCGGTCATGAGTAACCAGCAGTAAAATCCCTCTGTATTTTTGCAGATGATTCTCCAGCCATTCCGATACCGCATTATCCAGGTGGTTGGTCGGCTCATCCAGAATCAGAATATCCGGGTTTTCCAGCAGCACCCGACAAAGCGCCACCCGTTTTTTCTGTCCCCCGGATAACTGTCCCGTATCCTGGCCAAAATCGCAGATTTCCAGAGCGTTGAGCATGGCCCTGGCCTCGCTTTCAAAGCTTAAATCATTTTCCCTGCCCTGACAGACATGCGAAAGTACACTTTCCCCATCCTGAAAAACCGGATTTTGTGAAAGCCATCCGACCGTCAAACCATTAGACATAATGATTTTTCCACTATCTACTTCCTCATCTCCTGCCAGAATACGCAGCAGTGTAGACTTTCCTGTACCATTTATCCCGATAATCCCTATTTTATCTCCATAATCCACGCTGGCCGTCAGATCATCAAGTACCATGCGATCTCCATACAGCTTGGAAATATGCTCAATATTTATTACACTCATTTTTTCTCCCTTTTCCGATTACCTCTCTCTTCTCGTATACCCGGCTCTTTTCTCGCTCATTATTTTTCCTGCATCCTGGTCAATCGATCCAGAATCAGCTTTTCAATATAAACCGGCGGCTGCGCTGTTCCTTCCTCCCATTTCTGCCAGGTGCGCAGCGGGAACTGTAAAAGAGCCGCCGCTTTTTCCTGAGTCAGGCCGGCGGCCATCCTTGCCGTTTTTATCTTTTCTCCTGCCATATCTATTTCTCCGTTCTGGCACTTCTGGATCATTGCCTGAAATCCCTCTCGCTTATCCACCTTTGTTCCAGTTATCGCTTCATCAGCAAAAATACCTGCATTTACCCAATCTCGGTTTGCTCGGATTTTCTGTTCGTAATATAGTTTCTGTGACTCGAAACTGCCAAGCTGGTCATCATCGTCCGTTGATACTCTACAATAAGCAGCCACTCTTATGCGG
>ENA-ORTP01003235-ORTP01003235.1-human-gut-metagenome-genome-assembly--contig:-NODE-3235-length-11632-cov-3.136564_pt1 | contig 11632 bp, 12 predicted proteins | sample MGYA00241913_ERZ509190 | MGnify/ENA primary metagenome ERZ509190 (study PRJEB26280, sample SAMEA2338839) | human gut metagenome | biome: human gut; feature: human-associated habitat; material: faeces...
TGGAACAACATTCTACTCCTTTGGCCGCAGAATTGTCAATCTAATCCACTTTCTTCCTTGAAGCCCTCTCCCACGACTTCATTGGACTCCATAATAATCGTAAATGCCTGGGGATCGATCTTATGGACCATCTTCTTGATCGTATACATCTGCTTGTTATTGCACGCGCACATTACCACGTCCTTCTCCTGTTTTGAATAACTTCCCATTCCTCTGAGAATCGTGGAGCCTCTGCCGGAATAGGCGTCAATGTGCTTTGAAACCTCCTCGCCATGCTCCGTCACAATAAATGTCATCTTGCCTTCGTCAATGCCATAAAGTATCCGGTCCATGACGATCGCCATGAGATAAGTAACGAGCACGCCATAGATGAACCCGTCCACATCCTTGAATACCAGGACGCTTCCCAGCACGATAGTAGCCACATCCAGCACGAACGTGATCATGCCCAGGGTAACATGCGGCTTTACCTTCTTAATCGCCACGCTGATGAAATCCTGGCCGCCAGTGGATGAGCCTCTCATAAATATCAGCGCATATCCTGCTCCGGACAGCACGCCCATACACAGCGCCGCCAAAAGTCTGCTGCCCTCATATACCGGGAGCAGCGGCGCGATATAGTCCATCAGGAGGGATGAGATAACCATGGACTTTACAGATTTGATAAAAAATCTCCTTCCCAGAAACTTATAGCAGAAGATTGCCACCGGAACATTTAAAAGAATCGTCCCGGCTCCCACCGGGAGCCCGATCAAATGATACATGATGATGGCAATTCCTGAGAATCCGGCTACCGGGAAATTAGCATTCAGCGCAAAGTTATAGATTCCTATGGCAATGATCATTCCAGCAAATAGATCCACAAGAATGTCCGTCCCCCATTCCTTCCAATTTATCTTTCCCATATCAAATACCTCCTTATCAGCCAAAAAAGAGCATCCGCAAACTATAAACTTATAATTCGCAACTGCTCTTCTGATTATCAGTATATCGTTGAAATATTTTTCTGTCAAGAATGGGGACCCTTTGTGACGATATCTTTGCCGTACTTTTTACGGATCTGTTCCAGGGCAGTATTGATCTTTTCCTTCTTTTCCTTTTTCGGATCCGCCTCAAAGCGAATATCAAATAAGCTAAGCTGCACCGGCTCTCCCTCCTCGGACAGTTTGGAACTTCTGATTCCAAGAAGCCTTATGGGCTCCTGATTCCATAATTCCTTAAACAATTCCCTCGCCACCTGGTAAATCTCCTGATCCAAATTCGTCGGCTTTTCCAACTGTCTTTGATGGGATACGGATTCAAAGGTGTGGTACTTTATCTCCACGCTTAGCATCCCCGCTTTCTGTCCTGCCTTTCGAAGCCTCCTTCCGACGCTTCCGGCCAGAGCCTTAAGCACCGCCTCCGCCTCAACCTGCGTCCTTGCATCCCGGGGAAGCGTGGTGGAGTTCCCGATTCCTTTTGCTTCTGCCTTCTCTCTTGCCACTTCGGAGTGATCGATACCGTTGGCAAATTCCCAGAGTTTTCTGCCGTGGCTCTTCAGATGCAGTTCCAGTATCTTCAGATCCGTGCATGCCAGATCGCCGATGGTACGTATGTCCAGTTTCTCTAACGTCTCCACGCTGGAACGCCCTGCCATATACAGTTCCCTCACGGGAAGCGGCCACATCTTCACCTGGACCTCCTCCGGGAACAGCGTATGCACCTTGTTGGGCTTCTCAAAGTCCGAAGCCATTTTTGCCAGCAGCTTGTTGGCCGATATGCCGATATTGACGGTGAATCCGAATTTTCGGCATACCTCGTTCTTAATCTTAAGGGCGCCATCCACCGGAGACGCAAAGCGGGGCGCAATCTCCGTAAAGTCCATATAGCACTCATCCACGCTTACCTGCTCGATGTGGTCTGTATAGGTTCTTAAGAACTCCATCAGCATATTGCTGTATTGTCTGTACAGTTTATGGTCCGGCGGCCTCATCACAAGCCCGGGACATTTACGAATGGCATTCGCGACAGGTTCCCCTGTCCGAATGCCACACTGTTTGGCAAGAGGCGACTTGGCCAGCACTACGCCATGCCTTGACTTCTGATCTCCGCCGATGATGGCCGGAATCGTCCTTAAGTCTACCTCTCCTCCATTCTTTAATTCTTCTATTGTCGTCCAGCTAAGGTAAGCTGAATTCACGTCGATATGAAATATTATTGACACAATGACTGGCTCCTTGCCATTAATCTGCCATCCTCCGCGTCTATTACAATGGTCTCCTGCGCGCCTACGTCTCCTTGAAGCATCAGCCTGGCCGCCAGGGTCTCTACATGCTTCTGCAGATAGCGCTTCAGAGGTCTTGCTCCATAGGTGGGGTCATAGCCGCCTTCTACCACGTAATTTTTCGCCGCTTCAGTGAGGGCAATGCAAATCTCTTTCTCCGCGAGACGCTGATTCACATCCGCTACTAACAAGTCAATAATGTCATAAATATTTTCTTTCGTCAATGGGCGGAACATAATCATTTCATCCAGACGGTTCAAAAATTCCGGTCTGAAATGTGCTCTTAAGTCATTCATGACCAGATTCTGGTTTGATTCTTCGATCGTGCCATCTTCCCGGATTCCTTCCAGAAGATAATTCGCCCCGATATTGGAAGTCATGATCAGGATCGTATTCTTAAAGTCTACGGTTCTGCCCTGTGAATCCGTAATCCTTCCGTCATCCAGCACCTGAAGCAGGACATTGAATACATCCGGATGGGCTTTCTCGATCTCATCAAATAATACAACAGAATACGGTTTTCTTCTGACTGCCTCTGTGAGCTGTCCGCCTTCGTCATATCCGACATATCCCGGAGGCGCTCCGATCAGTCTGGACACGGAATACTTCTCCATGTATTCACTCATATCAATGCGGACCATGTTATTCTCATCGTCAAACAGACTCTGAGCAAGTGCCTTGGCAAGTTCTGTCTTTCCAACTCCGGTAGGTCCCAGGAATAAGAAGGAACCAATCGGTTTGGTCGGATCTTTGATTCCGGCTTTGGAACGGATAATCGCTTCTGTTACCAGCTCCACTCCTTCGTCCTGTCCGATGACTCTTCGGTGCAGCTCGTCTCCCAGATGCAGCGTCTTACTTCTCTCACTCTCATTGAGTTTTGCCACCGGAATTCCTGTCCACCGGGAAATGATTCTTGCAATCTCCCCATCTGTCACAGCCTCATGCACCAGAGAAAGATCTTTTGCCTTTACCTTTTCTTCCTCTTCCTCCAGCTGTTTCTGCAGCTGCGGAAGTCTTCCGTACTGCAATTCCGCCGCTTTGTTCAGATCGTATTCTCGCTGCGCTTTCTGGATCTCTTTATTGACCTGCTCGATCTCTTCTCTGACCTTCTGTACCCGCTCTACAGATGTCTTTTCATTCTCCCACTGTACTTTCTTGCCTGCATATTCTTCTTTTAGTCCTGCCAGCTCTTCCTGCAGATGTTCCAGACGCTCTCTGCTCAAACGGTCCTCTTCCTTTTTCAGTGCCTCTTCTTCAATCTCCAGCTGCATCACACGTCGTCTCAGCTCGTCCAGCTCTGTCGGCATGGAATCCAGCTCTGTCTTGATCAGCGCACAGGCTTCATCCACCAGATCAATGGCCTTATCCGGCAGGAAACGGTCAGAAATATATCGATTCGACAAGGTTGCTGCTGCCACAAGCGCACTGTCTGTGATCTTCACTCCGTGGAATACTTCATAACGCTCTTTGAGTCCTCTTAAAATAGAAATCGCATCTTCCACACTCGGCTCTTCCACCATGACCGGCTGGAAACGTCTCTCCAGAGCCGCATCTTTCTCAATATACTGACGATATTCATCCAGTGTCGTCGCACCGATACAGTGCAGCTCGCCTCTTGCCAGCATTGGCTTTAACATATTTCCCGCATCCATGGCACCATCTGTCTTACCTGCTCCCACAATGGTATGCAATTCGTCAATAAAGAGAATGATCTTGCCGTCACTGTTCTTCACTTCTTCCAGAACAGCTTTCAGACGCTCTTCAAATTCTCCTCTGTATTTTGCTCCTGCAACCAGAGCTCCCATATCCAGTGCAAAAATCGTCTTATCTTTCAGTCCCTCCGGCACATCTCCGCTGACGATCCGCTGTGCCAGCCCTTCTACGGCTGCCGTTTTTCCGACCCCGGGCTCTCCGATCAGGACCGGATTGTTCTTTGTCTTACGCGACAGGATCCGGATCACATTTCGAATCTCTTCGTCACGTCCAATGACCGGATCCAGTTTCTGATCTCTCGCCCGCTCCACCAGATCCTGTCCGTATTTGTTTAACGTATCATACGTTGCTTCCGGATTGTCACTGGTCACTCTCTGATTTCCACGCACCGTAGAAAGTGCATACAGAAAACCTTCCCGGCTGATTCCAAACTCACGAAATAACGGCTTTAAATCTCTGCTTGCATATTTCAGTAAAGAAAGGAAAATATGCTCTACAGACACATACTCATCGCCCATCTGCTTTGCTTCATCCTCTGCATGGATCAGTGCATTGTTCAGATCCTGACCGACAAACACCTGCCCGCCCTGTACTTTCGGACGCTTATTCAAAAGCTCTTCTACTCTGTTAATAAACAGAGATCCCTGAATACTCATCTTTTCCAACAATTTTAAGATCAGACTGTCATCCTGCGTAACCAGCGCATATAATAAATGCTCCTGCGCAAGCTCCTGATTGCCATAATCATACGCAATCTTTTCACAATTCTGCACTGCCTGCATTGAATTCTGTGTAAATTTATTTATATTCATAGCAACTCCTCCTCACTACTTGTTTCATTGTTCTACACGTAATATAGCATTCATTATTAGCCGCGTCAAGAGGTGAGTGCTAATTCTTTTCTAAAAAATTTATAAACACTAATCCCTGATCCGGATCATTATCTGCGTCACATAATAGTGTTCTTTTATTTACTTCATGTAATTTTGCAAACTGAGCTGTTGTCATCCTCATACTATCTTTTTTCATCATTTTTTCTTCTTTCTCTTGACTTTACACTAACTGTATACTTTATCCTGTCCATTGTCAAAACATTTTACAGGAGAAAACCTGGCATTATGATGACTTTTGCAGCACAAAAACCTCCAGAAAGCTGGCAAAGATTTTCCTGTGCAGCTGCCTTACAAATCAGACCTTTTCCAGAGTTGCCCTCTTAAACCAAAAACCGGTCGGTATTATTTTAGGGAAAAGCTGTGCTGTCCACAAATGTCCGCTCCCTCTCCGGATCAGACAGATTTCATCCATCACCTCATTGCTGCTTTCCGGGGAAGGTCGTAAAACAGCAAAAATTTTTCAGGACGTCGATGGCATAGACAAAGAACTTTTAAAAGAATGCGGCACTTCCTATCCTGCCCTTATGATCTATTTTAATTTACGTAAAATCGTAAACAAACAGATACTTGCACCTTTTCTATCTGCTTACTTTTCTTTCCTGCTGAAAATAATGAACTCCAAACAGAACTCCTGCCAGAAACAGTGCCATTCCCAATCCTGAATAAAACACAGCGATGAACACATCCGGTGCAAAATGGGAGGCTCGAAGACCAATTCCAAAAGTCATCATAAATGCCATGATCAAAAATGACTTCTTATCAAAAAAATGCCAGAAAAACTGAAGCTCATCTTCGTAGTTTTGAATTCTGTCGGTATGTCTGATCACCAGTTTATAAAATACCATCGACCAGAATACAGCAAAAACCAGCGCTGAGAGCAAAATATTCACAACTGTCACATGCCCCGTATAGCTGAGTATTCCAATTCGAATAATATTGAACCCCGCAATCAGCCAGACAATGCTGGCCAGTAGCAGTAATGTTCTTTTTTTTACTTTCATTTTGTTCTCCTCTCCAATATGAACATTGTTCATATTTATGTTTAAAATTTCCCACTTTTTAAAAGTGGGATTCATAGATACTGTGTGCGATCATCGTTAAAAGTGGTTCGCAGCTTTTCTGCTTTTCCAGAAGAATGGACATCAGAAGTGTAAACACATACTCCACAAAAATTTCCGGAGTCAGCTCATTTTCAAATGCATTCTCACGCACATTCTGGTCCTCTGTCAATATCTGAACCAGATTTTTCTTCAAATGCATCAGGGAAATCTCCATCATTTTCCTTCCCTCATTTTTATCTTTTGCTGCAAAACTCATGGAATGCAGATTAAAAAACTCCGGATACTTCTGACTGCTTTTATACACCGTATCAAACAACCAGGCAATACATGCTGTAAAGCTTTCAAATACAAGTACCTGTCCATTCATATGAAAGATATCCATCCATACACTTTCAATCGTCGCAAGTAAAAGTTCCGATTTGGATGGAAAATAATTATACACGGATCCTAATGCAATGTTGCACCGGGAAGCCACAAGCCTCATGTTTACGGACGAAAGCCCTTCTTCTGCCACAATCTCTCTGCACACTGCAAGTATTTCCTCTCTTGATGTAACTGCCATATTCAAATCTGCACCTCCATTCTGAACAACGTTCATTATAGAATTTCCCAGCTTTGATTGTCAAGTTACTTTTCTGATTTTTTTCCATTTCTGCCTTTTCTTTCTTCCTCTCAGGAATTATAATAAACACAGATCATTATAACAAAACAGGAGAGATTTATTTATGAGAGCTTATGAACGACTTTTAAAATACGTAACTGTACGCACCCCAAGTGATGAGACAAGCACTACCGTACCGTCTTCTGCCTGCCAGTTTGACCTGGCACAGGATCTGATCCGGGAGTTCATCAATTTGGGACTACCAAAGGCACGGACGGATGAAAAATGCTATGTCTACGCACAGATTCCTGCCACGCCGGGATATGAAAATTGTCCGAAGATCGGATTTATTGCACATCTGGATACTGTTTCTGACTTCTGTGACAAGAAGATCGTTCCGGTTGTAACTGAAAACTATGACGGACGCGACCTTCCTCTTGGCGGTTCTGACGGACGGGTTCTTTCTGTCTCCATGTTCCCGCATTTAAAGGATCTCAAAGGTCGTACTTTGATCACCAGCAACGGAGATACCATCCTCGGTGCAGACGACAAGGCCGGAGTTGCAGAGATCATGACCATGGCAGAACGGGTTTTGACTGAAAATATCCCACATGGTCAGATTTCGATCGGATTTACTCCGGATGAGGAAGTTGGCAGAGGAGCGGATCATTTTGATGTCGAAAAATTTGATGCGGATTTTGCCTACACCATGGACGGAGACACCGAAGGTGAGATTCAGTATGAGAACTTCAATGCCGCAGATGCGATCTTTGAGATCAAAGGCGTGAATGTACACCCGGGATCTGCAAAAGATGTGATGGTCAATGCCGCCCTGGTGGCAATGGAGATCAACGCTGCCCTCCCTGAGGGAGAAACTCCAGCGGATACCGAGGACTATGAGGGATTCTATCATCTTGTAAGCATGTCCGGCGATGTAGCCTGCGCAAAACTGCATTACATTGTCCGAGATCACGATACCGACAAGTTTGCCGCACGTCTGGAAACCTTAAAAGAAATTTCCAAACAGATGAATCTGAAATGGGGATTGGGCACCGTAAAACTGACCATTGATGAACAGTACCGCAATATGGCAGAGATCATAAAAGATGGAAACATGCATCTGATCGAAAATGCGAAAAAAGCCTGCCTTGCAGCAGATGTCACACCTCTGATCCTTCCGATCCGCGGCGGTACAGATGGCGCTCGCTTAAGCTTTATGGGGCTGCCTTGTCCAAACCTTGGAACCGGTGGACATGGATATCACGGACCATTTGAGCACATTACCGCTGAGGGCATGGATAAATCCGTAGAGGTGATGATCGAACTGGTCAAACTGTATGCGGAAATGAAATGATAAAAAAGAATATCCAGACAAAAGGCACAGACGGGATGTTTCCCGCTGTGCCACTTTTTATCCGCAATCTTTTTCTTACAATCTCTCACCGTTTTCATGCATAAATTTGTATTCTGCAACAGAACGGTCAAATGTCTTAATGTGGTTGTACAGCCATTCCACCACATTTTTATTCACTGCTTCTACAAATGCAGCAGACGGCCCTTCTTCCTCTTCCAGCATATTGTAGAGATCTCTTACGACCTGTCTTAATTTTTCATGCTCTTCTTTGTGCTTTTCCACACCCGGATATGTAATCTCTTCCTGCAGTTTTTCTTCTTCTCCAAAATGGAATTCTGTGTAATCTGCGAGATAATCCAGTGTTTTTACAGACACCACCTTATCTTTACTTGTCTCACAGCTGTCCAATAATTTGTTGATCTTGTCGATCAGTTCTTTGTGCTGAGAATCGATCATCTCATTTCCTGTTGCCAGACTTTCATCAAATTCTGCTCTCATCGTGCTACCTCCTACACTTCACCTTGTTTAAATTTTATGATCATTTCATTGGTTAAACTGTCTCTGGACGGCTCTACCGGAATCTCGTCTCTTTCAAACCATTCCGCCAGTGCCAGTTCCTCTTCATCCAGTGTCACTTCTGCGTCACCGTCCAGATCACAGTAAAATCCTATCAACAGGGTATCACTAAATGCCCATGGCTGACTTTTATAGTATCGGATATTCTTTACCTTCAATCCGACTTCTTCCATCACTTCTCGCGCCACCGTTTCTTCCACCGTTTCTCCGATTTCTGTAAATCCGGCAAGAAGCGCATATTTTTTATAACTTCGTCCCGCATACTTGGACATCAGGATCCGATTACCGTCTGTCACTCCAATAATGACAGCCGGACATATTTTGGGAAATTCCATATTTCTGCAGTGTTCACAGAAAAGCATCCTCTCTTTTGTATCATGACGCATCTTATGTCCACAGCTTCCACAATATCTGCGTGTCTGATACCACCGATACAGCTGATATCCCGTGATTCCCGCAAATGCGCTATACTGAGGATCTGCTGTCCTGAAAATCTCCGTATTCTCCATTGTAAACTCGCAGTGGGGGGCCCGGTTCAGATTATCAACCAGATAATACTGCTTCTCATCAATCGTAAACAGGTAAATACTGTTCTCATAAAGCTCTTCATTCAACCGTTCCAGTTCTCCAAATGTCGGAAACTCTATTCCCGTCTGTGTCCGCCTCATCAATGCTGTGTGTTCCTCATAATACAATGCAATGCTGTTCTTTTGCGGCGAAACCGGCCTATATTCGTTTTTAAACTGATGCGGTGCTATGTCCTGGATCATTTTACTCACTTCCTTTCTTGAAATTATGCAAAAATTCACTGAGTAAAATCAGAATACTTCCTGCGGCAAGAAAAAAATCTCCCAGGTTGTATGTGATCTTTGTCAGCTTCTCATCAGAGGTCTGAAACCCGATATAATCCACCACATATCCCCGCATCCAGCGATCCAGTGTGTTGCTCCACGCACCTGCCACACCAAGCGAAATCCCTGCTTTTTTCAAATAACTGCCTTTTTTTCGCAAACACAAAATATCCAAGACGGTCAGAATTCCGGCCATAACAAGAGATGTATACTTTACAAACTGCGGATACTCTTTCAAAAGACTCATACACATCCCCTTATTATGCACTTTTCTAAGGACGATCTTTTTGCTGTCCGCAAACGGTTTTTCTTCCTCGTCCGGCCACTTTTCCACTTCTGATTTGACTGCCATATCCAGACACATCAGAAATGCCGTCGCCCCGGCTCCAAACAGATTTTTCATATTCTGCCTCTATTCTTCTGTAAATTCTTTGATTTTTTCTGCTGCGTCCTCTGCTTTTTCCTTCACTGCCTCTGAAAGGTCTTTGACATGCTCACAGGCAGCCTCTGCTGTTTTTTGTGTTTTTTCCACAACTACATCTGCTGCATCTTCTGTCTTCTCTGCAACTGTATCCATTGCGTGTGCTGTTTTTTCTTTTACAAATTCAACCGCCTGACCGGCCTTTTCCCTGATCACATCCTCCGTTTCATCCCAAATGTCTTCTTCTTTTTTAGCTCCGCAGTATGGACAGTATGCCATCTCTTTTTCTACCTGTTTTCCACATTCTGCACAAGTACTCGTTCCTTTGATCTCCTCGATCTTTGCCTGATGTCTCTCGATACTTTCTGTTCTGTTATCAATTTTTTCACACAGCATCTGTACCTGTTCGTCCATCACCTCTCCCGCCTGGTACTTCTCGTAGAGAAAGCGTCCAATCTCCTGCATATCCGCCTCATTGCCGCGCTCCAGAGTTCGGATCTGTCCTCTCAATCGCTGTATTTCCATCATCTCGCCTGCTTTACTTGTCACAGTTTCTGTTGTCTCACCGATTTTTTTACCTAAGTCTTCAAAAAAAGATTTCATCTTTCTTCTCCTTTCTGTCACATATCTGTTATTTTCAACAGAATTTCTCGTGCATATATACATTATACCCCAAACGTTCATAACTTCAACCAGATTTCTTCTGTTTTCTTCTTTCCGCTTCTTATTTTGAAGCTTTCGGCATATACTTTCAAAAACATCCAGGAGATCATTTCATGCCATACTCTGACTTATGCCGGGAAAAAATTCTTTCTGAAGATTATCATGATTTTATTGTCTCCGACATCCGAATGCCCTTTCTTCAAGATATGCTTGAAAAAGACTACTGTCTTCAAAACCCCGGCTTTTTTTATCAATGTGCTTACCTTCCAAAATCTGTAATAAAACCTGTATCGCTGGAAAATTATTCTTATTTTTCGATTCTTTCCACTATTTCACGGGTGAAATCTGTGGTTGAGAGAGAGGTTCCATTCGGCATAAAACGGGCAAGATCATGAGTGGCACGGGCTTCCAGAAAACTATTTTCAAGAGCTTTTTCGATAAGAGCGGCAGCTTCCGTCCAACCGAAATATCCGAGCATCATCACTGCCGAAAGAATGATCGAACAAGGATTCACAACGTTTTTACCTGCAATGTTAGGAGCAGTCCCATGCGTTGCCTCAAAGATAGCATGGCCGGTTTTATAATTGATATTTGCTCCCGGAGCAATGCCTATGCCACCTACCATTGCAGCCAACTGGTCAGAAACATAATCTCCGTTCAGGTTCAAAGTGGCTATTACCGAATATTCTTCGGGAATGAGCAGTGTATTTTGCAAAAATGCGTCGGCAATGCAGTCCTTTATCACTAGCCTGCCGTCCGCCAAAGCGTCACCAAACTCACGTTGCGCCAACTCATAACCCCACTTTTTAAATCCTCCTTCAGTATATTTCATAATGTTTCCCTTATGTACCAATGTCACGGAAGGCAGATGATGATCGAGCGCATATTGACATGCAGCACGCACAAGACGTTCCGTACCTTCGCGTGAAACAGGTTTCACACCGAAAGAAGACGTTTCGGGAAAACGGACTTTCGTCACACCCATTTCATCTTTCAAAAACTTATAAAACTTCTTTGCCTCCGGAGTACCTGCTTCCCACTCCATACCTGCATAAATATCTTCCGTATTCTCACGAAACACACACATATTTACCTTCTCGGGAGCTTTCACCGGAGACTGTACTCCCTGATACCAACGAACAGGACGAAGGCAGACATATAAATCAAGTGTCTGCCGCAAAGCAACATTCAACGAACGGATTCCACCGCCAACAGGTGTAGTTAACGGACCTTTGA
>ENA-ORTP01003238-ORTP01003238.1-human-gut-metagenome-genome-assembly--contig:-NODE-3238-length-11619-cov-2.608181_pt1 | contig 11619 bp, 11 predicted proteins | sample MGYA00241913_ERZ509190 | MGnify/ENA primary metagenome ERZ509190 (study PRJEB26280, sample SAMEA2338839) | human gut metagenome | biome: human gut; feature: human-associated habitat; material: faeces...
TCTTGTGTTTATCTTTGTTTTTGATAAAAAGTAGGTGTCATGCCCGTATACTTCTTAAACATTTTGGAAAACTGGGCATAATCCCGGTATCCCACGCTCTGGGCCGCCTCTTTACAGGATACATTTTCTTTTCGCAGCAGTTCCTTGGCTTTATTAATACGGAACTGAACCAGATATTCCGAAAAGCTGATTCCGACTTCTTTTTTAAACCGGGTACTGAGATAAGAGGGGGAAACATGCGCCACTAAAGCCAGATCGCCAAGCTGCACATCGTCAAGATAATGTTCTTCCACATATTGTTTTACAAAATCCACATAGTCTCTTGTATTCCAGTTTCCATTGACCAGCTTCACCATGGGATCATTACAGTCAAAGCTTCCATAGCTTTTAAAGGCTCTTGTGGTGTTGAGAATCGCTCTTTCCGTCGGAATCCGGTCAAAAGTAGAGCCTCCGATATACCCTTCACATTCTGTATTCTGATAGAGGTATTGCATATCAATCGGCGTATTGGCCGGTCCGGCATAAATCATCTTAATGACATCGGGGCGTACCTCATCACAAACTTTAAACAGACGGTTGATGATTTTTCTGGCTTCATTGAGAGAAATATATTTCGTTGCCCCCAGAAATCCGCCTTTGGTAAAACCGAGATGTACACATAAGACATCCGTACCGGCTTCCAGCATCTTTTTTGTTTCCCATTCGTTCGTCACAAAAGACACCGTAAACATATCCAGATAATGCGCCAGTTTAATGGCTTCTATCTCCTGTTCATATGTATTCCCTTCTTCCTCCAGTCCTTCCCGGAACTGTCCGTCGATGAGGGTCAGGGTCGGATAATTGACAATACCGGAAAACCCATTGGCTTTTATCTCTTTCAGATATTCATACAGATGGATATTGGGATCGCTGGCAAATAATCCGAATAAAACAGGAACCTCTTTCATAATCGGAAGCAGTTCCCGGCATCCCATATCCATCACCATCGCATTGCTGTCTCCATAACAAAAATAACTGGTGATGGAACTTCTGCCCATCACCCGGTATTTTCCCGCACTGAGCGCCAGTAAAAAATCTGCTCCGCCCATGGCCACATATTTGGCGGTCATCCCGGAACCGGTTACCGCTCCGATAATGTGTCCGTTGATGTTAATCTGTGCCCGCAGCGTTTTTAAAATCATTTCCCGATCCATAACCTTACCTTCCATAACATGCTGTCTGTTCAGCCAGCCACCGGATCTCATCCTCCCCAAATTCGTCTTCTTTTAACCGCCACTTCCAGTTTATCCCGGTGGTGGACGGACGATTCATCCTCGCCCGGTTGTCCAATCCCAGTATATCCTGCATGGGAATAATACACAGATCTGCCACGCTTCGCATGGCGCCGCAGATCATGGTTTTATACATCTTTTCATCCGCCGTATGCTCATCATGAAAATATCTTCTGACCATCTGCCTTTCTTCTTCCCGGATACCTTCGGTAAACCATCCCGTCAACGTTTCATTATCGTGGGTTCCCGTATAGACCACCGTATTTTTTTCATAATTATGGGGCAGATACTCTCTGGCATTTCCGGAATCCCGGGAGTCAAAGGCAAATTCCAGAATCTTCATGCCCGGATAACCGGTATCGTTCAGCAATTGCCGGACACTGTCGGTCATATAACCAAGGTCTTCCGCAATCAGCGCTCTTCCGGGAAATTTTTCTTTTACTTTCCAGAAAAAGGACAGGCCGGGACCTTTTTTCCACGTTCCCCTTCTGGCAGTCCTGTCCCCGTAAGGCACACAGTAATATTCGTCAAATCCACGAAAATGATCGATGCGCACCACATCATACAAAGAAAAACAACTGGCCAGCCGCTGCATCCACCAGGCATATCCGGTTTTTTCATGATACTCCCAGGCATAGAGAGGATTTCCCCATACCTGCCCATCGGCAGAAAATCCATCCGGCGGAACCCCTGCCACCGCTTCCGGTCTGCCCTTGTCATCCATCTGAAATAATTGCTGTCCGGCCCAGACGTCCGCACTGTCAAAGGAGACATAGATGGGAAGATCTCCAATAATCTTTATGCCTTTTGCCCGGGCATAGTTTCTCAGTTCCTTCCATTGTTTTTGAAAAAGAAATTGCAAAAACTGATGAAAAAGGATTTCTTCTTTCCACTGTTTTTTCTTTATTTCCAGTGCTTCCGGATTTCGAAAACGAATGCTTTCTTCCCAGTTTTCCCAGGAACGGTAATGGTGTTCTTCCTTCAACGCCATATACAACGCATAATCTTCCAGCCAGTATCGTTCCTGTATACAGTAACGCTTAAACGCTTCTGTTTTCTCTATGCCACTGCGAAGAAACGCTTTTTTCAGCAGTACATATCTTGTTTTAAACAGTTTTCCATAGTCTGTATCCCGAATCGGCCCATTGTCCGCCAGTTCTTTTACCTCTTCTTCCAGAAGCCAGCCTTTTGCCACAAGTCGATCCAGATCAATATAATAGGGATTTCCGGCAAAGGTGGAAAAAGACTGGTAGGGAGAATCTCCGTACCCGGTCGGTCCCAGCGGGAGAATCTGCCAGTATTTCTGTCCGGCTTTCTCTAATTGATCGATAAAGGCGTAGGCTTCTCTGGAAAAGCAGCCAATTCCATATGGAGAGGGAAGACTGATGATCGGCAGTAAAATACCATTTGCTCTCATGTTCTTTCCCTTAATGTTTTCTCTTCTTTTTATATTTCCACTGATTAAAAACTTCTACCTCATCCTCATATACCGGATGATCCTGCTGGAAATCGTAAAGAACCGTCGGGATTTTTTCCGGTGCCTCTCCCTTTTCCACCCAACGGGTCAGGACGTCCATCCCTTCTGCACAGGACACAGCGGCTCCGCTCCAGTCCAGAATGGAGTGTCCGGCAAGATACGGCATAAACATCCGAAAAGATTCATTCATAATTCGTTCCGATGGAAAATGATCCAGCACATCATTGTAATAATCAATGGCTGCCTGATAAGGAACCACACAGTCTCCCGTTCCCTGCGTGATCAGCAGTTTTCCCCCACGGGCGGCAAAAGCCGTAAAATCCGTATCCCGAAATGCACAGGAGCAAAATTCCTTTTTCCTGTCCTCATATATTTTTTCATATTCTTCATAAGTAAGGGTGTGAATATCCAAGGCAGGATCATGGGTAAACCAGCGCAGAGCCTGTTCAGCGATGGGCATAAGGCCCAGTCTGCCGTCTTCTTTTCTTTTTAGGTAGCCATACATCTGATTATACTGCGCCACAGGCCACTGCCGGATAGCCGGACCAAAACCATAGGCCATCCGTTTTCCATCTTTCTTAAACGGTCCATCCCAGGTCTTCGTCATCACCTGCAGATCTCTTCTGGTAATCGGTCCGTCCGCCGTCGGGCAGCCCAAAAGCCGGTTCAGAAAATCCATCCAGCCCAGATCCCGGCTGTCAAACGGATAGTCTTTTTTCTCCTCATCCGCCGTAGCCAGTGCAAATGCCGCCTGATATTTGGACAGCGGGACGATATGCTTTTCATTGGCTTCCACCACGGCCGCCCACAGACAGGCAAATGCCAGATCATAGTGATTGATGGCCGGGCCATCCGCCCAGACCCCATCATAATCTTCCGGATACATCAGCGCTTCCGTGATGGCTTCCCTCGCTCCTCCGGAAGTGCCGTGTATATAACTTGCCAGCGGTTTTTCTTCGCACAGAACCGACACCATCTCTTTGGCGCAGACCGTCATCTCATGCATGGTCCGGTGCGCCCACCCTTCGATGTGATCCCATTCCAGATTGCCGTCGGCGTCAAATCCCCATGTACAATCCAAACGAATCCCCGTGGCATTATCCGCCACGGCACAGGCATAACCATTCTTTAACGCCATAGGCCAGGAAATCACATTGAACGTTACCGAAGAAAACCAGTCGACTTCGTTATTGGTTCCTGCGCCGCTGATTCCCATAAAACGACGGTTCCAGTTTATCGGCAGATAGACCCGCAGAGAACCCACATGATTTTTTCCGACCTGCTGTCTCATGCGGATCAGATAAAATGCAGACAGATTATCCAGACAGGTCTTATCCGGTTCCGCATAGGTTCCAGCCGGGTAAAACTCCACATTTTCCAGCGTAAGATTATCATACTTCTCCAAAAGATCCCTTATGACTTTTTGTGTGCAGTTTCTTTGCAGACACGCTTCCCTGTCCGTAAATTCCTGTTCATTCATCCACAGATATAAAGGATGTTCATACCATCTTGTAATTGCGTTCATGTATCCTTCCCCTTTACTTTTTCATCCCAAATCTTTTGTTTATTATAGCATTCTTTTTCGGGGTTGTCAGGGAGATTTCTCTATAATTTCTTTACAAACAGACAACGTATGGCATTAAGCACCGCAAGGATCATCACGCCGACATCCGCAAAAATCGCCATATACATGTTTACTTCTCCAAAGGCGCCCATGATGAGACAGAGGAATTTAATTCCCAATGCCACCACGATATTCTGGTAAACGATTCCCATACATTTTCTGGAAATTTTTATCGCTTTTGTGATTTTCATCGGATCATCATCCATTAAAACAATGTCCGCTGCTTCAATGGCGGCATCGGATCCCATGGCTCCCATGGCGATTCCTATATCTGCCCGCGATAACACCGGCGCATCGTTAATTCCATCGCCAACGAAGGCCAGCTTTGCTTTCCCGGATTCCTCTTCCAGCAGTTCCTCCACCCTGGCCACTTTATCCGCCGGAAGCAGCTCACTGTAAACCTGATCGATTCCCAGAGAGGAAGCCACCTTCTGCGCCACCTTTTCTGCGTCACCGGTAAGCATCACCGTTTTGTTCACCCCGGCCTTTTTCAACGAGGAAATCGCTTCTTTTGCCGTTGGCTTCAGCACATCGGAAATAACGATATGCCCGGCGTATTCCCCATCCACCGCCATATGAATGATGGTTCCCGTGCTATGACATTCCCGATAATCCACCGAAAGACTCTTCATCAGCTTGTCGTTTCCAGCGGCAACTTCCCGGCCATCGACCTTTGCTACGACACCATTTCCGCTGATTTCCCGGATTGCACTGACCCGCGTGCGGTCAATTTCTTTTCCATAGGCCCTCTGCAGACTCTTACTGATCGGATGAGAAGAAGCGCTCTCTGCCAGTGCGGCATATTCGATTAGTTTTTCTTTTTCCATGACAGAGTGATGGATGTCATCCACTTCAAACACACCTTTGGTTAACGTGCCCGTCTTATCAAAGACCACTGTTCTGACTTTGGAAAGCGTTTCCAGATAATTCGATCCCTTCACTAAAACACCGGCCTGGCTTGCCCCGCCGATTCCTGCAAAAAAACTGAGGGGAATGCTGATTACCAGCGCGCAAGGACAACTGATGATCAGGAAGGTTAACGCCCGGTAAATCCAAATTCCCCATTCGGCAGACATGCCCATGCCGAACATGCGTACCATTGGGGGAAGAATGGCCAGCGCCAACGCACTGTAACAGACAACGGGGGTATAGACCTTTGCAAATCTTGCGATGAAATTTTCCGATCTGGACTTTTTGGAACTGGCATTTTCCACCAGATCCAGAATTTTGGATACGGTGGATTCTCCAAATTCTCTGGTCGTTTTTACTTTAAGAACGCCGCTCATATTGATACATCCACTGATAATTTCCTCACCGGCTTCCACCTCCCGGGGGAGACTCTCTCCGGTCAGCGCACTGGTATTTAAAATGGATTTTCCTTCCAGGATTATCCCGTCAATGGGAACTTTTTCTCCCGGCTGAACCACAATCACACTGCCGATCTCTACCTCATCGGGATCAACCTGTTCCAATGACCCCTGCATTTCCACATTGGCATAATCCGGCCGAATGTCCATCAACGCACTGATATTACGCCGGCTTTTTCCTACGGCGTAACTCTGAAACCACTCGCCGATCTGATAAAACAGCATAACCGCAATGGCTTCAAAATAGTCGCCATTGGAATAAATCGCCAATGCCATCGCACCAACCGTCGCCACCGCCATCAGAAAATTCTCATCAAAAATCCGGCGATTTCGTATTCCTCTAAACGCTTTTCGTAAAATATCATGGCCGATGATCAGATAATCCACCAGATACAGGGCAAAGCGGATCAAACGTCCGGCAGACGGAAAAAGCTGCCGGTCAAACAGCGAAAGCCGTTCCGGAGAAAGAAATTGCAGCCCCAACAGCATGGCGGCCGCCAGAAAAATGCGTGTGAGCATCTTTTTTTGTTTTTTTGTCATCTCTCCTTTTCGTTTCTCCGCTGTCAGCAAAAAACCTGCGGCAGTCAGAACCACAACCATAAGTAACAAATTTACGATCAATTCCTGCATGATGATCACTCCCTTCAACATTCCTTCCTCTGTATAACCCTGAGGAAACAAACAGCGCTCTCAAAATCATTCTGATCATATTTTAAGAGCACCATTCATCTTTTCGTCCTGTTCAATTATCCGGACATTCCTTTACATAAAAATTTCACAGTCGGATTCTACCTTTTTACAGGCGGAAAGAACTTTTTTCATCACGTCCTTTGGCTCCTGTCCATCTACGAACTCCACGATCATTTTCTGCGTCATAAAGTTTACCGTTGCATTCTGCACCCCTTCTGTTTTTCGGGCAGCATCTTCCATCAGATTCGCGCAGTTCGCACAGTCTACTTCGATTTTGTATGTTTTTTTCATTTTATTCTCCTCCTTGGCGCTTGTTTCTTTTCTCTTATTCTTCTTTGCATTTAACAATTAAACACTTGTTTAATCGTTGTACTTGCAGTATAATACGATTAGCGCAGGAAGTCAATATCTTCACCGTACTTTCTGCAAAAAAATGAACATCATTTCCGATTAAAAGAAAAGGAGTCCTGTACATGAATACCAGACCACTGCCTCATACGCATAATCCACAGACCGTTTCCGACAACCTTCAGAAGGAACTGGCAAATATTGAAAAATTTCAACTGATCGCCGATGTTTTTAAGCAATTAGGCGATACCACCCGGATTCGCTTATTCTGGCTTTTATGCCACTGCGAGGAATGCGTGATCAATATTTCCGCCATGATGGAAATGTCCAGTCCTGCCATCTCTCATCATCTGCGCCTGCTTCGAAGCAGCGGGCTGATCGTAAGCCGCCGGGAAGGAAAAGAAGTCTACTACCATGCCGCCGATACTGAACAAAGCCAACTTTTGCATAAAATCATCGAGCAGGTCATTGAAGTAACCTGCCCAAATTAAATGCTGCGAGGCTCTGCGCCTGCTATATCCTGACCCTGGTTATGACCCAAAAAAAGACCTTGTAAATCTGACTGAGGTATTATCCGGGAGAGGTTATCTCATTAGATATATTATCTCAATATCAGACCAACAAGGTCAATTTTTATGTCTGGATAATTGTTTGATTTGCAATCAGGTATCCTGTTACAGGACAAGCGTTTTATCCGTTTCAGATAATTCGTTATCCGTTTTCAGGGCGTTTTATTGTACAGGTTTAACTCCCCATGGCTGATGCGATAGACTTTATCACACAAATATTGAATATCCTCAGAATAATGGCTTGATAACAGAATACTTTTTCCTTGTTCTTTCAGATATAACAATAGGTTTCGTATGTCTTTTACTCCCTCCTGATCCAAGTTATTCATCGGTTCATCCAACAGGATAATATCCTGATCCTCCATAATCGCTTGTGCAATTGCCAGACGCTGCCGCATTCCCATGGAATACTTTTTTACTTTTTTTCGGTCACACGGATCAAGGCCAACCAATCGAAGAACCCTGTCAACATCTTCTTTTTTTATTTTGTTGTTAATGGCAGCCAGGTAATATAGATTATTTTTTGCAGTCTCATCTTCAAAAAATCCGGGAACTTCTATAATAATCCCCATATTACCTATAATAGATTTTTCGCCCTGCATCCGTTTTCCACGTAAAAAGATTTTTCCATTATCCGGCTTCAAAAAACCACAGATGCATTTCATAAGTACTGTTTTTCCTGAACCATTTCGTCCGATCAGTCCACAGATGCTTCCCTTTTCTACAGACATGGATACATTCTTTAATACTTGTTGATCCGAAAAGCTTTTATTTAAGTTTTCAATCCGGATGGCCGTATCTTCTGTTATTTCTAAAGTTTCAGGCTCTTTCATCATAACTCCTTTTTTTATAAGATGTAATCAATATTCCCATGATTAATATCACATCGATCATACATAATATTGCTTTCGCATAAAAGACATTGACTAAAATTCCATTATTTTCCGGCGTTAATATATTTAAACAGATCCATGTGAACGGATTTACCCAATATAACCGAAACATACGATAGAAAACGCTGATTCTTGACATAGTGACCAGACTGACTATGAAAATAATCCCCATCTTCTTTCTTCCGTGCAGGGCTGTCAGATATAAGAGGAGGCCTGTCATAAAACAGAGTAAAAAACATATGCACATGGTATGTTGTAACGTTTCTTTTGGGGTAAAATCCCATAAAACCCTATAATCTAACGAGATATAATTCAAATCTGCATATACTTCACTATTCTGAGAGATGGCTCCCCAAAATTGTCCCCACTCTCCATTCCCCTGCCTGTATGGAAGAAAGAAAGCATTCACTATATATAAAAAAACAGGAATAAGAAAAGAAAGAATACTGATATAGATAACATGAGCGAATACATAAAGTCTTTTTCCGCTGCGTATCATGACATAAGAACTGACTCTTTCCCTAAACGGTGCATTACTGAAAGCAAATATCACGATAAAAAAGAAAAGCATCATGAAAAATGTGTCGTTCCATATAAGAGAAAACGCATTACACTCCGGATAAAAGCCTATCCTTTCGATTAATTCCCTTCCATGATTCAGCGTCATATTAGACAGGATAATTTCAAAGAATAAGGTCAGCATAATCAACTGTCTGTTTTTCTTTACAAGAAATGCAGTTCTTATGATACGGATTATTTTTCTAAACATACCATTTCTCCTGTTTTTTCTGTATCCTTACAATGATGTAGCATAGTAAACCCATTAGAATGATCCAACATCCTGTATGTATCAAACTGTTTTTCAATATAACATCCGTTGAATGATTATAATTATATGGATAAAAGAACGTGTAATAAAATCTCCATTGATTAAGACTCGGCAAATAATCGCCAAGCAAGGATTCCAAAAGATACACGCTCAAAGTTGGAATGATCAAAACGAGCGTTTGCGATGGAAGCAAAAGGGAACACAGAAAAGAGAATACTGCAAGGATTCCGGCAAGCAGTCCCAGACCTACACAGATCAAACCAAAATAAAGGAGAAATCGTTGTTTTCCTAACAGGTCTCCCATACCCCATTCTATACAGATGTCATATTGACCAACTCCCATAATCGCCCATGGAATAAACATTCTAAGAGAGAATAACCACAGAGCCGTTGCGCTGCACATCGTAAAAAAACCAGATAAAAAACTGTTCAGGAGCTTTGATAAAATATAGTTTATATCACGACATCGAATCATACAAAATTGAAGAAAATGGTTTTCTTTTTGCTTACAATATTCCGTTGCAAAGACTATCGCTATGACCATATAATTCAAATAAAAAAAAGGATCATCAACGCTTAGAATTAAAGCAGATAATACGTCCGTTTCTGATACTCTTGGTATCTCCCGGAAAAGTACCAGATTATTAATGATCTGTATCATGAAAATAGCAAAGATCATATTCTTTTTCAGAAACCATCTCTTTTGATCGGCTATATACATTGATAAAAATTGCATTGTTCTCTCCTGCTCTCAGGGACAAAGGAATACACGCCTTTGTCCACTGAGGGTATCCCTTGTTGATCAGTATTTTAAGTTTCCTGTACGATCTCTTTACCGGAAACAGCATCAATCATAATATTGAAAAAGCCAAACATTATTTTCGGATTGATCCCCTGGAACATCCAAACCGGTTTTATTTCATAGTTATTTCCATTGATATGAACCGGAACCAGTTGAAGAGAAATATGATTAATATTCCATTCTTCTCCTTGGTCTACGTTTAATTCAAATTTTCTGTTTAAAGACTCTAATGCCTGCTCTAAACTTATTATTTTTTGCTCTTCCTCTGTTTTTTCGATACAATAGCCACGCTCTGCCCGAAAATCTAACCATCCGTTTTTATTATATAAAACAGTGAGTCGCGTATAATCCACTCCGATTCCCTCAAATATGTCTCCATATTCTTCCTGATAGAGCGGCACCCCATCTACATCCTGACAAAGAACAAAATAGTAGGCGTCATCTTCCTCAGACCATTGGTCCGTGGCGCTTCCGCCTTCCTCTATAAGGTCTAAATGTGCATTTTGCTCCTGATATAATGTCTTGTGATCCAATGCATATGCTTTATAATTATCGCTGACATCGATTCCCACAGCATCCTTAAATGTCTTTTTAATCCATTTAAATATCTCATCCCGGGAACCAAAGGATAATTCTTTATCCAGAGAGTATTTGTCAAGATTATAAGAATCAAATCTTTCATCCTCAAAAAGACAGTTCTCAATCTTTTCACAACCATAATGGCATGCAAACATGTCCATCTTTTCCAGACTCAACGTCACATCGGAATCATTGTAATATTCCGTATCATAATTTCCTATTTCCCTGGAATAATATCCTGAATCTATTTCTGGTTCTATTATCCGGTCACCTAAGAATATCTCTTTGCATTTTTCTTCGTTTATCAACGGTCTGGATGCAAGGATACGGTTCATTTTCAGATCGGCATAGACGTCCGGGATGGAATAATCTGCATCAATATGTACATAATCATTCATATCTAAACTGATATGCTTTTTTTCCTCATCGATATAAGGAGCATATTTTGTATCGGCAGACTCTTTATCTGTAGAATCAGATGCAGATGTATGGCTGCAGGCTGATAAAAGTCCTATCAGGATAACAAAGATGAATGTACATAATACATACTTTTTCTTTATATTGATTATATTAAGTATATTTTTCTTATATTTTACGGCGTCCATTTCCCAGATACTCCTACAACTTCATTTTTATGTGTACTGCTTGTTGACTTACAACGCAATTTATATTTTTTATTTTTCTTTGCCTTACCAGAAAGATATGTATTACTTTTTCTATCAGTACTCGTAGCTAACATGAATATTGGATTAGTTGCAACACTAGTTCCCAATATTGCATGATATGTTTGTTTTCTAAAAGATGCACCGGAAGGATCACAATCAATATGTCTTACATAAAACTTCTTTTCAAAATTAGTTTCGGATTTTATAGCAGCAAATCCTGTTTTTGTCTCACCTGATTTCAAATTAAAAAACATTTCAAACGACGCAGCATAACATGTGGTGTTATTCATAAATAACATTGCTAATATCATCATAAAAATCACAAAATTCTTATTCTTATTTTTCATATTAATTCCCTCCATAAATCTTAAACATTTTACAGTAATGCAAATAATAATATCATTGTTTCATTTTAATCACCTTCTTATAATAAAATATATTTATGTATTTATAATACCATCGCTCTTATATGTCGTCAACATCATATTTGATTTAAATATAATAT
>ENA-ORTP01003242-ORTP01003242.1-human-gut-metagenome-genome-assembly--contig:-NODE-3242-length-11600-cov-14.834474_pt1 | contig 11600 bp, 6 predicted proteins | sample MGYA00241913_ERZ509190 | MGnify/ENA primary metagenome ERZ509190 (study PRJEB26280, sample SAMEA2338839) | human gut metagenome | biome: human gut; feature: human-associated habitat; material: faeces...
TGCGTCAGGATGGCACATCCCTGAAAATCATTGAAAAATATCTGGATGATCCGGAGAAGTATCTGGAGGTGGATAATCTTGGATATTAAGGGAAGAACGAAGGGAAAACAGATTAAAATAATTGGTATTTTGCTTGGAATCTGTGTGGCTGTAGTCTCTCTGTTTTATTTCTTCCATACGGAAAAAGCGGAAGCAGAAGAAAGAATGGTAGAGATCGTAAACTATGTGAAAGTGCAGTGCTCCACCTACACCCATTATAATGAATCTTCGGAATCCAAAAGTCTCCTCCGTGCCATTGAAAGTGCCAGACAGATGAGTACAAATATTAAAATAGAAACAGAAAACGGTGGTCAGCTAAGCGAGGACTTTCTGAAAGAAAACCTGCAGACTCTCTGGGTGGATGGTATCATTGTACTGGATGCAGAAGGAAAGACGGACTGTGAATACAGCACGGACGAGTCTCTGGCTAATGAGATTACGGAGTATCTGCAAAAAGACATCATCATGGATTTTGACGGATATGAAGAAAGAAGCTATTCGGAACGGTTGGCCAGGGAAGACGGGTCTCGGATCGACATTGCAGCCTGCGCCAGAAAAGATGCACCGGGTATTGTTGCAATCTATTATTATACATCTCCTGAATTTGCCAGAAACTATACACTGACGATACAAGGGCTTTTAAATGGTTATAGTATCCAGAAAGATGGAACGATTATTGTTGCAGACGATGGGATTGTTGTTGCCAGCAATGATGAGAGTCTGTTGGGACAGAATACAGCCGATAACGAAGTTGTTCAGGCAATGAAAAAGCATACAGACAGTCAGCACATTTATCATTTGAGGAAGGAAGGAACCGGATGTTATGGAGTCATGCTGAAGCAGAGGGATTATTATATCTATGAGTATCTTCCGGATATGGAAGTGTTCCGTAACCTTCCGTTAAGTGTGATAAGCGTTATTTTTCTTTATTTTCTGATATTTAGTATATTCTGGTTCTGGGCATACAGAACCAATCTGGCGCATCAGAAACAGGAACAGGAAAAAGATGAAAAATATAAAGCAGAACTTCTGAGAACAGCAAAAAAAGCAGAAGCAGCCAATGAGGCAAAAACCGAGTTTCTACAGCGAATGAGCCATGATATCCGGACACCGATCAATGGAATCTGCGGCATGATCAATGTGGCAGACCATTATGCAGACAATATGGAGAAACAGACGGAATGCAGGGCAAAGATCAAAGAGGCATCTCATCTGTTGCTGGAACTGATAAACGAGGTTCTGGACATGAGCAAGCTGGAGTCAGATGAAGTGGTTCTGGAAGAAATCCCATTTAATCTGAACAGTATTTCTGAGGAAATACTGGGTGTGATCGAACATATGGCTGCAGAGCAGAATATCCGGATCCTTTGGGAAAAGAAAGAAGTTACACACTGGAATCTTATTGGAAGTCCGGTGCATGTGAAACGGATTCTGATGAATATTTTGTCCAATGCGGTGAAATATAACAAAGAAAACGGATATGTCTATATCAGCTGTCGGGAAATCCCATCGAAACAGACAGCAATGACCACATTGGAATTTGTCTGCAGAGATACCGGGATCGGAATGGCAGAGGCATTCCAGAAACGCATTTTTGAACCATTTGCACAGGAACATGCAGGAAGCCGCACAAAATTCGTCGGAACAGGGCTGGGAATGCCAATCACAAAAAAACTGGTGGAAAAAATGAACGGAACCATTTCCTTTGAAAGTAAAGAAGGCACAGGGACTACATTTGTGATCCGGATTCCATTCCAGATTGATGCAGATATGAAGGACAGGACTGAAACGGAAGAAAAAACAGAAACTTCTATCCAGGGGCTCCATGTTCTTCTGACAGAGGATAATGAGCTGAATATGGAGATTGCAGAATTTGTGCTTCAGAATGAAGGCGCTGTGGTGACAAAAGCATGGAATGGACAGAAGGCTGTTGACATATTCAGAAAAAACAGACCTGGAGAATTTGATGTTATTCTTATGGATATTATGATGCCTGTCATGAATGGATATGAAGCAGCAAAGATGATCCGCTCTCTGGACAGAGAGGATGCAAAAGTGATACCGATCATTGCCATGACAGCAAACGCGTTCACTGAGGACAAAATGAGAGCAAAGGAAGCAGGAATGGATGAACATATTGCCAAGCCTGTTGATGGGAAATTATTAGTAAAAGTGATCAATGAGTTAGTAAAACGCGATCAGAGGGAGAAGTTATAATGAAAAAGAAAAAATGGAACAAGTTAGTTTCTGTACTTTTGGTGATGGTGACAGTCATGTCACTTCTGTCTGGCTGCGGCAGGAAAAGTACGGAAAAAGAAGACGCGGAAACTATCACAGTGTATCTATGGACTACAAATCTGTATGAAAAATACGCATCATACATCCAGGAACAGCTTCCGGATATCAACATTGAATTTGTAGTAGGCAATAATGATCTGGATTTCTATCGTTTTCTGAACGAAAACGGTGGATTGCCGGATATTATAACCTGCTGCCGGTTTTCTCTCCATGATGCAAGTCCTCTGAAAGACAGTCTGATGGATCTTTCCACAACCAGTGCTGCAGGTGCTGTCTATGATACATACCTTAACAGTTTCAGAAATCAGGATGGCAGCGTAAACTGGCTTCCTGTGTGTGCAGATGCCCATGGCTTTGTAGTGAACAAAGATCTTTTTGAAAAGTATGATATTCCTCTTCCAACGGATTATGAAAGCTTCGTTTCTGCCTGCCAGGCATTTGATGAGGTGGGTATCCGTGGGTTTACTGCAGACTATTACTATGATTATACCTGTATGGAAACACTGCAGGGTCTGTCTGCATCAGAGCTGTCTTCTGGGGATGGACGTAAGTGGCGTACCATCTACAGTGACCCGGACAATACAAAGAGAGAAGGTCTGGACAGTACCGTCTGGCCGGAGGCTTTTGAACGTATGGAGCAGTTTATTCAGGATACAGGGCTGAGTCAGGATGATCTGGATATGAATTATGATGATGTGGTTGAGATGTACAAAAGTGGTAAGCTTGCCATGTATTTCGGCAGTTCTGCCGGTGTAAAAATGTTCCAGGATCAGGGCATTAACACAACATTCCTGCCATTCTTTCAGCAGAACGGCGAAAAGTGGCTGATGACTACACCATATTTCCAGATAGCTTTAAATCGTGACTTGACAAAGGATGAAACACGTCGGCAGAAAGCAATGAAGGTACTGAACACAATGCTTTCAGAGGATGCGCAGAACCGGATCATTTATGATGGGCAGGATCTGTTAAGCTATAGCCAGGATGTGGATTTCCGGCTTACGGAATATCTGAAGGATGTGAAACCTGTGATCGAAGAAAACCATATGTATATCCGTATTGCGTCAAATGACTTTTTTTCCATTTCCAGGGATGTGGTGTCTAAGATGATCTCAGGAGAATATAATGCAGAGCAGGCTTATCAGTCATTTAATTCTCAGCTTCTTGAAGAAAAATCCACTTCTGAGGATATTGTGTTGGATTCAAAGAAAACTTATTCCAATCGTTTCCATACCAGCGGAGGCAATGAAGCCTATTCTGTTATGGCAAACACTTTGCGCGGTATTTATGGGACGGATGTGCTGATTGCAACAGGAAACAGCTTTACAGGAAATGTACTGAAGGCCGGTTATACAGAAAAAATGGCAGGCAACATGATTATGCCAAACGAGCTTTCCGCTTACAGCAGTGAGATGAGCGGGGCAGAACTGAAGGAAACTGTCAGAAACTTCGTAGAAGGCTACCAGGGAGGCTTTATACCCTTTAACCGCGGCTCTCTGCCTGTGTTCAGTGGTATTTCTGTAGAAATCAGGGAAACGGATAATGGTTATACATTGAGTAAAGTTTCAAAGAATGGAAAACAGATTCAGGACAAGGATACTTTTACTGTGACCTGCCTTGCAGCACCACAATATATGGAAGCTTATCCGGCAGAGGAAAATATTGTATTTGATGGAGGGGATACCTCTGTGGAAGATACCTGGACAACATATGTTTCAGATGGTAATGCCATTCTTGCAGAGCCTGAAGACTACATTACTCTGAGGTGAGAAGAATGGATGTTAAGAATCATAATACAAACAGAAAGAAACGGGTTGTGAGAAAACGATGGAATGCAGCAGTTCTTATTGCTCTATTTGTTGGAATCCTTTTGACTGTTTTCCAATATTTGGGGTTTGTATCGAAGACTGTTTATGAGGAAAGTGTTTCTCACCTGACAGAAATTTTTCATCAGTCTGATAATATGCTAAGTGAGCTGACAAATAAGAATCTGACTTATCTCCATATATGGGGGGAATATTTGCAGAACACTTCCGATGAAAGTGAAATTCGTGAGTATATAGAGAAAGCACAGGAAGATGCAGGCTTTTTAGATTTTTATTTCCTGTCAGCGGACGGGAACTATAAGATGGCAACAGGTGAAACCGGGTATCTGGGATTGCAGGAAAATATTGAAGATGAGATCCGGCAGGGAAATGATGTGATAACCAATGCAACGGTTCCCGGAAAATCCCAGCTCCTTGTTTTTGCTACTCCCAGGCCTCATGGAAGTTATCAGAGCTTTGAATATGATGCCATTGCCATTGCCTATGAAAACTCTGATATCGTAAATGTGCTGAATATTTCTGCTTTCAATGGAAATGCCCAGAGTTATGTGGTTCATCCGGATGGCCGTGTTGTTGTGGATCATTCTTCTGAGGCATGGGGAGAGGTGTATAATTTCTTTGGGATTCTGAGAGAACATTCTACTCTGTCTGAAAAAGAGATCCTTAAGCTTTCAGAAGAGTTTAAGGAAGGACATACAGATGCAATGCTGATAAATCTGGATGGAGAGGATTACTATCTGGTCTATGAGAAATCCAAACCTCAGGACTGGATCTTTCTGGGACTTGTCCAGGCTGATATCGTCAATGCAAGTATGAATGTTCTGCAGCGTAGCACTGTGCTGCTTGTAAGTGCAGTAGCGGTGTGTATTGCCGGTCTTTTTATTGGAATTATTCTCCGGAAAAACAGGGTAAACCTGAAGAGAAAGGATACGGAGATCCTGTACAGGGACGAATTGTTTCAAAAGCTGTCAATGAATGTAGATGACGTTTTCCTGATGCTGGATGCAAAAACATATCAGGCAGATTACGTCAGTCCCAATGTGGAAAAACTGCTGGGAATTACAGTAGAACAGATTCGTAAAGATATTTGTGTCCTTGGGAAACTGCATCCCGGGGACGTTGAAGATCCGGAGAAGAAGTATCTGGAAGAAATCCAGGTTCATGAGCAGCAGGAATGGGATCTTGAATATGTTCATCAGAAAACAGGAGAACACCGCTGGTTTCATAACGTTGCAATGGGCAGCGAGGTAAACGGAAAAAAGAAATATATCCTGGTTCTGTCAGATCGTACCTCTGATAGAAAAATGAATCAGGCCCTTTCTGAGGCGGTCCGCGCTGCGGAGACTGCAAACAAGGCAAAGAGCACCTTCCTTTCCAATATGTCTCACGATATCCGTACACCAATGAATGCGATCATTGGTTTTACTACACTGGCTGTAAGCAACATTGATGATAAAGAAAGGGTTCGGGATTATCTGGGTAAGATTCTTTCCTCCAGTAATCATCTGCTCTCACTGATCAATGATATCCTGGATATGAGCCGTATTGAGAGCGGGAAAATCCATCTGGAAGAGACGGAAGTCAGTCTGTCAGAGGTTCTTCATGATCTGAAAACCATTATCAGCGGACAGATCCATGCGAAACAGTTAGAGCTTTACATGGATGTCATGGATGTTACCAATGAGGATGTTTATTGTGACAAGACCAGGCTGAATCAGGTACTGCTGAATCTTTTGTCCAATGCGATCAAGTTTACTCCTGCAGGCGGAACCGTTTCTGTCCGGCTGAGAGAGTATCCGGGTACACAGAGAGGCTGTGAACTGTACGAAATCCGGGTAAAGGATAACGGAATCGGCATGAGTCAGAAATTTGTACAGAAGATCTTTTCTCCTTTTGAGAGAGAGCGGACTTCCACTGTAAGCAGGACTCAGGGTACAGGACTGGGTATGGCTATCACCAAGAACATCGTGGATATGATGGGCGGAACCATTGAGGTTCAGACAGAACAGGGCAAAGGTACTGAATTTATTATCCGTCTGCCATTGCGGATTCAGCCTGAGAACCACCGTATAGAGAAAATCGCAGAGCTGGAAGGTCTGAAAGCATTGGTAGTAGACGATGATTTCAATACCTGTGACAGTGTGACTAAGATGCTTGTGAAGGTTGGAATGCGTTCGGAATGGACACTTTCCGGTAAGGAGGCTGTTCTCCGTGCACGGCAGTCTGTGGAAATGGGGGATGCATTCCATGCTTATATTATTGACTGGCGTCTGCCTGATATGAACGGCATTGAAGTTACCCGTCAGATTCGCAGTCTTGGTGATGATACGCCGATCATTATCCTGACTGCTTACGACTGGTCAGATATTGAAGTGGAAGCCAGGGCAGCAGGGGTGACTGCGTTCTGTGCCAAGCCTATGTTTATGTCAGATATCAGAGAGACTCTGATGGCTGCAATCGGCCAGAAGCAGGCCGGGGCAGAGGATAATATTCTTCCGGCAGCAGATTTAGATTTCAGAGGCAGGCGCATACTGCTTGTGGAAGATAATGAACTGAACAGTGAAATTGCAGTAGCGCTCCTTAGTGAATATGGTTTTCGGGTTGATACAGCGGAAGATGGAGCAGAGGCTGTGGAGAAAGTTAAGAATTCAACACCAGGTGATTATGATCTGGTGCTTATGGATGTGCAGATGCCTGTAATGAACGGATATGAGGCTACTGAGCGGATCCGTTCACTGGATGATCCTTCACTGGCGGGAATTACAATTCTTGCCATGACTGCCAATGCTTTTGACGAAGACAAAAAGAAAGCACTGGCATGTGGTATGAATGGATTTCTATCCAAACCAATTGTTATAGAGGAACTGATCAGTACATTACAAAACAGTCTAGAGCGTGTCTGAAAAAGGCTTTCTGCAAGATGTGCGTCACAATTTGTGGGATATTTTGCCCGGATGAGGGCGCCGTAGCGGGCTACGGCAACTGAATTCGGGTGAAATATCCCGCAAAGTGGGGCGTGCAGATTGCGGGAATGATTTTTCAGACACACTCTAGGGTAAGTTTAACTGAATCAGGTAAGTTTTCTGTTTGAACTGTGATAATGGGATATGAAAAGTGGTTTGATGAAAGCAAGGAGGAGCAACGAATGATTTGTGGAATGACGTATTTTCAGATATGTCTGTATTTTCTTATTTATTCTTTTGGCGGCTGGGTTGTTGAAGTTATTTTTCATGCAGTAGCGTTGGGAAAAGTTATAAACAGAGGTTTCCTGAATGGACCGGTTTGCCCGGTATATGGATTTGGGGTGCTTTCTGTTTTTGCTTTGCTCAATACAATTCAGGGCAGCGGGCGTCAGATGAGTGATGGAATGATTTTTGTGTTTGGAATTGTTCTGGCAACTGCGGTGGAGCTGGTTGCAGGCTGGCTGCTGGATGTGTGTTTCCACGCAAGATGGTGGGATTATTCAGATAAACCCTTTAATTTTCATGGCTACATTTGCCTGGAGTTTTCTCTGATCTGGGGACTGGCTATCGTTATGGTAGTAAAAGTTTTCCAGAAGTATGTAGAGGCACATGCGTTACATACACCTGCAACCTGGGAGTGGATTGTGATAGCAGTTTTGTATGCTGTGTATCTGACAGATTTTATTGTGACGGTAGCAGTGATCCAGGGACTGAATAAAAAGCTTACCAGACTGGATAAGGTTCGCTCAGATCTGAGAATTGTAAGTGATAAACTGAGTGATACTCTGGCTACGACTACGATTGGCACAGCACAGAAAGTGGGAGAAGGAAAGGTTCAGGCAACTCTTGCAGCAGCAGAATTGCGTGATGCAACTGCCGCACAGCGAGAAAAATCTATCGAAATGCTTCGTATAAAAAGAGCGGAGCTTCAGGCTCAGTTTGAGGAACTGTCCAGTTCTATTACCAATCATACCGTTGTCGGTCAGGGGCGTATCATCAAGGCATTTCCGAAGATGCAGCATAGAGACTATTCCGAACTGATTCAGGAGCTGAAAAAGAGATTAAAATAGATTAAAATGCAGAGGGAGGCTTCAGGTGAACAGACAGGCAGTACAAACCTTAAAGACTTATTTTGGATATGATACATTCAGAGAAGGGCAGGAGAGTGTTGTGGAGTCCATTCTGGAACACCGGGATGTGCTTGCAATCATGCCGACAGGAGCTGGAAAATCCATCTGTTATCAGGTACCGGCACTGATGCTGTCAGGAATTACGATTGTAATTTCTCCTCTGATCTCACTGATGCAGGATCAGGTAAAGGCTTTGAATGAAGCGGGAATACATGCCGCATTTATCAATTCTTCACTGTCGGAAAGTCAGATTAGCAAGGCGTTGTACCTGGCAGCAGGAGGAAGATACAAAATTATTTATGTTGCACCGGAACGTCTGGAAAATTATGAGTTTCTGGAATTTGCCAGACAGGTGGAGATTTCCATGGTGACAGTGGATGAGGCACATTGTATTTCACAGTGGGGCCAGGATTTCAGACCAAGCTATGTCAAAATCGTAGACTTTGTAAAAAATCTTCCCGGTCGTCCGATCGTCAGTGCTTTTACCGCAACTGCAACAGAGGAAGTAAAGAACGACATTCTTTGTACTTTAAATCTGGAAGATCCGAAAGTAGTGATCACCGGGTTTGATAGAAAGAATTTATATTACAGCGTGGAAAATATCCGGCGAAAAGACGATTTTGTGATGGATTACATAGACAGACATCCAACAGAGAGCGGGATTATTTACTGCTCTACAAGAAAAAATGTGGACAATCTTTTTGAACTGCTTTTCCAAAAAGGAGTTGCTGTTACCAGATATCATGCAGGACTGAATAATGAAACCAGAAAAAAGAATCAGGATGATTTCATTTACGACAGAACCCCCGTTATTATTGCAACAAATGCATTTGGAATGGGGATTGATAAATCCAATGTGAGATATGTGATCCATTACAATATGCCACAGAGTATGGAGAATTATTATCAGGAGGCAGGACGTGCAGGGCGTGACGGAGAGAATTCCCAGTGCGTTCTATTGTTTTCTGCACAGGATGTTATAATCGACCGAATGCTTCTGGATAACAAAGATTTTTCCGATGTGGATGAAGAGGATGAATTTCTCATTCGTCAGCGGGATATACGAAGGCTTCAGATCATGGAAGGATATTGTAAAACAACAGGATGTCTGAGAAATTATATTCTGGAGTATTTCGGTGAAAAGACCTTCGGTCCCTGTGATAATTGTGGAAATTGTCACAGAGAATACCATGAGACAGATATGACCAGAGAGGCGAAGTGGGTAGTGAACTGTGTAGCTGAGACGAGAGGAAGGTATGGACTGACAATTGTGCTTGGTACTCTGCTGGGGGCTAAGAGAGCCCGGTTGAGGGAGCTTGGAGCAGATAAGTATAAATCTTATGGAGCATTGAATGATCACAGTGAGGCAGAACTCAGGGCACTGATCAGCCAGATGACTGAGATGGGATATCTCTATCAGACACAGGAACGTTACAGTGTGCTGAAACTGGGCGATATTTCTTCGCTAAGAGATGAAAATACTCACGTGATCATGCGTACTTACGAGGAAAAAGAACCGGATAAAAAGAAAAAGCCCCAGAAATCTGTCAGAAAACGCAGTACAGATGCGCTTACGGCAGCAGGTTACGATTTATTTGAAGCCCTGCGGAAACTTCGTCTGGAAATTGCAAAAGAGGAAGCCATGCCTCCATATATCGTGTTCAGTGATAAGACGCTGATAGATATGTGCATCAAATGTCCATCAAATGAAGAAGAAATGCTGGAGGTTTCCGGTGTGGGCGAGAATAAGCTAAAGAAATACGGTCAGAGATTTCTGGAAGAGATACAGAAGTTCTGCCTGGAACGTCCGAATGCGGTTTTGAGTATGTCGGAAGATGAAAATGGTAATCCCTGAGAACAAAGGTTGGAAAACAGATGAATATAGAAAAATATACGGAAGAATTAATCACATTGAGACATTACTTTCATCAATATCCGGAGCTGGCACTTCAGGAAGTGGAGACGTCTGCATATATCCGGAAATATCTGGAGAAACTGGGATATGAGATTGTGCCGATAGAACCTACAGGATTGATCGCGGAACTTCCATCTCTGAGAAACAGAGAGAAACTGGTTGTACTCAGGGCGGAGATGGATGCATTGCCCATACAGGAGCAGACAAATCTACCATACGCATCAGTAAATCAGGGATGTATGCATGCCTGCGGTCACGATATGATCCTGGCAGCAGCACTGATCCTTGCAAAAATTGTGGCAGAAGAGCAAAGAATGCAGGAAAGTTTTCCGGTCAGACTCCGGTTCCTTTTTGAACCTGCAGAGGAGATTGGTGAAGGTGCAAAAAGAATGCTTCAGGCCGGAGCATTAGAGAATCCGAAAGCAGATGCATTTCTGATGTTTCATTACGCAGCGGACATGACATTTGGAATGGCAGTGCATCAGGGACAGGCATCTTCCATGATCAACAGTATGCAGATTCATGTTCATGGAAAATCCAGTCACTGGTGTGAAGCGGATAAGGGGATTGATGCAATTTATGCTGCTGCTCAAGTGATAAGTGCCATTCATGATCTGAATGAAAGTTTTGGAAAACAGCATCCGGATGCAGGAAAATATATTGTGGGTACGGGTACGATCCATGGCGGTGAATATACGAATATTATTGCAGACCATGTGGTATTAAACGGAAATATACGCGCAGTTCATGAAGAAACTTACATGGCACTTGAGCACGAGCTGGAGAGAAATCTGCAGGAAATTGAAAAGCAGACTGGCACACAGATCCGTATGGAATTTCCAAAAGATCCGGTATATGCATTTGCCAATGATGAGAAACTTACAGAGACAGCAAAGGTAGTGGGTGCAGAAGTATTCGGAGATAAATTTGTTCTGGAAAGAGAAGATGAGTTGTTTCTTTCCGGCGACAACGCATACAGATATTTTAGAGAAACCAGAGGACTTTTCACAGTATTTCTTGCGGGAATACCAGGAGAGAATCATCCTCTGCATCATCCGAAATTTCAATTGGATGAGAGAATACTGCCGTACAGCGTGGAGACATTGTATAAGATTATAACTACATTATGAGTATTGCAATTTTGGAAAATAATGAATTGTGATGTGGTTCAGCAGAGCGTGAAATTCTACTGAACTGGATTAATATATTATTTACGCAGATTGCTATGGAAGGAACGTCAGCAGGATGGATAATTTGTATCTGTTCTGCTGTTTTTTGAGTATACTCGTAATAATTTCAGAGAATACTGTAAATTAACCCAATTAAGTAAGCCCTGCTTCAATTGAGGATATCCACCTGACTCTATGAAAAATCTCGTTACTGTTCACTCCGTTCACAGTAACGTAGCCAAAATTCATTCCAGATTGCC
>ENA-ORTP01003245-ORTP01003245.1-human-gut-metagenome-genome-assembly--contig:-NODE-3245-length-11589-cov-2.825906_pt1 | contig 11589 bp, 7 predicted proteins | sample MGYA00241913_ERZ509190 | MGnify/ENA primary metagenome ERZ509190 (study PRJEB26280, sample SAMEA2338839) | human gut metagenome | biome: human gut; feature: human-associated habitat; material: faeces...
TGCAGAATTGAACAGCGGGATATATCCTACCACTGCTGCTTCCAGTGTAAAGCAGGCGACGGATACGATCATCAGTCCAAGGATACAGATCAAAATTCTTCTCGCAGAAACCAAATCTCTTTTTACTTCCTGTATTTCCTCTGATTTTCTTTTGCCAAGCCAGAAATCATAGCCAAGCTGAAAACACAGATAGATCAGGAAAAATGTGACCCACGTCACATTGCTCCAATCGCTCTGCAGCTTACTGAGCTTCAGGCAGGCAATCCCCTCGCCGCCAATCCAGGACAGAGTAAAAAGTCCTTTTAAATCCACCAGACTTCCTGTCTTCTTAAAATTTATCACAAATAAAAACAGGGTTTCTGCGATCAATAAAATTGCCGCAGCAAAGTCCAAATGTGACTTTGCTGCCAGCACTGCGATCGCATAAACCACTGCATAGGAAATATATTCTGTTTTTCTATCCGAAACCATTTTCTGTAACATTCTTGTTCCTCTTTCGCTACTGTATATAGTCTTCTGCATAAACCCCCGTCAGATATGCAACATCTTCACTGATCTGCTGCACTTTTTCGGAAGGTACATAACCACTTTCATGAAATAGAAGCTCATGAAGCTGACGCACATTGTCGGCATGTCCGATCGCGACCGCATAAGAGCCCTCCAGACCGATCACATTTTCACTGGTCGTAATATCAAACGGGAATCCCTTTGTTTCTCCGATCTGATACCGGAACATATTCAAACCAAGTTTTACAATATCTCCGGTTGTCATATTGGTGGAAATTTTCGGCATTACGGTGTCCAAAATCCGATTCCATTTGATCGGCCCTGCTTTCTTGATCTTCTGGATCACCTTCTCCAGCACGATCCTCTGACGTTCTGCCCGTTTAAAATCATCCCCCTGGGTATAACGGATTCTGGTATAGGAAACTGCCTGTATCCCATCCAGAGTATAAACGCCAGGTGCGTTCTCATCCAGAGTATGGGTCGGACGCCCTACCACCTGGGAAGTCTCCGCTGTATATCCGTTCATCCAGAAAATTTCTTCACCGGTAAGCTCTATCTCCACCCCTCCAAGAATGTCGATGATATCTGCCAATACATTAAAATTGACGGTCGCATATTTGGTAATGTCCAGATCCAGATTGCGGTTCAGCATTGCGATTGCCTCCTGCGGGCCTCCAAAAAAGTATGCCGTATTCGCCTTTTCGTAAGTACCATCCTGCTGCTGAAGCAGCGTATCCCGGAACACAGACACAATCTGAACATCACCGGTCTTATTATTGATGCTGACGATCATCATACTGTCGCTGCGCACCCCACTGTCCAGTTCTCCTTCCCTGGAATCCAGACCAAACAAAGCGACATTGGTATATCCCTTCGGTGTCTCACGCAATTCCAACGCACTTTCATCTAATGTACGATGCCCCATATGATCCAGCTTATACATCATAAATGCCGCCATCAGCAATGCCAGCAATATGAAAATCTCCAATACCAGACAAAATATCGTTCTTCTCTGACGTTTTTTATTTAATTTTCTTCGCTTCTGAAGCGACATTCCTCTGCTTCTCTGAAACATTCTGCTCCTCCGCATTAATATGCATTTTTATTGATAAACCCTTTAAAAAATGTCAGTAAAATAATCTTAAAATCCAATCCCAGGGTCCAGTTCTCAATATAATACAGATCATATTCGATCCGTTTCCGAATGGAAGTATCCCCTCGATATCCATTGACCTGTGCCCATCCGGTCAGTCCCGGACGCACCTGATGTTTGATCATATATCTCGGGATCTCTTCCTGAAATTTTTCTACAAATAAAGGCCTCTCCGGTCTTGGTCCTACCAGACTCATATCCCCTTTAAGCACATTAAACAACTGCGGAAGCTCATCAATACTGGTCTTTCGGATAAATTTCCCCACCGGTGTCACACGCGGATCATCCTTTGTAGTCCAGCCTTTTTTCTCTTCACTTTCTTTCTGTACGACCATAGAACGGAACTTGTACATATAAAATGGCTTATTCTGCAGACCAATCCGCTCCTGTTTGAAAATCAAAGGTCCCGGCGCCGTCAGTTTGATCAAAATAGAAACAATCAGCATCACCGGCGAAAACAGGATGATTGCGACAACCGCTCCAAATACATCCACTGCCCGCTTCATAAATTTATTCAGCGCATTATTGAGGGGAACGTGCCGGATATTGATGACCGGAAGTCCCTGGATATCCTCTGTATATGGTTTGGTCGGAATGATATTATTATAATCCGGGATAAACTTTGTATGCACACCGGACTTCTCACACATGTTGACAATATATTCCAGTTTATGATATTCATCCAGCCCCAGTGTGATCGCAATTTCATCGATCTGATTCTGAGGCAGGATCACGAGCAGATTGTCAATGCTTCCGATTACCTTCACCCCTTTATATTCCATTCCTCGCGGCTGATGGTCATCCAGAATTCCTCTGACCGAATATCCCCATTCCGGGTTTGCAATAATCCGGTCAATATACTGTTCGGCAGCCCGGCTGTATCCTACCAGGATCATGTGCTTCTGATTGTATCCATTCCTTCTGGCTTTTCGCAGTACAAAGCGAACGATATTGCGCACCAGCACTTCCATTGTAATGTTCACAAAACAGAAAATAAATACGACCCATCTGGAATAACGGTCTGACAGTTTCGTCAGGAAAAATACCATCGTAACTCCCATCAGTCCGATCACATTCGCCTGTACCACATGCCAGGCTTCCAGCCTCCTTCCCTGTACCCGCTTCGGTGTATACAACTGAAATGCATAATATAAGATCAAATAGGAAGGAACCAGAAAAATCAGAACCTTCATGTATTCTCTAAGTGACAGATACCACGGATCCAGTTCAAAAATCCCGCTCCGGAATCTGATATACCAGGAGAGGATATACGACAGTATAATGACCACTGCATCCAAAATGATCTGGATTCGATTTAATAATTTTTGATTTTCTTTTATCATAATACGACCTTCCGTTTACTTACTGATAGAAATACCTTATCTATGTTATAATACAATAGTTTCCCTGGATGGACAAGCATAAACTTGATTTTATTTCTATTTTATTCATTTTTCCGTAATATTTTCGTAATTTTTAATAAACATATGTTTGTATAGAAAATTTTTGCCTGATTTGATATAATACATTGATCGAATCTTTTAACAACAGCAGAAATGAGGAGCACATGAAAGTTACAATCATTATTCCCAATTATAACGGAAAACATTTTATGGAGCCTTGCCTGGCTTCTTTGACAAAACAGACCTGCCAGGATTTTCAGATCCTTGTAGTGGACAATGCTTCTACAGACGGCAGTCTGGAATATATGAAACAGACTTATCCCGATATCGAAGTCCTGGCTTTGGATTCCAATTATGGATTCAGTCGGGCGGTAAATGAGGGGATTCGTCACGCGACAACTCCCTACGTGATTCTTTTGAACAATGATACCACCGCAGACCCTCATTATGTAGAAGAAATGGTGCATGCCATCGAAACTTCAGACCGTATTTTTTCTGTCAGCAGCAAAATGATCCAGATGTATCATCCGAATCTGATCGACAGCGCCGGAGATCTGTATACTCTAATGGGGTGGGGCGTATGCCGCGGAGCCGGTCGTCCTGTTTCAAACTATACCAAAGATGATACGGTATTTACTGCCTGTGCAGGTGCTGCAATTTACAGACGCAGTGTATTTGATGAGATTGGATATTTCGACGAAAGCCATTTTGCATATCTGGAGGATATCGATATCGGCTATCGTGCCATGATCTATGGTTATCAGAATCGTTTCTGCGCTTCTGCTCTTGTATACCATGTCGGAAGCGGTACCAGTGGTTCCAAATACAACACTTTTAAAGTCAAGCTTTCCGCCCGCAACAGCGTATGGCTCAATTATAAAAACATGCCGTTTTTGCAGTTGATCCTGAACCTGATTCCATTACTTTTAGGATATCTGGTAAAATATCTGTTCTTCTGCAAAATTGGATTCGGAACGGATTACAAAAACGGAATCAGGGAAGGACTGCAAAGCCTCTCAAAATGCCGAAAAGTCCCTTTTCAATTTCGTCATCTCGGCAACTATATCCGCATTGAATGGGATTTGATCCGTCATACATTTGGCTATGCCGGGGACTGGTTCAAGCGAAAATTGTTCCATAAATAACAGACAGGAGAGAATTTTCCCTTCTCTCCTGTCTGTTTTTACCATTTGGGATACCAGATTGGAAATTTTCGTTTAAACTGTGATTTCCAATGTCTGATATTTTCTTCCGGAAGAAGAATCTTGGTCTCATATGCGGCACACACCCATGCCTCTGTTTCTTTCTCCATTGTCCGCTTTAAAATCGGGAAATGCATCTCTTCCCGCAAAGCCTGTGCATACTCTGTATCAGAAATGATCAGACTTCGTTTCCCCATTCTCAGACTTTGTATTCCTGCCTGGATATGGGTTCCCACATAATCTAAATCTGCCGTTGTCTGAAACTGTTCATACAAAGCAGCCGTTGTTCCTGGAAGCAAGTGATACGCATTTAAAGAATCAAGTGTCTGCAGATACTCCAGATTTTCTTTATCTCTCACCCACAAATAGACAACTTCGTACTCTTCTTTCAGCATCTTCAGTAATTCCCTGTCAATAGAACGATGATCCTGTCTGCTTTCCAATGCGGTAAACACTGCCTTTCCTTTTTCTTTTGGAATCCGGCTGCAATGTGCTTCTGTCAACCCCCACACTGACGGACAGCCGGTCCGCACAACATTACGTACTCCTATCTGTTCCAGAAAGCGCCTCGTCTTTTCATCTCTGACTCCATGCAGTGTCCGTCCCTGCAGCATAAATCCTAACAGATTTCGTGTATACTGGCTGATGGAATCTCCATCCTGAAACTGCTTCACTCCAACTCCCATCAGACAAATATCTGCATATTCCTCCAGACATTCCGGAACCAATAACTGACCGGACGTTTCCATATCCGGTGAAAGGATATCGGTTCCACATAAAATCTTTCGGCTGTTCTTCAGCTCTCCTGTATTTTTAAAATACTGGTGTACCGGAACACACATCAGTGCTTTTCCGGGAAATGCCTGTCTGCAAATCGCTCTGCAGTCTTCCATAATCATCTGATCCGTCAGTCTTGCCGTTCCTTTTGCCGTATCCAAAAGCACCACATTCTCTGCTGACAGTCTTGTTCTTCTGGATAGCTTTGTATCCTGCATTTTTCGGATTCTGTTTTGTATGGCCTGACCGGAAAGTTCACCCCGGAAATAGCTATATGGTTTCGGCATGATCATTTCATATAGATCCACTTCTGGCTGTATCTGTGTTTCCTTTCGCAAAAGGGTTTCCAGATATTCCACATATGCGGAAAACTTCAGCGCAGTTCCAACCCACTCTCTTGCTTCTCTTACCATCTGCACAGGCTTGTTTTTTAAAAGTTCTTCTGTTGCACAAGCCAATTGATGGACATCAAAATCCGGAATCAGAATTCCCCTGTTCTGCGCCAGCATGGTATTTGCTCCACCGGAATTTTCAAATGCAGCAACTGGAATTTCATATTTCATGGCTTCCAGTACAACCGAAGGAAATGGATCTTCCCTGGATGTCAGCCAGAATACATCTACATGACTTAATAATCCATGATATTTCTTTGAATCTTTGATAAACGGAAGAAAATGCACATATCCTTCCAGGCCTGACTGCCTGATCTGATTGAAGATCCATCCTTCCAAAACAGGATCCCCAAACTCTCCAGTCCATACAAAATGAACCTCTTTCCTGCTTTTATGCAAGATCGATGCTGCTGCCACAAACAAATCGGTTCCTTTTCTCAGTTCTCCGGTCCCGGAACACATGACAATGGTATCATCTGTTGAAAATCCATACTCTTCAAAAAAAACTGCCTGCTCTTCCAGTCTGGTGGACTTCATATACACTCCCTGTGGACGGATCAGACACGTTCCCTCGATTGCAGGAAATAATTCTTCAAACCCTCTTTGCACACTTTTATCTGGAAATACGATATAGTCCGATTCATGGGCAATGGCTGCTCCGAATGGCAGAAATCCATATAATGAGATTGTTGTTTTCATCTCATGGATCAAAGAAACAATCTGAAAGCCATATTGCTTGAGAATATGCACATATTCTCCCGCTACCACTGTATTTGTGATTGCACGCTGAAATCCCGATTCTCTTAAGATCAACATCAAGGATTCCAGATACGCTTCCTGTTCCAGATTTTTTATCTCGCCATTGGGACCACACCATACAACTGACACCACATTTTTTGTACTGTCATGCAGATAAAGCACAGGAATCTCTTCTTTTTCAAACTTTTCTTCCAGGAATCCGTCCCCATGTCTTCCTGCCAATACTACAACATCATGCCCATTTTGCTTCAGTTCCCGGGCAATATGGTACGCCAGGATTGGTGCTCCTGTATGGCTCATCTCATGAGTGACCACCACTGTTTTTTCTTCCCTGATCAGCTCGCCTAAATTTTCCTTCAAAGCATCCTGAACCTCTTCAGAATCCACCGGTCTCATTTCTAACTCAGTAATCTGTACCACTCCGTTTTCTTCAGACAGATCCAGCCGGATCGCATCGATCGGATAAGGAAAATAAATTTCCCGTTCCATCCTGCGGTTCAGGTACAATGGGAACAAATATACCCTTTTCTCACCAAACTCTTCTTCTGCGCCTTTATAGTACAAAGCTGCCATCAAATGCTCTACCCCATCCATCTCCAGGCACAGCTTCAATCGGAGCCCATGAATCGGTTCTTTAAAATAAACATGCAGCTGTGGATCTTGTTCTTCAAATCGCCAGAACTCCCCTTCCTGCCTCATATTTACATATGCTCTGCATGACTCGTTCTCAATTTTAATCCCATTTTTCTCCATCCCCTTATTTCCTCCCGTCATTCATTCATATTATTATATCATATCTTTGATTTCCGCGTATTAAAAAAAGACAAGATTTCAAAAAATCCTGTCTCTTTTTTGTATATCTTTTATGAAAATCTTGTCATATATCCCGGATATTCCGCATGACCAGTTGCAAGCATCCCACCTGCTACTGTAATGTGGATCTTTGCGCAGTGATAGGTGTCCAGGTAGGTATTGCAGATACTTCCGATCACCAGATATTCTGCAGAAGATCCCATTTCTTTGATATACGTACCGAACTTTTCCGAAAGATCCAGGTCGATTACCTGCTCCCCGTCCATCTCTTTCTTTGTAAAACTCAAAACACTGGTATCCGATGGCACCACCCCGTTTTCTGCCAGCTTTTTCAAAACGGTCTCCGGAGTAATGCTCTCCAGTGATACTTCTTTTTTGTCAAATCCGGAGACATCTGCATTCTGCATATAAATAGAAATGGTTCCCGGTCCCAGATCATTTTCATTTTGTACTGCCTGACCGTCCTGATCTGGTTCGCTTTCATCCGGTGTTACCGGTGCGGACGGCTGCTCTTCTTTTGGTGTCTCTGACTGTGATTCCGGTTTCGATGGTACTGACTCTGTTTCCGGCGCCGAAGGTACTTCTTTTTCATCAGAGCATGCTGTCATACTAACCATCACTCCCATACAGACTGCCAGGATCCATATCTTGTTTCGTTTCTTCATACTTCCTTGCCTCCTTATCGGATTTCTGCCAGATATCTTTTCAATGCATCCTGCCAGGTTGGAAGAGGGGTAAATCCATTTTTCTCCAATTTGGACTTATCCAGTCTGCTGTTATGCGGACGTTTTGCCTTTGCAGGAAACTTATCACTAGTTACCGGAACTACATTGACATCCATATCTGCCTGCTTGAAAATTTCTTTCGCAAATTCATACCAGGTAATAAATCCACCTTCATTTGTTACATGATATTTTCCGTATGCATCTTTTTCCAGCATGTCTACAAGCAGTCTTGCCAGATCATACGTATACGTAGGCGTGCCTACCTGATCGTCTACAACAGTCAACGTATCATGTGTTTCGCCCAAATTCAACATTGTCTTGATGAAATTCTTTCCGTTTACGCCAAATACCCATGCAATACGCACAATATAATATTTGTCCAACAGACGTTCCACAGCCTGCTCGCCCTCATATTTGGTCTTGCCATACACACTCAAAGGACTGCTGGTTACCGGATCGTCCGGCTCCCATGGACGTGTTCCTTCCCCGTCAAACACATAGTCTGTACTCAAATAGATCATCGGAATATCCAGTTCTTTACATACTTTTGCAATATTTTCTGTACCTTCCGCATTGACTTTCCGACACATTTCTTCATTGTCTTCTGCCGCATCCACTGCTGTCCAGGCTGCACAGTGTACGACGCTGTCTACTTTTGCTTCCCGGATCACGCGGTTTACCGCTTCTGCATCCGTAATATCCATTTCTTCAACGTCTACTCCAACACCTTCATAGCCTCTTTTTGCAAGTTCATTCATCACGTCATGACCAAGCTGTCCTTTGACTCCTGTTACTAACGCTCTCATATATTGTCCTCCTTTGGCACATCTCTATTTTCACTGCTTTGTATGATAGAATATCAAAAGTGGAGCGCTGCTTTCACAGCAGCCCTCCTCTTTGGATTTCTTTATACTCTCAGACTAAAATCACTTTTTTCCAAAGTTAAATTTGGATTATAGTTTGGATCGCCTTTTGTTAAAATGTCATTCCAACGCCTTCTGAAAATTTCAATTTCTTCCTGGAAACGCTGAACTTTTTCTTTTGTATTTTCCAAACCTCTGGATTTTGATTCATAATGATATAATTCTGCATATGGGTTATAAACAACTAAATATCCTGCCTCTCTTACTTTCAAACAGAAATCCACATCATTAAATGCAACAGCCAGTAATTCTTCAAATCCATTCACTTCTTCAAATACTTTCCGTTTAGTCATCATACAAGCTGCTGTCACTGCACTGTAATCCTGTGCTGCAACAATCCTTCCAAAATAACCCGGGTTATCTTTATCTGCACCGGTAAATGCGTGTCCGGCAATTCCACCCAGCTTAATGATCACTCCTGCATGCTGGATGGTATCATCTTCATAATACAATCTTGCACCCACAGCACCTACTTCTTCTCTCATACAAAAACTAAGCAGTTCCTCAATACAATCCGGATTGATAATTTCTGTATCATTATTCATGAACAGCAGATAATCTCCTTTTGCTACACTGACACCATAATTATTGATGGCAGAATAATTGAATTCCTTTTCCCATGTCACAACAGTAACTTTTGGATTTTCAGACTGCAGTTTTTCATAATATGAAAATGTCTCTTGTTTTTCACTATTATTTTCTACAATCACATATTCAAGGTTTTTATATGTTGCTTTTTCCTCAATGGATCGAATACACTTATCCAAATCTTCCACATGATCTTTGTTCGGAATAATGATTGAAACCAATGGTGTATCTTTCAAATGATATTTTGTACGATACAAACCATTCCATCTGCTCTTCACAACTTCTGTATCAAGTCCCAATCTGTCACAATGTGCCTGAACAGCCTTTGCTCCTGCTTCATATGCGTAAAGCTTACTTTCCGGTCTTCCTGCTGTTGAATCCGGATGCGCTCGCCAATGATATAAAATCTTTGGAATATGATAGAATTTATCCGTTTTTTCTGCGCAACGCAGCACAAAATCAAAATCCTGTGCTCCATCAAATTCATGTCTCAAAAAGCCTACCTGCTCAAACAAATTCCGTTTTACTACAAATAAGTGACAAATATAATTTTCACTTCTCAACAAATCCAAATTAAAATCCGGTTTGAAATGTGGACCAAAACACTGCTTGGCATCCATTGTGATCTTGTCTTCGTCTGAATAAATTGCTTCTACTTCCGGATATTGATTGATCACTTTTACACATTCATAAAACGCATCTCTTGTAAGAAGGTCATCGTGATCCCCAAATGCAATAAAATCTCCTGTTGCAATTTTCAACGCTTCATTTGTATTATCGGAAATATGCATCTGCTTCTTGGTATAAACGACACGGATCCTGCTGTCTTCTTTTTCATATTTTCTCAGAATGTCTATAATTGGAGAATTCTCACCACTACCATCTGAAAGGCATAATTCCCAGTTTTGATAACTTTGCTGTCTGATCGAATCAATCATCTCATCCAAATATTTCTTAGGTGTCTTATACATAGGAACAACAATTGAAATCTTCGGATTGTATGCAAATTTTTCTTCCTTCTGCTTCTGTAACTCTTTTTCTGTCGGTTGATTTTTCTTCAGCCAGTTTGTATATTCTATGCCATCCTGATGTGTAACCTTCACAAAAGCTCGTTCGATCGTTTTCTTTAAGCCAAACTGCTGATAATAAACATATGTTTTAAAACCGCATTTCTTAATTTTTTGTACGCCTTTTTTTATTTTCGAAGGTCTGATAATTACTTTTTCAGATACTGTATCATTCTGATTACTTAACTGGATCCTCGCTTTTTTAGGCGCAGCTGTTTCACACTCTACGCAAAATCCCTGTACCTGTTCATCTGTACACTCTGGATAAATACGTTTTACATCCCCTCTTCTCATATACTTACTTTTACATGGAATCTTTTCTCCACTTGTCGTAAAAATCTGGATATCGATCGGGTCAGCGCTTGCATACCATCCAAAAATCTTAAATCCATTTTCATTAATGGAAGCTCCATCCACACATTTTTCAATCTTGCCTTCTCTTTTTTTCAATTCTTCCACGGCTATCGAAAATGTCTTCTTTTTCTGATCTCCCAACTGATTTATCAAGCTGATCTCATGCCCCGCTCTCCAATTTAAAGGCAATTCAATCCATAAGTAATATCTGTTTTTTACTTCCGCTTTTCCGTCCAAACACAATTTTGCTTCTACTACATCTGTCAAATATTGAATTTCATATTTCAATTCTGCTTGATCCAGATATACAGCTAATGCATTATCTCCGAAATCATTCTCCTGGAACCATCCCTGGATCAGAAGTTTATTTCTGTCTTTTACATGAAATCTACATGCTGTCACATAAAATTCGTTTTTCATTCTGTTCTCCTATTTGAATAACTTGTATAATAATTTCATAAAAATTACAATAAACAGTACAAATCCAAGAAGTACCACAAAAGTCTCCACATCAAACCGATGGCTGACAGTTCTTATTGCAAGTGCTCCTTGTGTCTCATTGTTTTTAATACTCAGCTGTTGTGCGGTATCTGCCTTTTCCGGTACTACATAAAAACTCACACCGTTTGCAGCATCTGCCCCCGTCTCTGTAATTTCAAACAAGTAACGCTTGCCTTCTGTGCCATTCATCTGCTTTACTTTAAACAGATTAAATTTATTATTCTTGATTTCTTCTGCTTTCATCGTCCCAGATGCAATTTCTTTTTTTGTTTCTACATCCTGTAACGTATAATGCACTTCGACTCCTGCAGTCTCTCCTTGAACTGCACATTTGATGTTCATGCCATCCAGAATATCTTCTTCACTTATAAATTCCTGACTTATTTTTTCTCCATCCAGAAGTATTCCTGTATTCAAAAATGTAG
>ENA-ORTP01003247-ORTP01003247.1-human-gut-metagenome-genome-assembly--contig:-NODE-3247-length-11581-cov-3.110706_pt1 | contig 11581 bp, 9 predicted proteins | sample MGYA00241913_ERZ509190 | MGnify/ENA primary metagenome ERZ509190 (study PRJEB26280, sample SAMEA2338839) | human gut metagenome | biome: human gut; feature: human-associated habitat; material: faeces...
GGATTGGAGAAAATGCTGATTGACACATAAGGCATATTGGTGCATAATACAAATACAATGTAAACGATTACAAAAGAGATGACAAGAGCAATGAACAAAATGAAGGATTATCGAGAAAAAGAAGGGAAAGGTGAGTAAAAATCAAGAAAAACAGACAAAAAGAAATGTATTTCCTGTCTGCGGTGCGTTCGGCACTGCAAACAGAAAGCCCGCAGCGTAAGCAATCTAAAGCTATCCATGGCTTCCAAAAAATTAAACAAAGTCTGTCAGAGCGACAAAGCTGCTGATATCTTCTTATAAGATCAGGCTTGCCAAAACAAGCGGAAAACATCCAGGTGCTTTCCGCTTGTTTTTATTTTTAAAACCATACTTCTGACAGTTTCCAGATTGCGATCAAGACAGAAAATATGGCAATCCCCCGTTTCAGCAGAATCTGATTGACGCATACTGCCTTTTTGCTTCCATAAAATACCCCAATTCCATGAGTAACCAGCGCCAGGATCAATATCGGCAAAATTGTGTTGACATCACATTGTGCCAGATAGCCGGCTACCGCCGGGATCCCGATAAAAATGGAATTAAAAAGCGCCACTCCGACTGCCGTCCGTACAGAAATTCCAAACACAACCTGAAGGGGCATCACAAGGACCGGCCCGCCCGCCCCGGAAAGAGAGCAGATCATTCCTGTCAGAAATCCCAAAGCAAAAGTTGCCAGCAGATTCTGATGGATCTGAAATCCGTTTTTCTTTTCTTCTTTCGGATCTTTCCGTACTAAAATAGAAATTCCGGACAGCAATACCACCAGATAGAGCAAAACCTTTACCTGTTCCTCCGGTATGATCAAATTTAATGTGACCCCCAGAATTGCTCCTGCGATACTTCCCATGCTCAGACGGATTCCAAATCGAATATCCAGATTTCCGGCTTTCTGATAATTCACAGACCCCAAGATCCCCGATACAATAAATTCCGCAAAACTCAACGCCAGACTTTCTGCCACATCCAGCTTCAGTACACTTGTGTAAAACATAGGCAGCAGAAACCCTGCAACCCCGCATAATCCTACGAACGCACCGATCAGCAGATTGGCAAGTCCCGTCAGTATCCAGACCATCAGCGCATCCCTCCTGCTTTCTTTCGGTATTCATTCGCTTTCCAGAGAATCTTCTCCTCATCCAGTGTAAACAGTTCTCTGTCTTTCATCAACAACTTTCCTCCCACGATCATATCTTTCACATCTCCTCCTTCTCCACATTCAAACAAAGTATGGAGCAGGTTTCCACTGGGACTCATATGAGCCTCTCCAAGACCTACACTGATCAGATCCGCCTTTGCGCCTTCCCGGATCAGCCCACAGTTTCCCATTTCTCCGATTGCTTTTGCACCGCCTTCATACATCATCCTGAACAAAGTCTCTGCCGGCATGATATTCGGTTTTTTCTCTGGCACACCATAATAAATATTCATCAAAGACCGGAAAATCCGCATTTCATTCCAGAGGCTTAACCCTCCATGGGCAGCACCGTCCGTTCCAAAGCCCGGAATGATTCCACGCTCCAGAAGACCCGGCGTTTCCGGCACTGCTTTTCCACAATTACTGAACGGACAATGACAGATTTTTACTTTTCGTTTTTGAATCAGCTCTTTCTCGGATTCTGACAGCAGCAAACTGTGTGCTCCTAAAAACTGTTCGGACAATACGCCCAGTTTTTCCAGATATTCATACGGTCGCATGGACGTTTTTTCACAGATTCCATCCACCTCTGCCTGGTACTCATTCATATGTGCCTGCAGCATAGTGTGTCTTTCATTGGCATGTACTGCCGCAGATTCTATCAGATCCCCGGAACAGGAATTTAAGGCTCTCAGCGAATAAAACACCTTCAGATTTCCCCTTCCATTCCATGCTTCATAAAGCTGATCTGTTCTGGAAACTGCCTCTTTTGCATCCATAGCAATACTTTCTGGCAGCCCGGTTTCATCCATCGTCGAGTAGGAAAGACATCCCCTCAGACCGCTTTTTTCATAAATCTCGGCCGCGGCATTCATCTCATAACTGCCGGATTCCACAAATGCTGTGGTTCCGGATTTGATCATCTCCACTGCTGCAAGTTCTGCAGAAAGTCTCATTTTTTCTGCTGTCATCGTACTTTCAAAGGGAAGCATGATCCGGGTCCAGATAATCGGCTTTGCATCCAAAACCAGCCCTTTTAACAGCTGCTGCCCGGTATGCATATGACTGTCGATCAGTCCCGGCATAAATATTTTATCTCTTCCATCCAGCACTTCCCTGCATTGCCAGACTTCTTTTCCACTTTCTTGTACTGCCAAGATCTTCCCATCAGAAATTGCAAGATCCATCCCTTCCGATATGGTTTCGTAATCTGTCATGACCCTGGTGTTTTTCACCCATATTTCACATGTTCTCATCTTTCTCTTTCACTCCTATATCACACCACTGAATTTCAACAACAGCGAGTCCCAGAGACAGGATCCCAGAAATGTCCCTGTCATCACAAGCAGTCCCACGATCAAAAGCTTGGGCCCCTGTTTGACAAATTGCTTCAGCTGATCTCCAATGGCAAGCCCTGCATAAGCTCCTACAATAGTAAACGGCGCTGTAAAATTGATGGCGCTCACCGAAGAAATCACAAATCCACGGATCGGACTAATCGGTGATGCAAAAATCAGCCCCAGTATTGCACAATACGCAACAATCGGTAAATTCAACGGGATCCATTTTGTACAGACCACTGCCAGCATGGAGATTGCTACCAGCACAATGAGCCCCGGAAGAGACTCCAGAAATCCAACCTCATATCCGATTGCATTTGCCAGGCCTGTTCCACAGGCGCCGATCACAAGTAAAAACAACCATTCTATGTATCTCATACACGTTCTCCTTTTCTGCTTTCTTTTCCTTTTCGTCCCAATCTTCCGATTCTCGGTTCCAGAATCTGATACAATTTATCACAAAGCGGGATTGCCAGGAACATATTGATATAGATCCCGGTGATTCCTGCCATCGTCTCTCCTACGCTGGCCAGTGTCTTGATGGTCTCTGCGGCATCTGGATAAATGGCACACAGGGATGCACTGGAACTCGCCATCATGATCCCGGCTCCTACTCCGGACGCCAGCCCGAGCGCCTCCGGCTCAAACAGACCGGTCATGGCCACTGCAGATGCCAGCAGTCCAAAATAGATCGTTCCAATCATTCCGCCTACAATATAGATAGAAAGACTGCCCCTTGCCTCTGCAGAATCCGGACCATAAATATTGTTGATCAGCGCCATATGGTATTCCCTGTTGATGGAAAAACAGGCGCCAACCGACTCCCGTTTCATTCCAAGCAGCAATGCCACCGGAAGCGCCAGAAAAATCCCAAATAAATTTCCAAACCCATGTAAAAGTACTGCTGGGCCTGCATTCCAGATTGTCTCAATGTTCGCTCCCGCCGTGATCCCCAGTTTCACAATAAACGGAGCAATCCCCACAACCACCAGTTTGGAAGCTGCTTTGACGTGCTTGTTATTTACGATTTTTGTCACCTGCGGACCACTGATCACACCTAGAATGATCGCATAAAAGATGGGAAACAAAATAAATTTCCCTTTTCCGAACGGAATCTCGATCTGTCCGATATTATCTGCAATCAAAATGAACAAAAACGCCAGCAAATATACTTTCCACTCCGCCCGGATCCTTTCTTTCAAGCTGCTGTAAGCATATGTTTCTTTTGGTTTTGACATATCCTGCCCTCCTTGTTTTTCTTTTTGATTCGATTTTTGTGATTTCTATTCTAACAATCTGCGTCTTTTCAAAAAAGGACATTTGAGCAGTTTTTCCGGTTATTTACAGTTTCTTTTATTTTCGTCATTTTGCGCAAAAAAACAGATCCTATCTCCTTTGAAATAGAATCTGTCCAATCTGTCTAATCAAAATATTTCTTTTTCAGTTTCATCGTATACACAGCAAATACAACCAGTGCAGCCATAAAAACAATTCCGCCAACAGTATCTGCCATCTCCATCGGCTTTACATACCAGTGGATGCAATCTACGATTCCGTATAACACAGAAACAATCCCAAACCCCAGAACTGCCGGCAATGCCTGTTTCAGATAAGCGTCCTTGTCTTTGCACATCCTTTCAGTATAACTCTTTCCCAGAAGGATCGTCTCATTGATATGGCCTTCCTTTTTCATTTTAAAATATGCGTACAGGCAATAAATCCCACATCCTACTGCCAGGATCCCGATAAACCCAAATACGCCGTCCATACTATCTGCACTCATTGCTTATTCCTCGATTCCCAGTATTTCTTTTACTGTTTTTTTCATTTGATCTGCATCGCATTCTTTTGTGTGAAGAATTTCTGCATCCCGGATCTCCCGAACTGCCTTTGGAATCTCAACCCGGGAAATGGTTTCCAGTTCGTCCACCAGTTCAAATTCATCCCGACCCTTATACGCCGGATCTATGGCGCTCATCACACTTCCCACAAACTTATATGGGCTGGCTGTCGAAGCGATCAGGCATTTTGTTTCATCCTTCGTCTCTTCTCTGTACTGTTCACATACGCAGGATGCAACTGCTGTATGCGTATCCATTACATATCCGGTCCGTGCATACACATCGTGGATCGTCTTGGCAGTCTGTTCTTCTGTGGCATATCCTCCCACAAAATCACTCAGCTTCGTTTTCATCTCTTCTGTGATCGCATACACTCCGTTCTTCTTTAATGCCTCCATCAACTCTGCATTTTTCTCGCCGTCCTGACCGCTGATCGTATAGATCAGACGCTCCAGATTGCTGGAGATCAGGATGTCCATGGAAGGGGAAGAAGTCAGTACAAATTCTCTGTTCTTATCATATGTTCCTGTACGGAAGAAATCAAACAGAACTTTATTTTCATTGGATGCACAGATCAGTTTGTTAATCGGCACTCCCATCTGCTTTGCATAATATGCCGCCAGAATATTTCCAAAATTGCCGGTCGGCACGGTCACATTGATTTTTTCTCCGCTTTGGATTTCTTCATTCTGAAGCAGTTTTGCATACGCATAGACATAATACACCACCTGCGGCACCAGACGCCCGATATTGATGGAATTTGCTGAAGAGAACTGATATCCTGCCGCATCCAGTTCTTTGGCAAGTGTCTGGTCTTCAAACAGTGCTTTGACACCACTTTGGGCATGATCGAAATTCCCATGAATCGCCACAACCGAAGTATTCTCGCCTTTCTGTGTCACCATCTGCAGCTCCTGTACCCGGCTGACTCCGTTTTTCGGATAAAATACAATAATCTTCGTACCCGGAACGTCTGCAAATCCCGCCATGGCAGCTTTCCCCGTATCTCCGGAAGTCGCTGTCAGGATCACGATCTCCTTTGTCACATGATTCTTCTTGGCAGAAGTCGTCATCAAATGTGGGAGGATGGATAATGCCATATCCTTAAATGCAATGGTTGCCCCGTGAAACAATTCCAGATGATACACATCTCCCACTTTCACAAGTGGTGCAATAACCTCTGTATCAAACTTGGAGTCATAGGCACTGGCAATACAGTGCTTTAACTCTTCCTCTGTAAAATCTGTCAGGAACTGCTTCATCACTGCATAAGCCGTCTCCTGATAGGTCATATCTTTCAGTTCTTCCAGTGTCACATCCAGTGTCGGAATCTGCTCCGGCACGAAGAGTCCGCCATCTTCCGCAAGACCTTGTAAAATTGCTTCAGACGCTGTGACTTTTTTTTCAGAATTTCTTGTGCTTTTATATAACAAATTCATATCTTCGCCCTCTTTTTCTTTCTTCACACTGTTATTGCCATGCATTATATCATAAGTAATCCGTTTTATCAATTTCGTTTCTTAAATACAATAAAGAGAATCGCACTCACACCCATCAAGATCGGGTAAAACAGATTCGGAATGATATCAAACGGAGTCAGTCCCGTCAACGTTGCCGCCGACAGCAGCTGTGCTCCATAGGGGATCATCCCCTGTCCCACCGATGTAAAAATATCCAGAAGGGAGGCTGATCTTTTCGGATCAATGTCAAATTCTTCACTGATCTCTTTTGCGATCGGTCCTGCCATCACGATGGCAATCGTATTGTTGGCAGTACACAAATCTACAAACAAAGCCAATGCTGCGATTCCAAACTCGCCTCCCCGTTTTCCCCGGATCCGGCTCTTGATCAGATTTAGGATAAACTGGATACCTCCATACTCTCTGACCAGCGACACGATGCAGGCAACAACGATGGAAATCACCGTGATGTCATACATTCCTGTCACTCCGTCACCTACTACATTGAAGATCTTCGTCATCTCAATACTTCCTGTTGCCACTCCTACGATCAGAGACAACACGGTTCCGCTGATCAAAACAACAAATACATTGATCCCGATCAGCGCTCCCGCCAAAACAATCAGATATGGGAGCACCTTCCAGATATTGTAATCCGATACCGTCTGCACATCATAGCTTCCATTTCTTGTGAGGAACCAGAAAATCAAAATGGTCAGGATTGCCGCCGGAAGTACGATCAAAAAGTTTGCTTTGAACTTATCTTTCATTTCGCATCCCTGGGTCTTCACCGCTGCGATCGTTGTGTCTGAGATCATGGACAGATTGTCTCCAAACATCGCTCCACACACAACAGCACCGATGCAGACTGCCAGTGAAAATCCTGTTTTTTCACTGATCCCTACTGCGATCGGAGCCAGCGCTGCGATGGTTCCCATGGAGGTTCCCATGGATACGGAAATAAAGCACCCAATAATAAACAGACCAACCACTGCAATCTGCGGCGGCAGCACAGACAGTCCCAGATTGACCGTGCTTTCCACTCCGCCTGCCGCAGTCACCGCACCGGAAAATCCTCCGGCACACAAAAAAATCAGACTCATGGTGATGATATTCTCATCTCCAATCCCTGCAGAGATCAGTTTCATTTTATCCGCAAATTTCAACTTTCGATTCTGCAGAAAGGCTGTCAGAAGCGCGATCAAAAATGCCACGATCGCCGGCATTGCATAAAAATCGCCGAATACCACTCCCATTCCCAGAAACAGGATCAGAAACACTCCGATCGGGAGGAGTGCAATTGCCCTTCCCTTCTCTTCCACTCTCACTTCTTGTTCTTTCACTGATGTTCCTCGCTTTCTCTTTTCACTTCTTTCTTATTTTTTAAAATCCATGAGGGCGTTCCAAAAGATGTTCCCATTTTTTGAAAACGCCCTCATTTTATATCCTGCGTACTCTCCCTGTTCGGGCAACCCTAAATCTATGCTTTCTGCCGATGAACTTCGTTTGTATATTTCACCAGACCGCCTGCCGCGATCAGCTTTTGCATAAATTCCGGAAATGCCTGTCCCTGATACTGTGTGCCTTTGGTCCGGTCATAAATCATACCACTGTCAAAATCGACTTCTACTTCGTCTCCGGCTTCAATCTCCTGTGCCGCCTGCGGACATTCAATGATCGGAAGTCCGATGTTGATCGCATTCCGGTAAAAGATTCTTGCAAAAGTCTCTGCAATCACACAGCTGACTCCTGCTGTCTTCAGACAAAGCGGCGCATGTTCCCTGGAGGAACCGCACCCAAAATTTTTCCTTGCCACGATCAGATCACCCTGCTGCACTTTTCCTGCAAACTCCGGATCAATGTCTGCCATCGCATGTGATGCCAGCTCTTTTGCATCAAAAGAATTCAGATATCTTGCCGGAATGATTACGTCTGTATCTACATTGTCTCCATACTTAAATACATGCCCTTTTGCTCTCATGCCTCTTCACCTGCTTTCTCCGGATTCGCAATATACCCTGCAATGGCGCTGGCAGCTGCCACTTCCGGGGATGCAAGATAAATGAGAGAATCCACATGTCCCATTCTTCCTACAAAATTCCGGTTTGTCGTGGATACACAGCGCTCTCCCGCTGCCATCACTCCCATATGACCGCCCATACACGGCCCGCAGCTTGGAGTGTTGACGGCGCATCCTGCATCAACAAAAATATCCAGAAGTCCTTCTTGGATACACTGTTTATAAATCTTCTGGGTTGCCGGGATCACCATCACCCTCACATCCGGATGTACCGTATGTCCTTTCAGGATTGCCGCCGCTCTTCGCATGTCTTCCATTCTTCCATTGGTGCAGGAACCGATCACTACCTGATCGATCTTGATTGGTTCCATCGCCTCGATCTCATCAATGGTCTTTGCATTGCCCGGAAGATGTGGAAATGCAACTGTCGGACGCACTTTGGAAAGATCGATGGTCACTGTCTGCTCATATTCTGCATCCGTATCTGCCTCAAAAATCTGATATTCTTTGGTGCAGTGTTCTTTTAAATATGCTTTTGTGGTATCATCCACCGGGAAAATTCCATTTTTTGCTCCGGCTTCGATCGCCATATTTGCCATGGTAAACCGATCATCCATCGATAAATGAGCAATTCCGTCTCCTGTAAACTCCATAGACTGATAAAGAGCTCCATCCACACCGATCTGACCGATGATATGGATCATGATATCTTTTCCGCTGACATATCTGCCCGGCTTTCCGGTCAGGACAAACTGGATCGCCGAAGGCACTTTAAACCAGATCTCACCGGTTGCCATTCCTGTGGCAACGTCTGTGGTTCCCATTCCTGTGGAAAAGGCTCCCAGCGCTCCATACGTGCAGGTATGAGAATCCGCGCCAATGATACACTCTCCCGCTGTCACCACTCCGGCTTCCGGAAGGATCGCATGCTCCACACCGGATTTTCCCTGTTCAAAATACCATTTCAGTCCCTGCTCTTTTGCAAATTCACGGATTGCCTTGGAGTTCTCCGCAGATTTGATATCTTTGTTCGGGGTAAAATGATCCGGTACAAATACCACTTTATCTTTGTCAAACACCTGATCCGCCATTTGCTTCAGAATCGGAAGAGCCATAGGACCTGTGATATCATTTGCCATCACCACATCCAGTTTCGCCTCGATCAACTGTCCTGCCGTCACAGATTCCAGTCCTGCATGTGCGGCCAGAATCTTCTGCGTCATTGTCATCCCCATAGGAATGCCCCCCTTTCTGTATGTCTTCTATACATAGAATGCCTTTATTTTGCCTGAATAAATCCCTTTGCTGTCAGCGCTTCTGCACACAATACGGCTCCGCCTGCTGCTCCTCTGACTGTATTATGAGAAAGTCCCACAAATTTGAAGTCAAACATGGAGTCTTCTCTCAGGCGTCCGATGGAAACTCCCATTCCATTCTCATAGTCCACGTCCAGATTTACCTGTGGACGGTTGTCTTCTTCCAGATACTGGATAAACTGTTTTGGCGCGCTTGGAAGTCCTGCCTCCTGTGGGAATCCTTTGAAATTCACCAATTTTTCGATAAGCTGCTCTTTGGTCGGCTTTTTCTCGAAGTTGATAAATACTGCTGCCGTATGTCCGTTTAATACCGGCACTCTCAGGCACTGACAGGTGATCTTTGGAAGCTGTGCTTTGACGATCTCACCGTTTTCCACTTTTCCAAGGACACGAAGCGGCTCCTGCTCGCTCTTTTCTTCCTCTCCGCCAATATACGGAATGATGTTCTCCACCATCTCCGGCCAGTCTTTGAATGTCTTTCCGGCTCCGGAAATCGCCTGGTAAGTCGTTGCCACCACTTCTTTTGGTCCGAACTCTTTCCATGCAGCCAGACATGGCGCATAGCTCTGGATGGAGCAGTTTGGTTTCACTGCGATGAATCCGCGGGTTGTTCCAAGACGTTTTTTCTGATCCTTGATCACGTCAAAATGATCGGAGTTGATCTCCGGCACCACCATCGGCACATCCGGCGTCCAGCGGTGTGCACTGTTGTTGGATACAACTGGTGTCTCCGTTTTGGCATATTCTTCTTCAATGGCTTTGATCTCTTCTTTTGTCATATCCACTGCGCTGAAGACAAAATCTACCGTAGATGCCACATGCTCCACATCGTTGACATTCATCACAACCAGATCTTTCACTGCTTCCGGCATCGGAGTCGTCATCTTCCATCTGTCCCCCACTGCCTCTGCATAGGTCTTTCCTGCTGAACGAGGGCTGGCTGCCACTGTCACCACTTCAAACCATGGATGGTTCTCAAGCAGAGAGATGAATCTCTGTCCTACCATTCCCGTTGCTCCTAAAATTCCAACTCTTAATTTCTGTTCCATCTTCTTTCTATCCTTCCTTTCCATATATTACAACATAGCATCTTACACTATTCTTCTTTTAAATAAGCCTCTTCCTGTGCGATTGCAGCTTCCATCGCGCTCTTTCCCGGCGCTCCGATGGTATTTCGCATTTCCACACATGTCTTCATGCTGATCGCCTCATAAATATCGTCTTCAAATACAGGTGAGATTGCCTGAAATTCCTCCAGACTCATATCATCAAGGGCAATATTTCTCTCGATACAGTACAAAACGAGCTGTCCTACGATTCCATGCGCATCCCGGAACGGCACGCCATGATTGACCAGATAATCTGCCGCATCCGTGGCATTGGTAAATCCGTTCTTTGCACTGTCCTCCATCCTCTGCTTTTGAAACCGCATGGTTCGCAGCATGCCGGTAAACAAGGCAAGACAGCCTTTGGTGGTATCAACGGCGTCAAATACCAGTTCTTTATCCTCCTGCATATCTTTATTGTATGCAAGCGGAATCCCTTTCATCGTCGTCAGAAGTGACATCAGCGCTCCGTATACCCTTCCTGTCTTTCCTCTGACAAGCTCTGCAATATCCGGATTCTTCTTCTGCGGCATGATGCTGCTTCCTGTACTATAGGCATCGTCGATCTCCACAAACTGATACTCATTGGAATTCCAGAGGATCACTTCCTCACAGAACCGGCTCAGATGCATCATCACCGTAGACATCGCAGACAGCAGTTCAATCAGATAATCTCTGTCAGATACCGAATCCATACTGTTTAAGGTCGGTCCGTCAAATCCCAGCAGTTCTGCCGTGTACTCCCGATCCAGAGGATAGGTCGTCCCTGCAAGTGCTCCTGCACCGAGTGGACAGTAATTCATCCTTTTTCTGATATCTTTCATTCTGAGACGATCCCGCTTGAACATCTCAAAATATGCTCCCAGGTGATGTGCCAGCGTTACCGGCTGTGCCTTCTGAAGATGCGTAAAGCCCGGCATATAAGTCTCCGTATGCTCTTTCATCAAATCCAGCAGCACTTCCAGCAGCTCTTTTAACAATGCGTCGATCTCTCCGATCTCATCTCTGGTGTACAGTCTCATATCCAGCGCCACCTGATCATTTCTGCTTCTTCCGGTGTGCAGTTTCTTTCCTGCATCCCCGATCCGATCAATCAGATTCGCCTCTACAAAACTGTGGATATCTTCGTATTCATCTGTGATCTGGAGAGTTCCGTTTTCCACATCTCTTAAAATCCCGTTCAGACCTTCGATGATGCGTTCTTTTTCCTCTTTTGTCAAAATCCCCTGCTTCTGAAGCATCGTCACATGCGCAATACTTCCGCGGATGTCCTGCGCATAAAATTTTTGATCAAAAGAGATCGATGCATTAAAATTATATACCA
>ENA-ORTP01003248-ORTP01003248.1-human-gut-metagenome-genome-assembly--contig:-NODE-3248-length-11579-cov-2.835994_pt1 | contig 11579 bp, 10 predicted proteins | sample MGYA00241913_ERZ509190 | MGnify/ENA primary metagenome ERZ509190 (study PRJEB26280, sample SAMEA2338839) | human gut metagenome | biome: human gut; feature: human-associated habitat; material: faeces...
TGTGTGGGGGGCGGAATTGCGGTGCAGGACAGTCGGCCGGGGCGGGCAAATTGCCGGAGCAGGAAGCCGCCGGTCGGAAATTGCCGGGCGGGCATCTGGGAGAGACGGCGGTTTGTTGCCGCTGATGAACAGCCGGGCCGGAGGCTCTCTAAGACAAGCCGGCAGAAAGTGCAGGACGGCATGCCGCCGGGCGGAAACCGTCAGCAGGAACCCGTCAGCCGGAGTGCGCCCGCTGCAAACCGCCGGGCTGAAAATTACCGCAGCCGCCTCATGAGGTGCGGCTGCGGCTTCGTTTTAGGTTATTGGTTGGTTGGTGGGGTTACTTTTCCAGTTTGCCTTTGAATTTGTCCAGCTGGCGCTTGATGGCGTCGATCGCCTCGTCCACCGATTCTTCGAACGATCTGGACTGGTGGCATGCCACCAGGTCTTCGCCCGGCATATGGAGTGTGACCGTTGCTATCTTGTTTCCCTTTTCAAAGTCTTTATCGAGTCTGAGAATGACCTCGGCACCCGTCGAACGCTCTGCGAAGCGGTCGAGTTTGTCCATCTTGTTCTCGACGAATTCGACCAGCCGTTTGTCGGCGTCGAATTTCACGGATTGAATCTGTACGTTCATAGCCTTACAGTTTATAAAAGTTAATCACTTCCCTCCCTTTTCCCGGGGATGGGCCTTTGCGTATATCTCCCGGAGCCTGGCGATGCTGTTGTGCGTATAGACCTGCGTGGCCTGTAACGAAGCGTGTCCCAGAAGCTCCTGGATCTCGCGCATATCGGCTCCGCCGTTCAGCAGGTGCGTCGCAAACGTATGGCGGAGCACATGGGGGCTTTTCTTGCCCTGTACGCCCGCACGGGTCAGTTCCGCCCGTACCATGCGGTAAACGACGCTCCGCGATATGCGCTTTCCTTTGTGTGTTAAAAATAGTGCTTTTTCCGCAGAATTGCAAATATTTTGCCTCGCAATTAGGTCGAGGTAACTTAAAATCTTTTCGCGTACGAATTCGAGGATCGGTACCATCCGCTGCTTGTCTCCCTTGCCCCGTACCCGCAGCGAGGCGTAGTCGGCCGAGAAGTCGTCGCGGTCGATGCCGACCAGCTCGGCAAGGCGCAGGCCGCAGGCGTAGAACATCAGGATGACGAGCGAGTTGCGTGCCGTTTCGAAATCCCCGTCCGCCTCTTCGCATTCGCTGACGATGGCCGTCATGCGGCTCTCGGGGATGAAGGCCGGCAGGCGGCGCGAGGTCTTGAGCGAGGGGATTGTTCGGCAGATGTCTTTTTCGATGGCCCCCGTGCGGAGCAGCCACCGGAAGAGGGTGCGGATTGAGGCGATTTCGCGGTTCATCGACGCCGCGCCGATCTTGCCTTCCTCCGTGCGGTGGATGATCCATTCGCGCACTTGGTCTGTGGTGATGCTGCGCGGGTCGGAGCGCGCCTCGTCGAAATCCAGCCATGCCAGGAACTGCCCGACGTCGTGTTTGTAATTGCGGACGGTGAGCGGGGAGTAACGCCGTTCGGCGCTGAGGTATCGGATGAATTCCGTTAGCATATGGCAAAGATACGTTTTTTTCGTATTTTTGCCTTCACTAAACCCATATACCATGAAACGGATTTTTATTTTTACTTTTTTGCTGTTGCTGGCGGTGCGGGTCGTTTCTGCGGCTACGGTCGACACGCTTGCCGTGCACAGTCCCTCGATGGATCGTGACGTACCCGTCGTGGCGATCGTGCCCGAGGGCGTATCCGCCGCTGAGCCCTGTCCGGTGGTCTACCTGCTGCACGGCTACTCGGGCGATGAGACGGCATGGCTGAAGATCAAGCCTTCGCTGCCCGCAATCGCCGACCGCGAGAGGATCGCCTTCATCTGTCCCGGCGTGGGGAACAGTTGGTACCTCGACAGCAAGGTGCGCGAGAAGAGCCTCTACGAAACCTTCATGATACGCGAGTTGCTGCCCGCCGTCGAAGCGCGTTATCCCGTAGTCCGTGACCGCTCGGGACGCGCGATCACGGGCCTGAGCATGGGCGGTTTCGGGGCCATGTCGCTCGCCATAAAGCACAAGGGGCTGTTCGGTGCCGCAGGCAGCACGAGCGGCGGGCTCGACATACGTCCTTTCCCGCAGAACTGGGAGATCCCGCAGTTGCTGGGCGAGATTACGGAGTATCCCGAAGCCTGGGAAGAGGCTACGCCCATCAACCTCATCCCGCAGCTCGGGAATGGCGACCTGGCGATCGTCTTCGACTGCGGCTACGACGATTTCTTCTTCGAGGTAAACAACGATTTCCACGACGAGTTGCTGCGCCGGGGCATCATGCACGATTTCTATGTACGCCCTGGTGGGCATACCGGTGCCTATTGGGGCAATGCCATCGACTTTCAGATCGTATTCTTCCGCAATTTCTTTGCGAAGGCTAACTGACGCCGCCGATGAAGGAGAGCTGGAAACCCGGGACGCTGATCTATCCGCTGCCGGCCGTGCTGGTGAGCTGCGGTGCGACGCCCGAAGAGTATAACCTGCTGACCGTGGCGTGGACGGGCACGGTATGCACCAACCCGCCGATGTGCTACATTTCGGTACGCCCCGAACGCCACTCCTACGAAATAATCCGCCGCACGGGGGAGTTCGTCATCAACCTCACGACCCGCGACCTGGCCCGCGCCGCCGACTGGTGCGGGGTGCGGTCGGGGCGCGACTATGACAAATTCCGCGAAATGGGGCTCACGCCCGGGAAGGCCTTGCAGGTCGCGGCGCCGATCGTCGAAGAGGCGCCCGTAAGCATCGAGTGCCGCGTGCGGCAGGTGATGCCCCTCGGTTCGCACGACATGTTCCTGGCCGAGGTGGTCGCCGTGCAGGTCGATGCCGCCTATATCGACCCTGTTACGGGGCGTTTCTGCCTCGAACGCGCCTACCCGATCGTTTACTCCCACGGCGAATATTTCGCCCTGGGCGAGGCCATCGGCCACTTCGGCTGGTCGGTGCGCAAGAAGCCGCGCCGGACGGTGGGCGCTGCCCCCGCAGTCCCCGCACCTGCCGCAGGGAATATCCCGGCTGCGGAAGTTTCCGAAGCACCCGGGGCAGACCCCGGGGACGGGAAGCCCGCCGCAAAACGTGTCCCTGCGCGAAAACCCGTGGCACCTGCCGCCCGCCGCTCCCGCCGCAAACCCGACGCGAAGAAGCCGCGGCGCTGATGCCGGGCGCGGGGCTGTCCGGCCACTCAGGGCGCAAGAAATCGCTCCGGTCACAGGTATCTGTGGCCGGGGCGATGCCGTTTAAGAATTCCGATCCGATAAAGGAAGGCCCCTGCCGAAGCAGGGGCCTTACCGGGTTCAGTCGGTTTCGGGTCGGTGGGTGTCGTGTGTCAGGTCGGTGTTGTGCACGCCCAGCACGGCGCGCCCCGACGGTTCGTTCATGTCGCGGAACGCCTTGTCCCAGGCCAGCGCTTCGGCGGTGCTGCACGCTACGGACGGTACCGACGGTACGCACTGCGCTGCCGTATGCGACGGGAAGTGTTCCTCGAAGATCGTACGGTAATAGTACTCCTCCTTGTTGCGGGGCGGGTTGATCGGGAAACGCTCCGCAGCGTGTTCCATCTCGCGGTCGGAGACCGCCTCTGCGGTCAGCTGCTTGAGCGTGTCGATCCAGTTGTAGCCTACGCCGTCGGAGAACTGCTCTTTCTGACGCCATACGATCTCGGAGGGGAGCATGTCCTCGAACGCCTTGCGCAGGATCCATTTTTCGATATGCCCGTCCTTGGCCATTTTCGCCGCCGGGTTGATGCGCATCGCCACGTCGAGGAACTCTTTGTCGAGGAACGGCACGCGCCCCTCGACACCCCATGCCGAGAGCGACTTGTTGGCGCGCAGGCAGTCGTAGAGGTGCAGCTTACTGATCTTGCGCACGGTCTCCTCGTGGAAGGCACGGGCGTCGGGCGCCTTGTGGAAATAGAGGTAGCCGCCGAAAACCTCGTCGGCACCCTCGCCCGAGAGCACCATCTTGATGCCCATCGACTTGATGACGCGCGCCAGCAGGTACATCGGCGTCGAGGCGCGTACGGTCGTCACGTCGTAGGTCTCGATATAATAGATCACGTCGCGCACGGCATCCAGCCCCTCCTGTACGGTGTAGTTGATTTCGTGGTGTACGGTGCCGATATGGTCGGCGACCTTGCGTGCCGCCGCCAGGTCGGGCGCCCCTTTCAGTCCGATGGCGAACGAGTGGAGCTGCGGCCACCAGGCCCGGTCGCGGTCGTTCGATTCGACGCGCCGGTCGGCGTATTTCTTGGCGACGGCCGAGATGATCGACGAGTCGAGGCCGCCCGACAGCAGTACGCCGTAGGGTACGTCCGACATGAGCTGCCGCTTGACGGCCGATTCCAGCGCCTCGCGCAGCGCCTGTATGTCGGCGCCGTTGTCCTTCACGGCGTCGTACTCGAACCAGTCGCGCTTGTACCAGCGCACCATTTTCCCCTCGCGGCTCGACCAGTAGTGCCCGGGCAGGAACGGCCGGATGGTGCTGCATATCCCTTCGAGGGCTTTCTGTTCCGATGCGACGTAGAATTGCTCGTCGCTGTCCCAGCCGATGTAGAGCGGGATGACGCCGACCGGGTCGCGGGCGATCAGGTATTCGTCCTTTTCGATGTCGTACAGCGCAAAGGCGAAGATGCCGCTGATTTTTTCCAGCAGCCCGACGCCCAGTTTGCGGTAGAGAGGCAGGATCACCTCGCAGTCCGAGCCTGTCTGGAAATCGTATTCGCCGGCCAGCTCGGCGCGGATCTCCTGATGGTTGTATATCTCGCCGTTCACGGCCAGCACCTGTTTCCCGTCGCAGCTGAACAGGGGTTGACCGCCCGACTGGGGGTCGACGATCGAAAGCCGCTCGTGCGAAAGGATCGCCCGCTCGCTGCAGTAGACACCCGACCAGTCGGGGCCCCGGTGCCGTATCTGCTTCGACATTTTCAGTACCTGCCCACGCAGCGCATCCGATTTCCGGCGGATGTCAAATAGTCCTACGAAACCACACATAGATTGATTGTTGTTGTATATTACGTTACAAAACTGTTAATTGCCGGCCGCCTGTGTCCCGCTGCGGGAATCCCGCAGCGTCGCCGCCTCTCAAGTCCCCGCCGGGGCGGGGGCTCGGGGAAGGCCGGATTTACAAGCGGTGCCGGAGGCGGCGGACACGACCCGCCGGAGCGCGAAACAATCTGAAAAATTGCAAGGCCTCCCGGGGGATCAGTTGTTCTCCGGGCGGAGCTTGCGCACCACGGCACCTGTCTGCCACATCTCGCTTTCACGCATCTCGCGCAGCTCCTCGTTGAGTTTCTCGCGGTAGTCGGGTTTGCTGTTCAGGTCGATCGAGCGCTGCGCCTCGTTGCCGGCGGCCACTTCGCCGTAAAGCTCTTCGAAGACGGGTTTGGTGGCATCGCGGAAACGTTTCCACCAGTCCAACGCACCGCGTTGTGCCGTGGTCGAGCAGTTGGCGTACATCCAGTCCATGCCGTTCTCGGCCACCAACGGCATGAGCGACTGGGTCAGCTCCTCGACCGTTTCGTTGAAAGCCTCCGAAGGGGTGTGCCCGTGGGCGCGCAGCGTGTCGTACTGGGCCGCGAAAATACCCTGGATGGCACCCATCAGCGTGCCGCGCTCGCCCGTCAGGTCGGAGTAAACCTCCCGCTTGAAGTCGGTTTCGAACAGGTAGCCCGAACCTACGCCGATGCCCAGCGCCACCACGCGTTCGAATGCGCGCCCCGTGGCGTCCTGGAATACGGCGTAGCTCGAATTCAGGCCGCGGCCCTCGATGAACATGCGGCGCAGCGAAGTCCCCGAGCCTTTCGGGGCGACCAGGATCACGTCTACGTCGGCCGGCGGCACGATGCCCGTGCGCTCCTTGTAGGTGATGCCGAAGCCGTGCGAGAAGTAGAGCGCCTTGCCCGGCGCGAGGTGTTTCTCGATCGTCGGCCATGCGGCGATCTGCCCGGCGTCGGAGAGCAGGTACTGGATGATCGTTGCGCGCCGGGCGGCCTCTTCGATCCCGAAGAGCGTCTTGCCCGGTACCCAGCCGTCGGCGACGGCCTTGTCCCAGCTTTTCGAGCCTTCGCGCTGTCCGACGATGACGTTGAACCCGTTGTCCTTGAGGTTGAGCGACTGCCCCGGCCCCTGTACGCCGTAGCCGATTACGGCGATGGTTTCGTCCCTGAGGACTTCGCGTGCTTTTTCCAGGGGAAACTCTTCGCGGGTAACGACCTTCTCTTCTACTCCGCCGAAATTGATCTGTGCCATAGTTGTATGAGTTTTAAAAGTTAAAATGAATCCGTTCTTTGTCTGTTCCTCTCGAGTTCTTCGAGGTATTCGTTGAGCAGCTCGCGCCGCGATTTGATGATGGCCACCGTGCCGCTGCGCACGAACTGTTGCACGCCGAAGGGTTGCAGCAGGCGGAACAGTGCCTGCGTCTCGGCCTTATGGCCGGTTTTTTCGACGACGATGTAGTCGTCGTCGATCTCCAGGATGCGGACATTGTGCTCGCGTACGAGTTTCTCGACGTTGCGGCTGCGCGTGACTTTATAAAGGGCGATCTCCTGCTGCACGACTTCGTCCGAGGTGTAGACGAAGACCTTGAGCACGTCGATCTTCTTCTCGACCTGCCGCGCGAGCTTCTCGACCCGGTCGGGGCCGGTGCGGACGACGATCGTGAATTTATGGATGCCCGCGAGCGCCGACTCGGAAGTCGTCAGGCTTTCGATGTTGACATTGCGGCACGTGAAGACCGTCGTGATCTGGCTCAGCAGCCCGACCTTGTTCTCCGAAAATACGGTGATGATATACTCTTGTTCCATACCTCGTTCGGTTTATTCGAGCCGGATCGCCGACACGGGGGCGCCGGCCGGCACCATCGGGAATACGTTTTCTTCGCTTTCGACGCGCACCTCCAATAGGTAGGCGCCTTTGCAGGCTTTCATCTCGGCCACCGCCCCGGCCAGCTCCTCGCGCCGCTCCACGCAGCGGTAGGCGATGCCGTTGCCGCGGGCGATCAGCCCGAAGTCGGGGTTCGCCAGTTCGGTGAACGAGTAGCGGCGGTCGTAGAAGAGTTCCTGCCACTGCCGTACCATGCCCAGATAGGAGTTGTTGAGCAATACGATCTTTACGGCGACCTGCGACTGGAAGATCGTCCCCAGCTCCTGGATGGTCATCTGCAGCCCGCCGTCGCCCGCGAAGAGGCATACCTCGCGGTCGGGGGCGCCCAGTTTGGCGCCGATGGCGGCCGGAAGCCCGAAGCCCATCGTGCCCAGACCGCCCGAAGTTACCAGGCTGCGGCTGCGGCGGAACCCGAAATAGCGCGCCGCGAACATCTGCTGCTGCCCGACGTCGGTCACCAGCACCGCGTCGTTGTCGTAGGCATGCGCTACGGTGTCGACGACCTCGCCCATGCGGATGCGGCCGCCTTCCGGGCGGATCGCCTTGCGGACGACCGCCTCGTATTCGACTTTGTCGCAGGCGCGGAACCCTTCGATCCAGGCCTTGTGCGCGGCGGGGCGGATCCTTTGGGTGAGCAGCGGGAGCGTCTGTTTCACGTCGCCGATGACGGCCACGTCGGCGTGTACGATCTTGTCGATCTCGGCGGGGTCGATCTCCAGGTGGATTACCTTGGCATTCGCCCCGAAACATTTGGGGTTGCCCGTCACGCGGTCGTCGAAACGCATCCCCACGGCGATGAGCAGGTCGCACTCCTGGTTGCGGATGTTGGGGCCGTAGTTGCCGTGCATGCCCAGCATGCCGACATACTGCGGCGAGGAGGTCGGCACGGCCGACAGCCCCAGCAGGGTCGAGGCGACCGGTATGCCGCTCTTTGCGAGGAAGGCCTGCAATTCTTCTTCGGCGTTTCCGAGCATCACGCCCTGTCCCGCCATCAGCAGCGGCCGTTGTGCGGCATCGATCAGCCGTACCGCCTCGGCGATGCACTCCTCGGCGGGCGCGGGTGCGGGGACGTAGCTGCGGATGGACGTCAGCCTCTCGTAGCGGAACGGGGCCGTCCCGCACTGGGCGTCCTTGGTGATGTCCACCACCACAGGGCCCGGACGCCCCGAACGGGCGATATAGAACGCCTTGGCAATCGCCCCGGGAATGTCTTCGGTACGCTTGACCTGGCAGTTCCATTTGGTTACGGCCTGCGTGATGCCCACGAAGTTGGTTTCCTGGAAGGCGTCGGTGCCCAGCAATGACGAACCCACCTGTCCGGTCACCAGTACCAGTGGCGTGGAGTCCATCAGCGCGTCGGCCAGTCCGGTCACGGTGTTCGTCGCCCCCGGGCCCGAGGTGACCAGGCAAACCCCTACGCGGCCGCTGACGCGGGCGTAGCCCTGCGCGGCATGTACGGCGCCCTGTTCATGGCGGACAAGGATGTGGCGCAGCCGGTCGCGGTAGTCGAAAAGCGCATCGTAAACGGGGATGATGGCTCCTCCGGGATACCCGAAAAGCGTGTCCACACCCTCGCGCAGGAACGATTCGAGCAGGGCCTGCGACCCTGTGATACAAGGGCCGGGCTGTTGTCCTTCGGTTCTGGTTGTCGTGTTCGTATTCATGGTGTTGTCCGGTTTTATTCTTCTTCGACGATGCGTACGGCCCCTTTGTCGGCCGAGCTGACCAGCTTGGCATAGGCCCTTAGCGACGCGGGTATGCGGCGGTCGCGTGCCGCGGGGCGGAAATGCTGCTGTGCGGCCATGCGCGCGGCGATTTCGTCGTCGCCGGCCATGAGGCGGATCGAGCGCCGCGGGATGTCGATCTCGATCTCGTCGCCCGTGCGGATGACGGCGATCTCCCCGCCCGAAGCCGCTTCGGGCGAGACGTGACCGATCGACAACCCCGACGTTCCGCCCGAGAAGCGGCCGTCGGTAATCAGCGCGCAGGCTTTGTCGAGGTGTCTGGATTTGAGGTACGACGTGGGGTAGAGCATCTCCTGCATCCCGGGGCCGCCCTTGGGGCCTTCATAGCGTATGACAACAACGTCGCCGGCCTGCACCTCGCCGCCGAGGATGCCGCCGATGGCCTGCTCCTGCGATTCGTAGACGCGGGCGCGCCCGCGGAAGACAAACAGCGACGCGTCGACGCCGGCCGTCTTGACGATGCAGCCCCGGCGGGCGATGTTGCCCGTCAGTACGGCCAGCCCGCCGTCGCGGAAATAGGCGTGTTCCAGATCGCGGATGCAGCCTGCCGTGCGGTCGGTGTCCGGTGTGTCGTAATAAGTCCGTTGTGTGCCCAGTTCCCGGCTGTAAAGGCCGGCCGGGGCGCTCAGGTAGCGCTGTTTGGCTTCGCTGCTCGCCGTTTCGCTCCGCAGGTCGAAGGCCGCGATGGCCTGGCCGAGCGTGCGCCCGTCGACCCTCCCGGCCGAGGTGTCGAGCAGTCCGCCGCGGGCGAGTTCGCCCAGGATCGAGAGGATGCCGCCCGCACGGTTGACATCCTGGATATGGTAATGCGAATTGGGGGCGACCTTGCACAGTACGGGCACCCGGCGCGAAAGGCGGTCGATATCCTGCATCGTGAAATCCACCCCGGCCTCGTGGGCCACGGCCAGCAGGTGCAGCACCGTATTGGTCGAGCCGCCCATGGCGATGTCGAGCGACATGGCGTTTTCGAAGGAGGCCTTGGTCGCGACCGAACGCGGGAGCACCGATTCGTCGCCCAGAAAATAGTAGCGTTCGGCGTTGCGGACGATCAGCGCCGCGGCGTCTTCGAACAGCCGGCGTCGGTTGGCGTGCGTGGCGACGATCGTGCCGTTGCCCGGCAGCGAGAGTCCCAGCGCTTCGGTCAGGCAGTTCATCGAATTGGCCGTGAACATGCCCGAACACGAGCCGCAGCCGGGGCAGGCGCAGCGTTCGACGCGCGCGATCTGCTCGTCGCTGGCCAGCTCCGCCCCCAGAGAGAACAGCCGGCCCTGGATGCGGTGAACCGTGGTGCGGATATATTCCCGGTCGGTCTGGGCATACGCCAGCCCCAGCATGGAGTTGGCCTCGTCAATGGTGCCGTAGCACTCCACCCGCAGGCTGGACTTGCTCACCCGGGAGCCGCCTACCAGGCTGGTCTGGCCCTTGTCTCCGGTTTTGGTGTAAAGATTCGCCATCAGCCCACCTCTACCGTATCCACAATGCCCACGATGGAGGTATCCACCGGGGCGTCACCCTTGCCGAACACATAGCGCGCGGAGCTGCCCTTGCAGACAATGACAATCTCGCCGGTGCCCGCTCCCACGGAGTCCACGGCCACCTCGCTGGTGCCTTCCCGCTCCAGGCGCTCCGTCAGCTTTTCCACAACCAGGAGCTTCATCCCCACCAGATGCTCGTTCTTGCTGGTGGAAACCACCGTCCCGATCACTCTTCCCAAATACATTTTGCCACCTGCTTTACGTCTCTTTTCGGATGCAGATGTCCCGGCGGCGCGCCTCATCGGCGGCCAGTTGGGTAATCAGGGTCTCCCGCGGCACCCACAGGGTGCTGTGAGGCGGGCAGCCCTGGACGTGGCGTCCGCTCAAAACCCGGCCCTCCAGCCGGATGCGGGCAGCCCCCTCCTGCTTCCGGGGCGCGGCCTCCGGCCTCGCAGCCGGTGCCGCCGTCCGGGCCTGTGCCCCGCCAACCGCCCGCAGCGCCTTGTCATAGAGGCCGCCGGAGGTGGTCAGGCGCGCGCCGAAGGAGCGCAAGGTCTCCAGATTGTTCCGAAGCGCCTGCTTCAGCGGCTCCGCCATATGGAAGCCGCGCTTCAGGCGCTCGGCGTGATCCGGGCAGCAGCCGTCGATGTTCACCACCACGTTCTTTCCCCGCATCAGGCCGTCCAGAATAACGGCGGACGCCGGTGTGTCCGCCATGCAGGCGGCCACGTGGGCGGCGGTATGTACCGTCATGGCCGGAACCAAAATGGTGTCGTACCGGGCGGTCAGCGCCTCCGGGGTCTCCTCCGGAGCCTCCACCCACAGCTTCTCCGGCTCCAGAACGGAGCGGAGCCGTTCCACGTCCAGCAGGCCGGACGCCCCCCGGGAGAGGAGCACCCGGAACGTGAAGCCCTCTCCGCGCAGACGGCCCATGGCCTCCAGCGCGGCCTCGGAGGCGGCGCTTTGGGATTGGGCCGCGTCGTTGGCGGACGAGACCGCCTTCTGCTCTTCAGTCATTGATAATCCCCCCTGTTTCCTTGGTTTGTCTTTGCCCTACAGCGCGAAGCCGAGCGCGTCCAGCACGTACTTCGGCACCATGAAGCGCACGGTCTTCTCCGGGTCGACCATCTGGCACACCCGCACGTCTGCCACAAGCGACAGCAGCATGACGAGCTCGTCCTGGGCTGCGCCGGTGCGGTCGTGCAGCAAGTCCACCATCTCGTGCACGGCGCGGTCGGCCGCCGCATCGAGCGTCTCGGCCGAGGCGATCACGCCGAAGTGCGTGTCGTTCTCGATGAGCGGGTCGGCGAGGTGCAGGTCCGGCAGCGCCGTGAGCGTGACCGTGGCCCAGCCGGCCACTTCCGCGCCCGAGACGCTGATCTCTCCGTCGCCCATGGCCGCGTGCATGTCGCCGCAGCCGAAGAGCGCGCCCTCCACGGCCACCGGGAAGTACAG
>ENA-ORTP01003251-ORTP01003251.1-human-gut-metagenome-genome-assembly--contig:-NODE-3251-length-11551-cov-2.596642_pt1 | contig 11551 bp, 10 predicted proteins | sample MGYA00241913_ERZ509190 | MGnify/ENA primary metagenome ERZ509190 (study PRJEB26280, sample SAMEA2338839) | human gut metagenome | biome: human gut; feature: human-associated habitat; material: faeces...
GCTTCAAACATACAGGATTATTCCCAGAACAGGCAGTGAACTGGGACTGGTTTTCGGAAAAAATCAAGAGAGCGGGACGACCGGTAAAGGTTTTAAACCTTTTTGCTTATACCGGTGGAGCCACGTTGGCTGCAGCCGCAGCAGGAGCAGCCGTCACCCATGTGGACGCATCCAAAGGGATGGTGACCTGGGCAAAAGAAAACGCAGTGGCTTCGGGATTGGGCGATGCGCCTATTCGCTGGCTGGTGGATGATTGTGTAAAATTTGTCGAAAGAGAAATCCGTCGCGGCAATCATTATGATGGAATTATTATGGATCCGCCTTCCTATGGAAGGGGGCCTAAGGGAGAAATCTGGAAGATTGAAGAAAAAATTTATCCTCTGGTCTGTCTTTGTGAGAAGCTGTTGTCCAGAGAACCGTTATTCTTTCTGATTAATTCCTATACTACAGGGTTACAGCCGGCCGTACTGTCTTATATGCTGGGAACGGCTGTGGCCGGAAAGCATGGCGGCAAAGTGGAAGCGGAAGAAATCGGACTGCCGGTATCCGCCAGCGGTTTGGTGCTGCCGTGCGGAGCTTCCGGAAGGTGGGAAAAGCAGTGAGTGCAAAAAAGACGGCCTTTTACGGGTTGTTTTTAGCGCTTGCTCTGGTGGCCGGTTATGTGGAACGTCTGCTGCCTATTAATTTGGGCATACCGGGGGTGAAACTGGGATTGGCCAATGCGGTCACCATGGTTCTCCTTTATACCGTGGGTATCCGGGCGGCGGCAGGGATCAGCGTCATCCGCATATTGCTGACGGGAATGCTGTTTGGCAACGGGTTTGCCATGGTTTACAGCGGAGCGGGCGCGGCATGCAGTTTGGGCATTATGCTGTTGTTAAAAAGAACGAATAAATTTTCCTGTGTGGGAATCAGCGTAGCCGGAGGTGTGTTTCATAATCTCGGGCAGATTATCGTAGCCGCCCTTGTGCTGGAAACACAGGCGTTGCTGTATTATCTTCCGGTACTGATTCTTTCCGGTCTGGCTGCCGGGATTCTCATCGGGATTCTAAGCGGTATAGTCATACGAAGAATTGAACCGGTGATCAAAGAGACTCTGGACAGGTAAATGGGCAGGGAAGGGAAGACGGAAAGATGAAAAGAAAAAAAATCAGAACAGGTCTGTGCATGTTGCTTTTGCTTTGTCTGGGGGCGTCTGGATGCGTCCATGGAAAAGGGGGGCAAAAAACAACAGAAAATACCGGGACAGAACCCTTTTCCAAAACAGACTTTGTCATGGATACCGTTTTATCGGAAACCCTGTATGGCAGTGAGGACAGGACGGAAGAAATAAAAAAACTGCTTTCTGCCCTGGAGACAGAACAGTTATCCTGGCGTAAAGACGACAGTGTGGCTGCGCAGATCAATAAAAAATGCAGCCGGGGAGAGAAAGTAGTGATCGGAGAAGATTTTGCCCGTTGGACGAAAGATTCTCTGAAATTGGCAGAAAAAAGTCAGGGAGCCTTCGATCCCACCATCGGTAATCTGACCAGACTATGGAATATCGAAGGGAAAAATCCCCACGTGCCGACAGAAAAAGAAATCGAACAGGAATTGGCGCAGATCGGGTATGCCAATGTAAAACTGGAAAAATCCTCAGCGGCAAAAGGCGACTCCCCGAAGACGGAGCTGTCCATGAAAAAGGGCTGTACCCTTGATCTGGGCGCAGTCGGTAAAGGAATCGGCTGCGATGTGGTCAGAACGTATCTGGACGAGCAAAAAACCATCAATGGGGCAGTGATCGCCATTGGCGGAAGCATTCTGACTTATGGCAGCAAACCGGATAACCGTGCATGGAGCATAGCCATACAGGATCCGGAAAAAGAAGACGGAGAGTACATGGGCGTGTTGGAAATCGAGGGAACAGCCGGCATTTCCACTTCCGGAGACTATGAAAAATATTTTGTGGAAAATGGAAAAAAATATCATCACATTTTGGATCCATCCACCGGGTATCCGGCAGAAAGTGGCTTACGTTCGGTGACTGTGGTCTGCCGTGACGATGGACGAACCAGAAAAAATGCCGGGCTTTTATCCGACGGCCTGTCTACCGCCTGTTTTGTGCTTGGAAAAGAAAAGGCGCTGGCGCTTTTAAAGGAATATGGCGCCGAGGCGGTACTGATCGATCAGGATAATAAGGTGACGGTTACCGATGGATTAAAAGAGGATTTTTCCTTGCTGAGCAAAGAATATACCGTTCTAAAATGAGAAGAAAAAAGTACAAAAATGAATAGACCTTTCTCTTATAATTGTTAACAAATTCGTAACAAATGTTTCAAAAGTTACAGAAATGTTAAATATGTCCTTGACATTTGTTAATAAATAGCGTAATATATGTTACGGAAGTTACGAGACATTGTATTGGAAAGGAATTTATTCATGAAGTCAACATTTTTTGTAAACCTGAAAAAAGGAATCCGCACTGTAGCAGCTATACTGATTCTGGCGGCAACTGTATCTACAGTAAGTCCTGTAACAGCACAGGCAAAAGCGACCGATTATACAAGGGATACGGAAGGTTGGCTGGAAGCTTGTCAGTATGTGGGAAAACAGATGACAAAATATAAATTTTCTTATGGGAACGGCAGCCGTTCTACTCTGGAAGCCAGCATTAAGAATGGAAGAAGATCCAACTGTGCTTCTTATGTTTCCTGGTGCTTACAGGAGTTTGGCGTATTAAAAAAAGGACAGACCTTTTTTACCCGTCATGGAAGAATCGTAAAACGATTCAAGTCATGGAGAGGTAAAGTGGAGATTATTCCGATCAACAAAAGAGCAGGCAGCGCCAATTTAAAACCAGGCGACATTGTAGGCTGGAAAGATTTTACCCACACCAATATTTATGCCGGTGAGAATGCAAAGGGAGAAAAACTCTGGCTGGACGGCGGATCTGCAGCAACGCGCAGAGGAAGGGTAAGACGTTATTATTGTGCAGACAAGAAGAAAACCTACAGCTATTTAAATAAGCATGTGATTTCTTTTGTTATTCGAATCAAAGAAATTTAATTCCATACATAGAAAAGAGAAAAGTATTTATATAGAACCGACTGCCATAGACCGGAATGATGTTCTGGTCATTGGCAGTTGGTTTTTTTTGTGCTATAATAGGGGACATATGTTATCCTGTATTTTCAGAAAGGAGACAGACTGATGGTGATTCGTCTGATCATGTGTTTTTTGGCAGCGATTGCATTGAGCATACGATTTCCCGTGCCGGAAGGATTGGAAGAGGCAGCGGGGGGAAGCAGAATGCTGAACATTCTTTATAATTTTCAGTTAAGTTTGACCGGGACGCTGGCAGTGACAACGGTGTTGCTGGCTGCGCTGGTATTGCTGGAGATTTATCTTTATAAAAAACAGGAAAAAAGAAATGTTTTTCTGTACGTCCTTTGTTTTATTCTGGCGGTGATCTGGGCGATGGGAGAAAGTTTTCGGCAGACGGATTCCCTGCTTTTATGGCACGCCGGCGCCGGGCAGATGGTAAAAACCGTCGTGTATATTCTGGGGATTACCTGGTTTCTTACGCAGGCAGCGGCGGCGCTGACGGTCTTCCTTGCTTCGGGATGGGATCTGGACCGGCAGAGACTGTGGGGAAAATCCATCGGGGAAAAACATCCTTTCGGTTTGCCTTTTGTGGGGCTGTTGATTTGCTGGCTGCCTAATCTGCTTTTATCCTATCCGGCTACGCTATGCATTGATGTATGGAATCAGATGCTGCAGTTTTTTGGAATCCAGAAGTTTACCACCCATCATCCCCCTGACCATACGGTTTTGCTTGGGTGGTCAGAGAAACTGGGGCTGGCGCTGGGAAGCGGAAATCTTGGTCTGTTTTTCCATATTGTGTTACAGACTTTGCTGTTTGCTCTGCTCCTGGCTTATATGTTTTCTGCCATGCGAAAGATGAAAACCCCGGTCTGGCTCAGGGGAACTGCCTTTATCACGGCGGTGATTTCTCCGTATTATACCCAGTATTTCGGGATGATCGTTAAGGATAATCTTTATTCCTATGGGATTCTTCTTTTGGTGATCGAAGTCGTATATATGGTGATGATGAAAGAAGAATACTGGAAAGAAAAGAGGCATCTGGCGTTGTTGTCTCTGTCGATCATTGGTTCGATGTTATTTAGAAACAACGGCAAATATGTCATCTATCCGATGATCGTTCTTATGATGATCATGGTTCTTTTGCAGACCAGAAAGAAAAAAGGGGCGGGACGGGTTTTTCTGACGGCGTTCCTTGTGTGTACAGTGGCAGCGGGGGCAGCGTCCGGCACGCAAAAATATCTGGTGAAACACTACCAGATTGAAAAAGGAAGCATTAAGGAAGCGCTTTCTCTTCCGTTCCAGCAGACGGCCCGTTATGTGAAGGAACACGAAGATGAAGTGACGGAGGAGGAGAAAAAGGCAATCCGGGGAGTGCTGGCTTATCAGCAGTTGCCGGAAAGATACAACCCCAAAATTTCCGATCCGGTCAAAGTTACGTTTAAAAAGAAAGCAACAACGGAAGATCTGAAAAATTACCTGCGAACCTGGGTCAGACAGGGATTGAAACATCCGATGACCTATATAGAAGCAACCATGAACCAGAATTATTATCTGGTTTATCCGCTGGTGGAGAACAATACCCTCTATGATACCACGCAGCCAAAGAAAAAATCTGCACAGAAACTGGCAGAAAAGCTGGATATTCATGAAGTGCCGGTGATACAGAAGCTGGATCGTTGGAGAACGGGATGGAATAAAGTGTTGTTCTCTCTTCCGGTTCTGGGCCTGTTGTCCAGTATGGCTTTTTTTAATTTACTTTTAATCTATCTTTGCTATAGTGCAATCAGAAAAAGAATTCCGGAGATGGTAATGCCGCTGATGCCTCTGTTGCTGAGCGACGCCATCATCCTGATGGCTCCGGTTATCAAGGGGCACCCAAGATATGCTTTTCCTGTGATTTATGCTCTGCCGATGGCCTTTGCCGCTTATTTATTTTTTGCACAAAAACAAAGAAAAAATTTCTCCATGCGGGAGGAAAAATGAAGAAAGAGAATTACTTGACTTTTTTCAAGGGAAACGATAAAGTAGTTCTGTTAATGCAATAACAAAAAAGGAGGATTTTATGAAAATGAACAAACTAATGTTAACAGGCGTTGTCATGGGAACAGCACTTTGTGCTTTCAATATGACCGGCGTACCAGGAAATGTCAGCAAACTTGCTGCTGTTCATGCAGAGGCTGCCGTACCGGGCAATGATCCTGCCGCACAGCAAAACACCGGACTGGTGTATGATGAAAAAGGAAATCCGTTTACTGGTGTAAAAAATAGAAAATACTATGCAAATGGTGAGTTTCAGAATATTACCGGCTGGAAAAAAGTAAAAGGAAAACAGTATTATTTTACAGACGGAGTAGCGCCGAAAAAAGGATTTAAGTTATTAAAGAGCTGCACAGGAGAAAAGAAAAAATATAAATATTATTTCAATAAAGATGGTTCCCTGTCCACAAACTTATTTAAAGACTGGGGTTATAAAAAATGCATCAAAAGCAAAATGACCATCGAAATCAACACAAAAACGCACAATGCTACCTTCTATCTGTATGATAAGAAGACGAAGAAATACAATATTCCGGCAAAAACAGCTCTGTGCTCTACTTCTGCCAAACCAAACGGAACACCAAGAGGACATTTCTTCCTGATGAAAACTTCTGCAAAACGATGGGTAAACGTTCCAAATAATAATACCCGTCGTTATCAGTTCGCTGTTCGTATCGCAGGTACGCCGACACTGATTCACAGCAGTGTTTACAGACAGTATGGAAATAATAAGTCTTTACATGCAGGATATTATAACCAGCTCGGACACAGCAATACATCCTATTGTGTACGTATGCAGGCAGTCAATGCCAAGATCGTTTATGATGTGGCTACACAGACGTATAAAAAAGAGCGTGTATGGGTAAATATTATTAAGAAGAACCAGAAAGGGCCTTTCGGAATCGTGAAGTTAAAAGATACAACCGGTAAGCTGAAACTTTCCAGAAAAACAGACCCTACGGATCCGGTATTATTCCCGACAAACCCATTCTCCATCAATGAATAATCGTTGAAAAGGAGCAGGGAGAAACGGAATCCATGAACATTCAGTTTTCAAAAAAGGATACAAATATTGTGAAGGGCGTTGCGATTATCGCAATGCTCTTCCATCACACTTATGTAACAAATGTTAAATTTAAAGTCCATGGGGTTTCCTTCGCACCCTTTTCCAGGGAAACAGTGGTGACACTGGCACACTGGTCCAAGGTATGCGTGGGGATTTTTGTTTTTTTAAGTGCTTATGGGATTGCCCTTTCTTTAAAAAAATTATATGATCAGAAGCAATATAGCAGACAGAATTTATCCTGGATGACCATGCGAAGAGTGTGGAGAATCCTCAGTGGTTTCTGGCCGATTTTTTGTCTGGCTGTTCTGGGCTGTATTCTGTGGGCGCCGGAGAGTTTTCAGGTATATCAGGGAGGCATGGCGAAGCTGGTATATCTGTTCATTGATTTTGTCGGACTGGCCCATTTCTTTGATACGCCGACTTTAATGGGAACCTGGTGGTATCTGAGCCTTGCTTTCATGGAAGTGATCCTTCTTCCGGTGTTATACTATCTGTACCGGCGGTACGGCGCTTTTATCATGATCAGTCTGAGTTATTTTCTGCCCATGGCGTTGTCTTTGGAAATGTCTACGCTGATGCGTTATCTCCCGGCCATGCTTCTGGGTGTGTGGTTTGCGGAAGAGGATTTGTTTCGAAAGATTGCGGAATGGAAGATTCCCCACAGGAGACTGGTTTGGACGAGAATTCTGGAAATCCTGATGCTGACCATAATTTTACTGGGAACAGTGGGGTTGAAGACGTCTGCTTTTGGTAAAGAATATAAAAATATTACCGACAGTATAACGCCGCTGGCCGTCATTTTATTTACCTGGCTGTTTTTGGCAGGGATTCCGGTGCTGCGGGATGTGCTTCATCTGTGCGGAAAATATTCCATGAATATTTTTTTGCTGCACAATTTTATCCGTGTCCGATGGTTTGAAGGTTTTTCCTATTCATTTAAATTCTGGTGGCTCATCCTTCTTGTGCTTTTACTGGACAACCTTGTTCTTTCTATATTGATTGAAAAAATAAAACAAATGCTTTCATATGATCGATTTGTACACAAAATAGAAAAAAATCTTCAGAAACTGGTAAAAGTAGAAGAATAGAGAAAGGGAACTATGGAAAAGAATATACAGGCCAAAAAGAAAATTTATCATGAAATAACCATTGCCAAAGGAATAGGGATTCTCCTTGTGGTACTGGGCCATGCGATGAAACAAACAGGAATGACAGACCAGTTGACTGCCGGGCTGATTCAACTGATTTACAGCTTTCATATGCCGCTGTTTTTTGTACTGTCCGGTTTTGTGTCGGTGAAAATTCTGGATTATGGGAAAAAAGAGGAGATTTTTCCCTACATCAGGAACAGAGCAATACGATTGTTGATTCCCTACTTTGTCATGGGAATTTTGTATATGCCACTGAAATTTCTCTTATCCCGTTTTGCCAGGAATCCTTATGATTTTACCTCTGCGTGGAAATTAATCATCGGAGAAAATCCAAATACGACGATGTGGTTTTTATTCACTCTCTTCTGGGTATCGGTAATCGCATTGATTCTGGTCAGAAAAGCAGTGTTGTTACCGATGCTGACCATGACTGCAGTTCTTAGCGCCGTTTCCTTTTTCTTTGGGTGGGAGATGAAGATACCCAAATACTTATTCTTCTTCATTTTCGGTCTCTATTTAAGAGAATATTATCAACGATTTTTGGAAATGGGAAAAAGAAAAGGGATTATTGCCGTTCTGGCGCTCCTGTTTGTGGCAGGAAATGTCGGACTGGCTTACGGAGTTTTACTGGCAGGTATGGTGACTGCTGTATCCGGAAGTCTGCTCTGCCTTTTATTTTCTCTTTGGCTCAGTCGGAAGACTGGCAGAATGTCCCGCAGTTTACAGGCGCTGGGGGAGAGCAGTATGGATATATACATTTTATCTGATCCGGTGCAGACGGCAGCGCGCCTTGTTTTGTGGAATATCCTTCATTTGTCCAATGTGGTGGTGATCGTTCTGTGTTTTGTTGCAGGAATCGCTTTATCCTACATTCTGGCAAAATATGTTTTCCGCAAATTTAAAATTTTTCGAATATTGTTGTTTGGTGAACAGTAGATTTCAGAAAGACAGAAAGGAAACATAATGAGAAAAAATAGATTGACAAAAGGAATAGCAATGTTGCTGACAGCAGCATTACTGACGGGAGCAGGAGTAAATGTTCAGGCCGCGGCGAAAAATGTGGATAATCAAGATCACATTTCCCTTTGGGTGGGAGATTCCAGAACGGTGCTTATTTATCAGGATTTGAATATGAAAGCGCCTAACGGTACAGCATATAGAAATAAAGCCTATGTGAAGGGAAAATATCTGATGCTGAAATACCGGGATTGTTTTGCCGGAAGAGGAACCGGATACTATCTGGTCAGAGAATCTATTCCAAAGGTGAAGAAAGTAGCGGCAAAACCAGGCCGCCAGAATATTGTGTTCGCTTCAGGCGTCAATGACTTGTATAATACCCAGTTAAATCCATTTCATCGTTATTCCGGCAAAGGAAAAGCGGTGACAGCCAGCCCGGAAATTCTGGCGGAAAAATACTGGGAACTGTACAAGAATTATTTTATTAAAGAATATCCGGAGGATCATTTTTATCTGATGTCCATCAATCCGGTATACACTCCGCTGTATTACAGAGGAAACAGTGTGAACAACAATAAGATTGTCAGATTTAATAAAAAACTGAAGAGTCTCATCAACCAGTCTTCCTATAAAAATGTATCTTATGTGAACACCTATAAAAATGTGTTTAAGAAACAGGGATTGATTCATAAAAAAAGCGCATATCGTTATGCGGCCAAGTACAGAAGAATGCCGGTACGTTATATGAAAGAAAGTTCCTGCTTCCAACTGCATTATTCCACAGAGGTGGATAAACAGATTTATCAGTATGTCGATCAGTTTATCGCCCGGGATGCAGAACAATAAAACAGGAAAAACCGAGAAGAAAAAGGAGAAGAAATGAATAAACATAAACCATGGCTTTTGGTGTGTTCGATTCTTATCTTTTTGTTGGTGGCCGGAATCTGGATCCTTCCGTCGGAAGAGCAAATGCCAGGTTCCGGCCGTCCTGGCATAAACGCTGTACCGAAGGAATCCCAAAAACCGGGAGAAAAAAGTCTGACTCTGGCTGAAGGCGATCGTTTTTCTCTGGCATCTCTGCTGGATGAGGAAACGAAGGAAGAGAAAACGGTCTGGTATTCCGCAGACGAAGAGGTGGCATCGGTTTCTTCGGACGGCACGGTAACTGCGGGAATAAGCGGGGTTACCACGATTGTGGCAAAAACCGGAGAAAAGAAGATCAGATACAGAATTTATGTGGCAAGCTTTTCTTCGGTAATCGAGCAGATGATGCCGGGAGAAGTGAAAAAAGTCGAGGTAATCCACACGGGAGATTCCCTGTCCTGGACATCTTCGGACAAAGAGGTTGCCACGGTGTCAGAGGATGGAACCATTCATGCCCTGAATCCCGGAGAAACAATTATAGAATGCACTGCTGGTCGTGGAGTGCTGACGTTTGCCCTGACTGTGCAGGACAGGGGCAATATCGTGACAAAACGGACGAATCTTCCGAAAAAAACCAACAAAGATTCTCTGCGAGTGACCATCAACAGTTATCCGCAAAAGAGAGTCTATGCCATTTATAAGCAGAATGGAAAAGGAAATCTCAGTAAGCAATTTCCACGTTATATGCCGGGGCATGGCTGTTCCGCCTCCTCCCTTGCCTGTGTGCTCAGCGCCTATGCCGGATTTACCCATAAACCATTTTATCTGGTGGAAAAAATAGAAAAAGATTATTTTGGCGAAGCCTGGGAGAAAAATTACAGCAAGAAAGATACTGATGACAGCAAAAGTCGTCCCATGCCCATCAGTTTGTATGGAATGACAAAGATCCTGGACGGATACGGCATAAAACACGAATATGTGCGGGCTTTTGATGATCAGAAGGCAGAAAGAGAAATAGAAAACCATTTAAAGACCGGAAACCCGGTTATTTTTATCGTCAGCGGAAAAAGCAGATTTGCCGGTGCAAGAAAAAACAAATGGACGACGGGATACCATTGTATGACCATGCTGGGAATGACGGATGAAGAGGAAGTGATCGTGGCAGATACGGTGGATCGATCCAGAGAAATTTTCGGAAAAAATCAGCGCATTAAATATGCGCCGCTGAAAGAACTGGTGGGATATATGTTTTCCTGTAAAAATACAACTTCCACATCCGTCTACTGGAATGGGAGAACCAGCAGCGGAGGATATATCCTGATCAATCCGCAAAAATAAAAAAGAAGAAAAGCCGGAGAAGAAAAAGGGCATATGCACAAAGCAAAGCCACGGAATAAATCTCCGGAAACCAGAAATAAGAACAAAAAGAAAGACAGAGGAAGAATAAACATGAAGAAGATCAAGACATCCAGAAGAATCATGGCAGCCATGTTGACCTTAACAATACTCCTTCCTGTAAATATTCAGGCGAAAACACAGGAGAAGATCGTGACGACGCCCATAGCGACTTTGCCGGAAAAATCCGATGTTTCGCAAATGACGGTAACCATCAATAAAAAGAATGGGACAAGAACGTTTACCGTTTTTGGCCAGCATAAAAAGCCGTGGAAGAAAAATACGTACCTGGATATGCATGGATGCGCCGTATGTTCTCTGACCACCGTGCTTTCCGGCTATTCTAAAAAATATGGAAAATATACGCCGGATCAGGTGAAAAACATTGTGGAGAAAAAAGCCTTCGGGACAGCTGCCTGGAAGAAAAATTATGGAAAGTCCATGCGCAGTCAGATGCCGGTTTCCATGTATGGAATCTCCAAAGTGCTGAACCATGAAGGCATCAGAACCAGATATGTGCGTACATTTACCAATAAAAGCGCCAAAAAACAGATTAAGGATCACCTGAAAACCGGAAACGTCGTTGTGATTGAGGCCAATAACCGTACGCAGAAAAATGGAAAATTCAGCAGAACCACAACCACAAGATGGGCGCTGGGCAAACATACCATGGTGCTGCTGGGACTTACAGACACAGGGAAGGTTATCGTTGCCGATTCTGCCCAGAGAAAATGGTCGAAGGAGCAGCAGAGAATCAAATTTACCACGGTAAACGAAATCGTAAACTATCTGATTCCATGCACCTCATCCAGAAAATCCTATTATTTTTCCGGAACAGCCAATTCCGGAGGTTATGTTCTGGTTAACCCGAAAAAATAATCAGACAGGTTTATGGCATCAGGCCGGAGCGGTGACTAGCAGAAAAAGAGAGGCCGCCGCTTAAAAAACGTGTTTCTTCTATATATAATAATAGAAGAAACACAAAATATAATAGAAG
>ENA-ORTP01003256-ORTP01003256.1-human-gut-metagenome-genome-assembly--contig:-NODE-3256-length-11499-cov-2.574974_pt1 | contig 11499 bp, 8 predicted proteins | sample MGYA00241913_ERZ509190 | MGnify/ENA primary metagenome ERZ509190 (study PRJEB26280, sample SAMEA2338839) | human gut metagenome | biome: human gut; feature: human-associated habitat; material: faeces...
CGATCACACGATTTCTTCTTGGATTGAATTCGCTGATTACAAATTCAATTTCCTGACCATCGTATTTTTTCAGGTTTTTCTCATAAGTATCGGACACAAGGCTTGCAGGGATAAATACTCTTGTATCTTCCACAACAACGCTTAAACCACCGTCTAATACTTTGGCAACTGTAGCTTTTAACACTTCTTTGTTGTTAAACGCTTCTTCTAATCTCTTGTTACCTTTCTCGGCTTTCAGTCTCTTGTAAGTTAAGAGAACCTGTCCTTCACCGTCATTCACTTTCAGAACTTTTGCTTCCATCTCGTCGCCTACCTGCGCTACTGTAGTCAGGTCTAAGTTCTGGTCATTGGAATATTCGTTTCTTGATATGATACCGTCAGCTTTATATCCAATATTTAAGATGATTTCATCCTCTTTTACATCGATAATCGTACCCTGTACAACTTCTCCATTTCTGATTGTCTTAAAACTTTCTTCCAGCATCTGGTCAAAACTCATTTCCGCCATGCTTTCATGAACCTCCTTGATAATATTATTTGGGGTTGAAGCCCCTGCAGTAATACCGAGCATCTCGATATTATGAAAATCCTCCATATTCAAATCATTTTTTGTTTGTATATAATAAGTATTACTACATTCTTTTTTACTTATCTCAAAAAGTTTTTGAGTATTCGAACTGTGTTTGCCGCCAATCACAATCATGGCATCGGAATGTGCCGCCAGCTCCCTTGTTTCTGTCTGACGCTCTTCCGTGGCATTACAAATCGTGTTAAAAACATTTATATCATAACCCTTTTCTGAGATAAATTCAACTAAATCTTGAAATTTATTGTAGTTAAATGTCGTCTGGGATACGATGGATAATTTCGTATCCGGGTCAACTACAATAGCTTCTGCCTGTTCTCGATTCTCAATGACAATCGGTTTGGTGCAACACCAGCCCATAATCCCTTCTACTTCAGGATGATGGTTGTTGCCTACAATAATAACTACTCTGCCTTCCCTGCTCTCCTTTTCCACAATTCTGTGAATCTTTTTGACAAAAGGGCAGGTTGCATCAATTAAATCCAGACCGGCATCCGCAATCTCGTCATAAATTTCTCTGGGTACTCCGTGGGAACGTATGATGATCGTTCCTTCGCTGAGCGTTTTAAACTCTGCGTGATCGTTAATCACGCCAACGCCGTGTTTCTCCAGATCTGCAACCACTTCATCATTGTGAATGATAGGGCCATAGGTATAAACATTCTTCTTTCCAGATTCTTTATAAACTGTATCGACAGCTCTTCGAACCCCAAAACAAAAGCCAGCAGACTTTGCTATATTGATTTCCATTCTTTACTCCGGCAAAATTATTTTCTTTTTTCAAATTCAGCAATCACTGTGCTGACCACCTGGTCAATGGTCATCTCTGATGAATCCACAAGTACGGCGTCTTCCGCCTGTCGAAGCGGCGCGATTTCTCTGCTCATATCCTGTCTGTCTCTCTCAATAATATCTTTTTCAATCTGGTGAAGATCACACTCTACACCCTTCTCCCGAAGTTCCCGATACCGCCTGTCGGCCCGCACCGCAGAAGAAGCAGTCAGATAAATTTTAAGAGATGCGTCGGGCAGCACATTGGTTCCAATGTCCCGTCCATCCATAAGAATATTAGACGTTTTCGCCATATCTCTCTGCAGATCCAGCAAAGCCTCCCGCACTGCCGGAATGGCAGAAGTCAGGGAAGCCATCCGGCCAACTTCTTCCGTACGAAGATAAGGCGTGACATTTTCTTCATTGAGAAAAACCTGCTGCATGCCTTGATCGTCATAACCGAGGGTGACACGGATATTGGGACACTCGCTGGTGATTTTCTCCACATCATGTCCGTCAATCCCTTTCCGCAGAAAATACAGGGCAATCGCCCGATACATGGCGCCGGTATCCACATAAATAAAATCAATGTCCTTCGCAATCTTTTTTGCGATCGTACTCTTTCCAGCACCTGCCGGACCATCAACTGCTATACTGTAATACATGGATACTCCCTCCCGTTTTGTTTCCATCTGTGTTCTACGACAATTATCACAGCGTTACCTACACTAGACCATTCTAACATAAATCCCCAAAAAAGAAAACCCTTTTTTCTTTGCAAAGGCGATTTTCTACAACTTTTTTTATAAAAATATTCAGGCATATTTTCCGGCAGTGTAGCCCGTCGACCAGGCAATCTGCAGATTGTACCCTCCGGTCACCGCATCCACATCCAGAACCTCTCCCGCAAAATAAAGATTCTTAACCTGTTTGGACTCCATGGTCGTCGGAGAAACTTCTTTCACGTTAACGCCGCCCCGGGTTACGATGGCTTCCGCAAATCCCCGTACTCCTGCGATGTGCATCGGGAGTCCCTTCATGACTTCCACCATATGTTTTCTTTCTTTTTTGGTAATATCCCGCACTTTTTTGTCTTCCGGTATACCGGCAATCTGCAAAAATACCGGCACCATCTTTCTTGGCAGCATCCGCTCGATCACATTGGAAATATTTTTGTTGCGATACGTATCAAACTCCCGAAGATAACGTTTTTCCAGCTGTTCTTCTGTCAGAGACGGTTTCAGATCAAGAAACAGCCGAAGTTTTCCAAGTTCTTTCTTATATTTTCCCAGACAGGTACTGGCCGTCAGTACCAGCGGACCGCTGACGCCAAAGTGGGTAAATAAAAATTCGCCAAAACCATCATAGATGACTTTTTTCTCTTTTTTTATACGGACAGAAACATTTTTCAGGGTAAGTCCCATAAGATCTTTACACCATTTTTCTTCCATCACAAAAGGCACTAAAGAAGGTTCCGGTTTTTTTATTTTATGGCCGACCGCCTCGGCCAGCGCATAACCGCTGCCATCAGAGCCTGTGGAACCATAAGAACAGCCGCCGGTCGCCACGATCACCGCGTCGCCGTAGATTTCTTCCCCTTGCTCCAGCCGTACGCCTACGGCGGTTTTTTCTTCTCCCTCCACCAGAATCTCTGTGACTTTGGCATGGTATCGGATATTTACCCGGTTTCTGTCACATAATCGTTTTAACGTACCAATCACATCGGAAGAACGGTCTGACTGAGGAAATACCCTCTGTCCCCGCTCCACCTTGGTTTTTAATCCGGCCTTTTCCACCATACGAATCATATCGTGGTTGGTAAAACGGGAAAATGAACTGTACATAAACCGGGCGTTGGTGACAACATGATTGAAAAACTCTTCTTCCGGACAGTCATTGGTCAGATTACACCTGCCCTTTCCCGTAATAAAAAGCTTTTTCCCCAGCTTTTCATTTCTTTCCAGAAGAATCACTTCTTTTTTTTCTTCAGAGGCAGAAATGGCAGCCATCATTCCGGCTGCCCCTCCACCAATAATAATAATTTTTTTCATCTTATTCTGGCTACTCCTGCATTTTTTCCTGTATCCATACCTCTCCCCCCATGGAGAAGAAGATATATTTTACCGGCTATTTGGCGCTTCGGTTATAGACATCGTATTCATTCCAGAGGTCTTCCAGAGCCATAAGTCTCTTTTCCACGTCCTCTTTACGCAGCAATGCCACAGCGGTAACCAGCGCATTGACCACACTGAGCGGACAGACCAGAGAATCTACAATGGTCATCACATCGCTTTTTGCCAGCAGTTTACAATCGGCAAACTCAATGATCGGCGACTGCATATTATCCGTAAGCGCAATGGTTTTTGCCCCGTGATCCTTGGCAAACTCCAGAGCGCGGATCGTTCTTTTGGAATACCGCGGAAAAGTAATGCCCATCATCACGTCTCCCGGCTTCATATTATAAATCTGTTCCAGCGTCTCGGAAGTGCTGTTGGCATCCACGATAATGACATTATCAAACAGCATCTTAAAATAATACCCCAGTAAACCGGCCAGATACGCCGCGCTTCTTGCCCCTAAAATGTAAAGTCTTTTTCCTTCATTAATAAAACGAACCGCTTTGTCAAACTCTTCTTCATCAATGCCGTTGAGAATGGTATCTCGCAGACGTTCACAATCTGTGGACAGAATACTTTTTAAAACACCCTTTTCTTCATATCTTTTGGACGACAGGGACATTCTCTGCATGGAATTCGAGTTTGTTTTTACGATCACCTGAATCGCTCTTTGCAGTTCCGGATAACCGTCATAGTCCAACTGATAGGCAAAACGTACTACGGTCGATTCACTGACGCCCGCTTCTCTCCCCAGCTTTGAAGCCGTGAGGTATCCCGCCGTATCATAATTACTGGTGATATATTCCGCCAGTCTTTTCTGTCCTTTACTGAAAGAAGATGCTTTCTGTTCTATTCGTTGTAATAAATTCAAGTGCTCCACTCTGTTTTTCCACCTCTTTCATCGATTTCCTGTTTTCACGCAAGAAAATCCCCGTACGAAAATCGTACAGGGAAACACTTTATTTGCCTGGATAAACAATCACAGAATCCACATCGTAACCAGCCAGTTTCTTTCTTCCATGCAAACCGGCGAGTTCCATCAGGAAAAGAACTTTTACCACTTTACCGCCGAGGCTCTCGATCAGCTTAATGGCCGCTTCAGCTGTTCCTCCCGTTGCCAGAAGATCATCCACAAGCACTACTCTCTGACCAGGAAAGATTGCGTCCTTATGCATCTCAATGGTCGCTGTCCCGTACTCCAGACAATATTCCTGACTGACGGTTTCCCTTGGCAGTTTTCCTGCTTTACGGATCGGTGCAAATCCTTTACTCTTATTATAAGCAAGCGGCATACCGAAAAGAAATCCCCGGGACTCCGTTCCCGCCACAACGTCAAACTCTGTTCCCTCAAGCTTATGCATCATCTCATGAATGCTTAATTTCAATCCTTCCGGATCCTGAATCACCGCTGTCACATCCCGGAAAATAATGCCCGGTTTTGGAAAATCCGGTATACTCTTCACATAATCTTCAAGTTTTTTCACTTTGTCCACCCTTTCCTCTAACATAAACTGACTTTTATGCTATCGTCTTCTTTTTATTATAACAGAAATGTATCAGAAATAACAGCCTTTTTATGAATAATCTCTGATACTTTCCTGCATTTTTCTGTTTTTCTTCCTCTGTTGTCTTCTCTTTTTTGTTTTTTCAAATCTCCAGAGAACAGAATTTTTCAATGGCAAAGGCCACGCCTTCTTCATCGTTGGTCTTTGTCACAAAATCTGCCGCCTGTTTCACGATTTCCTCTCCATTTTCCATGGCAACGCCCACGCCGGCCCGTCTGATCATTTCCAGATCATTGTTTCCATCTCCGCAGGCCATGATCTGTTCCATGGGAATATGAAGAAGTTTACCCAGATTAAAGAGGGCGTCGCCTTTGTTGCAGGTTCCATGGTTGATTTCCAGATTATTGACCAGCGAGCAGGTTACGGCAATATCGGGTATAAGTGATAATTCCTCGTAGGCGCGCTGTCTTTTTTCCACATCGCTGAAAAACATATTGATTTTTTCTACCGGCGCCTGGTGTTCTCTCAGCCACTCACGCAGATCCTCCACCCTGGTTCTGGACTTTCGCACCAGTTGTTCAATAAGCGGTTCGATCTTGTATTTTTCCAGATTATCGAAAAATCTTCCTTCACACCAGCCATTTCCCAGTGCGTACGCGTCATAAAAGGTATCATACTCTTCCAGAATATCAAAAATCTCCAGCGCCCTTTCCCAGGGAATACCATTGGTATAAACCGCTTTCCCGGTATCCAGTTCCACTACGGAAGCGCCGTTGGAAGAAATAATATAACGTACCCCTTCAATATCCGTCATATATTTTGGTATACCTGACCACACCCGTCCCGTTGCCGGCAACACCTCGATTCCCTGGCGGATGCAGGCTTCCAGCACCTTTTTCGTGTGCGGCGTCAGTTCTTTTTGCGAAGTGAGGGTGGTTCCATCCAGATCCAGTCCGATCAGACGGATATTTTTTTTCTCTGTCTGTTGTTTTTCCATAACCATGATGACCTCCTGTCTTTATCTTTTTCCCGTTATTTCACTGCTGCTCTGTCTTTTTTTGTATATTTGTCAACCATCTCTTTCTCGATCCTGATCCGTCATTGCCCATCGATGCTAAACCTGTAATTTTTCACAATAATCTGCATACTTTTCTGTCCGCGCCATTCGTTGATTTCAGGATAATACGTACAATCCATAAAAATATGATGGGAAAGCCCCTTTTGCACTCGTTCGGTCTCCTCTTCTCCACATTTGTTTCGCATTTCCTGAAAGAAAAGCTCCACGTCCCCAAAATAAATGGCCTCCATACCGTAACCGGCTGTATCTTTCAGAAAAAGTTTTAACACCCTTCCCGAATTTCCCAGTCTGCGCGTACTGGCAATAAAAAAATTTTTCTGGGCAAAAAGAGGTTTCTGATTACCATTACCAAAAGGTTCCAGCAGTTCCAGTTCATCAATAAAAGGTTCGGACAGTTCTGCCACCGGCAACGCCACATCAATGTGTACTTTTTTCGCAAAATCTTCTTTTGTTAACTTTGCATTGGCATTTAATTTCCGGCGCAGTTCTTCCAGTCTGCTTTCCTCCATGGATAATCCCGCTGCCATGGGATGACCGCCAAATTTCGTAAAACATTCTCTGACTTTTACCATCTCATCATACATGGAATAAGTTTCAATGGAACGCCCGGAGCCTTTTAGTCCCTCTTTTGTCCGGGTAATGACAAACACCGGCTTATTATAACATTCACGGATTCTTCCTGCAATAATCCCGGCGATACTTTCATGACAATCCGGCAAAAAAACAACCAGAACCTTATCGTCCAGACATCCGCTTTTCTTCAGATACTCATGGGCCTCTTCTTCCCCTTTCCGGGTCATCTCTTTTCGCTCTTCATTGAGCGCGAGCAACTCCTCTGCCATTATGCGGCAGCGTTCTTCCTCCTGACAAAGCAACAATTCGAGGGCTTTTCTGGCCGTTGTCAGACGGCCGGAAGCATTAATGCACGGGCCAAGAATAAATCCCAGATGATAAGCGGTGAGTATTTTTTCACGAAGACCATTGGCCTGGATCAATGCCCTTAATCCGGGAATCTTCGAATGATTCATCCGCCGAAGTCCTTCTTTGACAATAATTCTGTTCTCATCCTGTAAAGGCATCACATCGCACACCGTGGCAAGGGCAGCCATTTCGAGGTATTCTTCCGCTTCTTTCTGGCTAATCCCAAACAGTGCGTACAACACCTGAATGAATTTAAAGGCGACTACCGCTCCACATATGTTTTTTGCAGGATAACGACAATCGGCCTGTTTCGGATTGATCACTGCGTCAGCCTCCGGGATATGATACTGTTTTTTCCCCTTCTCTTCGGTAAAAGGAATATCGTGGTGGTCGGTGACGATGAGAGTCATCCCCTTCTCCCGGCCAAAACGAATCTGCTTTGCCGCGGCAATGCCGTTGTCACAGGTAATGATGGTATCTATCCCTTCTGCGCAGGCCTGCCCGATCAGATGCTCATTGATCCCATATCCGTCTTCAATCCGATCAGGAATACGATAATCCACCATGGCTCCGCAACGTAAAAGTCCCCGATAAAGAATATAGTTGGAGGAAACGCCATCCACATCATAGTCGGAAATAATGCGGATTTTCTTTTTTTCCTCTATCTTTCTTTTCAGTATGGCCGCGCCTTTTTCTGCATCCTTCAACAGCCATGGGTCATACAGATCTTTCAGTCCTCCGTGGAGGTATTTCTCCATCTGCTCTTCCGTGGTCAACCCTCTGTTTCTCATTAGTCTTGCCAGTACGGGGCTTATCTGAAAACGTCGGGCTATCCCGTTAAAATCTGCTCTTTTTGCCGCAATAAACCATTGTTCCATTTTTCCTCCTGCAAAACAAAAGAGACTGCCACAGTACAATCAAAAACCGGAAATCCGATCCAGTGCCATGCAGCAGCCTCAGTTGTTATTGATTATTATTTCTTTGTTTTCTTTTTGCTTTCTGCTTTTTTCTTTTCTCCGTGTTTTTTCATAAAATACCACACCGGTCCGGTGATACAGACAGAAGAATAAGCGCCGAAAACAATACCGCACATCAGGGTCAGCGTAAACTCTTTAATCGAAGCAACGCCGATGAGATAAAGGATAAAGATGGTGATAAAGGAGGTCAGCGACGTATTGATCGAACGGGTCAGCGTCTGACTGATACTGGTGTTGACCACCACATCCATTCCCTGTTTTACCAGCTGATTATTTTTCAGATTCTCCCGGATCCGGTCAAAGATGACGATCGTTGCATTGATGGAATAACCAAGAATCGTCAGCATACAGGCGATGAACGTATTGCCCACTGAAAGTCTTGCCACCGCATAGATCATCAGTACCATCAAAACATCATGAAGCAGAGCGATGACCGCACTGGCGCCAAATTTAACATCTTTAAACCGGAAAGCAATATACAAAAGCATGAAGATCGTTGCAATGGTCACGGCAACCACGGCGTCCTGTTTCATTTCTTTGGATACACTTCCGGAAATCTGTTCCGTCTGATAACTGGAGATCTTATACGTCTCTTTCAGGGCGGTCTCCAGTTTTTCTCTCTGTTTCAGCGTAAGTTCATTGGTTTTTACCACCAGCTGATTGGAATTCAGCACTTTCTGACTCTGTACTGTCTTCGCATTAACGCTCGTCCGTACCGTATCGCAGATTTCTTTGTCCAGACTGTCGGTAATTTTATCTTCCAGCGTCATCGTAACGGACGTACCGCCGGAAAATTCCAGATCGTAATTTAAAATATGTCCGATCTTCTTATGATTAATCGGCATGAAAACGAATCCAAGGATAATCAGCGCAAGAGAAATCACTATGCAGATTTTACTTGCCTTAATATAATTCACTACTTTGACCGGTTTGGCGCGGCCGTAGAATTTTTCATCCTGAAGGCCAAGGGCATATGCGCTGAGCATCAGTTTTTTCGTCACAAACAGAGCGGTGAACATGGATAAAAGGATACCAATTCCCAGAGTCTGGGCAAAACCTTTGACGGTTCCCGAACCTTTGATGTATAACACAATGGCGGCGATCAACGTGGTGATATTGCCGTCTAAAATTGCGGACAAGGCTTTATCATATCCACTCTGAATGGCATTGATCACCGTTTTTCCCGCAGCGATTTCTTCTTTAATTCGGGTAAAAATGATGACGTTGGCATCCACCGCCATACCGATGGCCAGAATAACGCCGGCAATACCCGGAAGGGTAAGCGTCGCATTAAATCCGTTAATGGCCAATAAGTCAAGAACAACATAGCCAAACAAAGCAATACCGGCTAAAAATCCCGGCAGGCGGTATAACAAAGTCATAAACAGGAAAATTGCCACCAGACCAATGGCTCCGGCAATCAAACTTGTCCGGATGGCATCCTGTCCCAGTTTGGCGCCCACCACGTTAGAACGCATCTCTGTCAGTGTCAGCGGCAATGCACCGATACGAATCGTTGACGCCAGTTCCTCCGCAGATTCAAAGCTTTCCATATTTTCAATGACACATTCTCCCTCTGTGATGGCAGACTGAACCGTAGGCGCGCTGACCACTTCTCCGTCATAAAAAATGTAAATCGGTTTGCCGATATTGGCCGCCGTCGCTGTGGCAAAAGCCGCTGCGCCGGTCTTATCCATGGTCAGAGAAACCACGTAGTTTTTCATTCCGTTTTCTTCGGTGGTTCCCGCCTCGGCGCTCTGAATATTGGAACCGGTCAGTACCACCGTTCCATCTTCCGTCATAAAAGAAAGATCTCCCGGTTTACCCAGTTCCTCAAGAATCTTGTTGGCGTCGGTCACACCCGGGATTTCCACGGTGATTCGCTTATCCCCTTCCTGATAAACTTCCGCCTCAGTGCTGTAATTTTCCACACGCTTTTGCAGCTTGTAAATCGTATCTTTGACATCCGTCTCCGACGGGTTATCTTCGTTGATTTCATAAGTGATGCTGACGCCGCCGGCCAGATCCAGACCCAACTCGATATTTTTTGCCGATCCTTTATGGTCTTTGCCCAATCCGGCAAAAACCGTAAAAATACATACTGCCGCCACAAGGATTACCGCCAGGATAGTCAGTATGGCGCTCTGTTTCGGATTTCTGTTTTTTTTCTTTTTACTCGCCATCTTCTTCTCCCTCCTGCGCCAGAGCCGCTTTGATCATAATGGCACATTCCACTCTTTTTCTTTCCATCTCACAGCTCAGATCATAGGCGTCATCAATGCTTCCATGGAATTTATAAGAACCAGTACAGGCGGCAGTAACGGAGGGAAAATGATTTTCAGCTTTGATGGAGAAAACTCTGTTACATGCGCTCCTTATACGACAGTTCCTTCTAAAACATTAGGATGTTATTCCTATGTGCTTTATCCTGAACTGGAATTTACAGAGACTTCTACTCACACTTTCCGATTAGTGATGAATGACCCTGCTGCAAGTAAAGACCCCAACTATAGTATACTTATTGATTACTTATTATTTGAACCTATATTTGACGAATAAATTATGAAAGCAAGAAAATATATATTTGGCATTGCTCTAATCGGATTGATAGGGAGTAGTTGTACCGACACATGGGATGAGCATTATGCCCAAGATACCAGTAAGGTGAATAATACGGAGATTTCTGTAGTTAATGCAACCATTACCGATTATTTGGCTCAGGAGCCTTCATTGAGCGATATGTACCAATTGTTTAACGAAACAGGTATGGTGGAGCAACTATTGGAGAAAGAACAGATGTACACTATTCTAGCTGTAGAATCAGGTATTGCAGCAGGGGATGATCCTATATATACTGCTCAAACCTATATTTCTGATGCATCCATCTCTCCTTCTAATTTGGAAGACGGACAGCGTATTTTGATGTGGAGTGGTAAGTATCTAAAGATTTCTACCACTTCTCCTGAGACTAGAGCAGTTGCCGGTGTTCGTTTCAACAATGCAAATGTTACTAAAGTTATTAAGCTAACCAATGGATATTTGTATTTATTGGATCAGGCTGTAGAGTCTCCGAGAAGTCTGTATGAAATTATTGAGAATTTGGGAGACGATTATTCTATTTTTCGTAATATGGTCAGATCACGTTATGTATTGACATTTGATAAAAATGCAAGTACGGTGATAGGAGTAGATAAGACGGGAAATACTGTGTATGATTCTGTATTTACCGTCAAAGCTCCTTATTTCGAGAATAGAAAATTCAACATCATGTCTGAGAATCTCACTGCTACTATGTTGCTCCCTTCCAATGATGTGGTGAATCAGGCCTTGAGTACCGCACGGAAAAATTTGGCTGATTGGAATATGGTACGCGCAGACAGCATCTTGGAGAATTGGGTGTTCCAAGCTGCTTTTTTTAACAACGTTTATAGCAAGGAAGATTTTGAAACAAACGAAGATCTGACTTCTGTATTTGATAAACAATGGCGTACTACTGTACAGGAAGTAGACCTTGAAAATCCGATTCCTATGAGTAACGGAACGG
>ENA-ORTP01003257-ORTP01003257.1-human-gut-metagenome-genome-assembly--contig:-NODE-3257-length-11495-cov-2.788811_pt1 | contig 11495 bp, 12 predicted proteins | sample MGYA00241913_ERZ509190 | MGnify/ENA primary metagenome ERZ509190 (study PRJEB26280, sample SAMEA2338839) | human gut metagenome | biome: human gut; feature: human-associated habitat; material: faeces...
CGGCTTACGCTTGTTTCCCGTCAAAGAAATCTTAGGGAGAACATAGAGAATAAAAATAATTACAGGAATCGCAATAATAAACTTCCATATGGAAGCATTATGGATATTGATTGCCGGCAGGGCAATATAATAATACAGACCCAGCAAGACCAGAACAACTGGTATGGCCAGAATCTTATTCCGTTTTAATTTGTGTTTCATAATACTCCTTTCACGTACGTTAATTTGGGGAATACCAGAGCCAATAAGGAAGGAAGCTGGCTTTGGTATTCAAAAGTATAATACTTTCCCGGAGGTTTGTAAAGCGATGTTTTCCAAGAATAAAAGAGAAAAGAAAGCGGCGTTTACATAGACTTATAAAATATTTTGTACTTTTTTTAATACTTGACATCTCCGAAGACTGTGATATATTTAGATTCAAAAAGTTTGAACTTCAAAATATTTCAATTTAAAATAAAACAATTTGGAATCCAAATGATAATCAATGCATGGAAAAAGAAAAGGGAGAAGATAACAGATATGTTTGTAAAAATCGCAGGTACAGGTTCATTCCTCCCGGAGAAAATCCTGGATAACCATGAGCTTTCCCGGATGGTAGAGACCTCGGATGAATGGATTCAGACGAGGACGGGAGTGAAGACAAGACATATAGCACAAAAAGAAACGGTGGCGGATCTGGCTGTCAAAGCGGCAAAAAGAGCGGTGGACAATGCCAAAATTATGCCGGAAGACATCGACATGGTCATTGTGGCCACCGTATCTGCAGAGCAGACGCTGCCCTGCGTTGCCTGTGAAGTGCAGGCGGCTCTGGGAGCGACGCATGCGGCGGCCTTTGACGTAAATTCAGCCTGCAGCGGATTTATCACCGGCTACCAGATGGCGGCCGGGCAGATGAAAGCCGGGCTGATCCGTACTGCTCTGGTTATAGGTAGCGAATGTCTCTCCAACGGTATCGACTGGACAGACAGGGGAACCTGTATTTTGTTTGGTGACGGAGCAGGAGCTGCTGTTTTAAAAGCAGAAGGAAATCCTGGAGATCTCTGTCTTCCGGTTGTTCTCCATGCAGATGGAAGGAAAGGACATGTGCTGACCTGCAGCGTTGGCCATGGAAAAGATAAGCTGCCCTTTGATGATTATTACCGCATGGATGGGCGGGAGATTTTTAAATTTGCCGTAAAAAAAGTTCCGGAAGTCATCCGGGAGATTCTTCATTGCAGTGGGCGACAGGCAGAAGAAATTGATTATTTTCTTCTGCATCAGGCCAATCGCAGAATCATCGAAGCCATCGCCAAAAGACTGGGACAGGAAGAAAGTAAGTTTCCGATGAATATTATGGAAAATGGAAATATTTCTTCGGCATGTATTCCCATATTGCTGGATGAATTAAACCGAAGCCATCGGTTAAAACCGGGGATGAAGCTGGTCGTGGCGGGATTCGGCGGCGGGCTGACCTGGGGCGGATTTTATATGGAATGGTAATCACCGGCCAGGCCGGATTACATAGAAAATAGCAGGAAAATCAAAAAGTAAAACGTTAAGAAAGCGAGGACAAAATTATGTTTGAAAAAATCAGAGATTTAATTGTGGAAGAAGTTGGTGTAGACGCAGAGCAGGTAACCATGGAGGCCTCTTTCAAAAATGATCTGCATATCGATTCTCTGGATCTGTTTGAAATGGTAATGACGCTGGAAGAAGAGTTTGATGTGGAAATTCCTTCGGAGGATCTGGAAGGAATCGATACCATAGCGGATCTGATTGCCTATATTGAAAGTCATCAGGAATAATTTTTTGCAGAAAGTCATCAGAAATAATTTTCGTAAGTAAACACGTTGTCCGAAAGAATAATGGAGTGAAAAAATATGAAAACAGAAATTACAACGCTGCTGGACATTGCGTATCCGATCATTCAGGGCGGAATGGCCTGGGTGGCAACCAGTGAACTGGCGGCTGCCGTATCGGAAGCAGGCGGTCTGGGAATCATCGGCGCAGGCGGTGCGCAGGCTTCCTGGGTCAGAGAACAGATAAGGCAGGTAAAAGAAAAAACAGATAAACCGTTTGGGGTAAATTTAATGTTAATGAATCCGGAAGCCGACGCCATCGCTGCCATTATCGCAGAAGAAAAAGTGGAAGTCGTTACCACAGGCGCCGGTAATCCGGAAAAATATATGCAGATGTGGAAAGAAGCCGGCGTAAAAGTAATCCCGGTGGTAGCCAGCGTGGCGCTGGCCAGAAGAATGGAAAGAGCCGGAGCCGATGCAGTGATTGCAGAAGGAACCGAATCCGGCGGACATATTGGAGAGATTACAACAATGGCTCTGGTTCCGCAGGTGGCAGACGCAGTGTCCATCCCGGTCATTGCCGCAGGAGGAATTGCCGACGGCCGTGGTATTGCGGCAGCATTTATGCTGGGAGCAAGAGCCGTACAGATGGGAACGATCTTTGTCGCTTCCAGGGAATCCATAGCCAGTGAAGCGTATAAAAATAAAATTGTCAAAGCAAAAGATATTGACAGCAAAGTAACCGGAAGAAGTACGGGACATCCGGTACGTACTCTTCGTAATAAACAGACCCAGGAATATCTTCGAAGAGAAGCGGAAGGCGCAAGCTTTGAAGAACTGGAAAAGCTGACCCTTGGCGGTCTCAAAAAAGCGGTTGTGGATGGCGACGTCATTAATGGCAGCGTCATGGCCGGACAGATTGCTGGTCTGGTAAAAGAAATCAGAAGCTGTAAAGAAATCGTAGAGACATTAAATGCCGATGCGGAAGCTCTTTTGAAAGGAACGGGATGTTATGAGTAAAATTGCTTTTTTATATCCGGGACAGGGCGCGCAGACGATCGGAATGGGAAAAGATTTTTATACCCAGAGTGCAAAAGCAAAAAAAATCTATGAAAAAAGCAATGCACTGTTGCCGATGGATATTGCTTCACTCTGTTTTGAAGAAAATTCCCTGCTTGACCGCACAGATTATACCCAGGCTGCGCTGGTGACGACCTGCCTGGCCATGACGGAAGAAATCATGGCGCAGGGGATAAAACCAGATATGACGGCCGGATTAAGCCTTGGAGAATACTGCGCCATCGTGGCAGCCGGAGGCATGAGCGATGAAGACGCAATAAAAACCATATGGGAAAGAGGAAAACTCATGCACAATGCAGTGCCGGATGGTTCCGGAGGCATGGCAGCAGTTCTCGGACTTTCCGCAGAGGCAGTCAATGCGGTGACGGATCAGGAAGAAGACGTTTTTGTGGCGAATTATAACTGTCCCGGCCAGATTGTAATCACCGGCAAAAAAGATGCCATAGACAGGGTGACGCCGGCGCTGAAAGAAGCCGGGGCAAAACGGGTGCTGCCGCTGAAGGTCAGCGGGCCGTTTCATTCTCCTTATTTAAAAGAAGCGGGAGAAAAACTTTATGAAACACTGGCGCAGGTAGAATGGAAACCGCTGCGTATCCCTTATGTCACCAATGTCAATGCAGAAGTGATCACAGAAATAGAAAAAACGAAAGATTTACTGAAAGCGCAGGTATCCACCGCCGTGCACTGGGAACAGAGCATCCGCCGTATGATTGAGGAAGGCGTGGATATTTTTATTGAAATCGGACCGGGAAAAACGTTGTCCGGATTTATGCGGAAAATCGATCGTAATGTGAATATGTTTAAAATCGGAAGCATGGAGGAAATGCAGACCGTGACAGATAAAATAAAGGAGTTGACCCAATGCTGTTAGAAGGAAAGGTTGCTCTGGTGACCGGAGCATCCGGAGGAATCGGAAAAGCCATTGCTTTGGCTTATGCAAAAGAAGGGGCGGCGGTGGCTGTCCATTATCATGGAAACGAAGAAAAGGCAAAGGCAGTACAAAAGGAAATCGAAGAATCTGGCGGAAAAGCAGAAATTTTTTGCTGTAACGTAGCAGAATTTGCTGCCTGCGATGCCATGATCAAAGCGGTGGTGAAGACCTTTGGTAAACTGGATATTCTGGTGAATAATGCAGGGATTACCAAAGACGGCCTGATCATGGGCATGACAGAAAAAGATTTTGACGATGTTTTGGATACTAATCTGAAAGGAAGCTTCCACTGCATCCGTTTTGCCAGTCGCCAGATGATGCGTAAAAAATATGGAAGAATCATTAACATCACTTCGGTCTCCGGTGTGGCCGGCAATCCCGGACAGGCTAATTACAGCGCGTCGAAGGCCGGGCTGATCGGTCTGACAAAATCTGTGGCCAAAGAACTGGCGTCGAGAAATATTACCGCCAATGCCATAGCGCCGGGATTTGTAAATACAGAGATGACCGATGTGCTTTCTGCGGAAGTAAAAGAAGCGGCGAAAGCGCAGATTCCACTTTCCCGTTTTGCTGAACCGGAAGATATTGCCCATGCGGCAGTCTTTCTGGCTTCCGATATGGCTTCCTATATCACCGGGCAGGTTCTGCTGGTCGATGGCGGTATGGTAATGTAAGGCTGTTGAACAAGGTAACGATTAAATTTATAGAAGAAAGTAGTATCTGAACGATGCTATACGAGGGAAAGCAATCATGAAAAGAAGAGTTGTGATTACGGGAATGGGCGCGGTAACTCCCATTGGAAATACCGTGGAAGCATTCTGGGATGGTATAAAAAAGGAAGAAGTCGGTATCGCGCCGATTACAAAATTTGATACAACGGATTACAAAGTAAAAATTGCCGCTGAGGTAAAAGGTTTTGTGGCAAAGGAAAGACTGGATTTTAAATCCGCCAAACGTATGGAGACCTTTTCCCAATATGCGGTGGCAGCAGCACAGGAAGCCATGGCGATGTCCGGTCTTTCCATGGAAAAAGAAGATCCTTACCGGGTAGGCGTGATCGTAGGCTCCGGCATAGGCGGGCTGGCTATCATGGAAAAAGAACATGAAAAAATCCTGAACAAGGGGCCGAAGAGGGTAAATCCCTTGCTGGTACCGATGATGATCTCCAATATGGCAGCCGGAAATGTGGCCATTGCCTTAGGCTGTAAAGGAAAATGTACCGATGTGGTTACCGCCTGTGCAACAGGGACCAACGCCATTGGCGATGCCCTGCGGGCAATCCAGTACGGCGATGCGGAAGTAATGTTTGCCGGAGGAACAGAAAGCAGCATCACTCCAATTGCCGTGGCCGGGTTTACCAACCTTACCGCATTGACGTCTGCGACAGATCCGAAAAAGGCTTCGTTGCCTTTTGATAAAGAACGCAGCGGGTTTGTGATTGGCGAGGGCGCCGGCGTGGTTGTCCTTGAAGAACTGGAACATGCGAAAAAACGCGGCGCCAGAATTTATGCGGAACTTTGCGGCTATGGATCTACCTGCGATGCCTATCATATCACTTCTCCGGCAGAAGATGGAAGTGGAGCAGCCAGAGCCATGGAACTGGCCATGGAAGAAGGCGGCGTACGTCCGGAAGACGTGGATTATATTAATGCCCACGGTACGGGAACCCATCACAATGATTTATTTGAGACAAGAGCGATCCATCTTGCCATGGGCGAAGCAGCAGAGCAGGTAAAGGTAAGTTCAACCAAATCCATGATCGGTCATCTTTTAGGCGCAGCAGGCGCCGTGGAACTCATCGCCTGTGTAAAAAGTATAGAAGAAGGGTATATTCATCCGACCGTAGGCACTACGCAGCCGGATGAAGGATGCGATCTTGACTATGTCATTCATGGCGGTCTGCATCAGGAAGTCACAACGGTATTATCCAATTCCCTGGGATTTGGCGGACACAACGCAACCCTTTTAATCAGAAAGTATGAGGAATAATCGTTATGCAGTACAATGAAATTCTTGCGCTGGTCAAAGCAGTTTCGGAAGCAGGGCTTTCTCATTTTGAATATACGGAAGGAAATCTCCATATTGCCATGAATTGTCCGGAAAAATCCAAAGAGATTCCGGAAGGGGCAGTGCTTGCCGTACAGGAAGGAAATGAACATCTGGAATTTCCGGTGCAGGCGCCGGAAAAAATAAATGTGCAGACGCCGGAAGATTTACCGTTGGAAAAACCAGCGGCAGTCTCTGGTTCGGCAAATGCGGAGAAAAAAACAGGAGAACTGGTGAAATCTCCGCTGGTCGGTACATTTTATGCCGCGCCATCGGAAAACGAGCCGCCGTTCGTGCAGGTGGGCGACCAGGTACGTAAAGGACAGACCATCGGCATCGTGGAAGCCATGAAGCTGATGAATGAAATTGAGAGTGAATACGATGGTGTTGTGACCGAAATCCTTGTTCAAAATGAGGAAACGGTTGAATATGGACAGCCATTGTTCCGTATCGGTTAGGAGAAGATAACATGCGATTGGGAATAAAAGAAATTGAGGCCATTTTACCACACAGACACCCCTTTCTTCTGGTGGATTATATCGAAGAACTGGAGCCGGGGGTAAGAGCGGTAGGCTACAAATGTGTGACATTTCATGAAGATTTTTTTCAAGGACATTTTCCGCAGGAACCGGTGATGCCGGGAGTACTGACCATCGAGGCGCTGGCGCAGACCGGCGCAGTGGCCATACTTTCGCTGGAAGAGAACAAAGGAAAGACCGCTTATTTCGGCGGTATCAATAAATGTCGTTTCCGGGGAAAAATCGTACCGGGAGACAAGGTACGTCTGGAAACAAAGATCATTAAGGTAAAAGGTCCCGTGGGCATCGGCGAAGCCATTGCCACCGTGGACGGAAAAACGGTAGTAAAAGCAGAATTGACATTTATGATTGGTTAAGGATGTAAAGAGATAGAGGAGATAGACATGATTCGGAAAATATTAATTGCAAACCGGGGAGAAATTGCCATTCGTATTATTCGGGCCTGCAGAGAAATGGGGATTGAGACCGTTGCAGTGTATTCCGAAGCAGATCGGGAGGCACTTCACACCCAGCTTGCCGACGAAGCGGTCTGCATAGGACCTGCTCCGGCAAAAGACAGTTACTTAAATATGGAACAGATCATCAGTGCAACCATTGTGTCCGGAGCGGACGCCATTCATCCGGGCTTTGGATTTTTATCGGAAAACAGCCGTTTTGCACAGCTTTGTGAAACCTGCAACATTACCTTCATCGGACCAAACGCGCAGACGATCGCCAGACTGGGAAACAAGGCGGTGGCCAGAAAAACCATGCTGGAGGCCAAAGTTCCGGTTATCCCCGGCAGCGAAGAACCGGTGACGGAAGAAAAACGCGGACGGGAAATCGCCAGAGAAATTGGTTTTCCGGTCATCATTAAAGCCGTTCTCGGCGGCGGAGGAAAAGGAATGCGGGTAGCGGAGAAAGAAGAAGATTTTTCCAAAGCGTTTCTTACGGCACAGAAGGAGGCGGAGGCAGCCTTTGGTGACCGGCAGATGTATCTGGAACATTTTGCGGAAAATCCGAAACATGTTGAAGTCCAGATTCTTGCAGATCAATATGGCAATGTGATTCATCTGGGAGAAAGGGATTGCTCTATACAAAGAAACCATCAGAAAATGATTGAAGAATCACCGTCTTTTGCCGTCAGTGACGCATTGCGGGAGAAAATGGGAAAAGCCGCCGTACAGGCGGCAAAAGCAGCGGGATATACCAATGCCGGAACCATTGAATTTCTTCTGGATCAGGAGGAAAACTTTTATTTCATGGAAATGAATACCCGAATCCAGGTGGAGCATCCGGTGACAGAATGGGTGACGGGAATCGATCTGGTCAAGGAACAGATTCGTATTGCCAGTGGAAAACCGCTGTCCTACCGGCAGGAAGATGTCCAGATCAAAGGACATGCCATCGAATGCAGAATCAATGCCGAGGATCCGAAACATCACTTCCGGCCGTGTCCGGGAACCATCACCGATATGTATCTGCCGGGGGGAAAAGGCATACGTCTGGACAGCGCGATTTACAGCGGATATACGATTTCCCCTTATTATGATTCCATGATCGCCAAACTGATCGTCTATGCCAAAAGCCGCAAAGAGGCTATTGCCAAAATGCACAGCGCTCTGGGGGAAGTCATTATCGAAGGCATCACCACGAACATTGATTTCCTCTATGAGATTATGGAAAGAGAAGATTATCAGGAAGGAGAGATAACGATCTCTTATATGGATCATGTGCTGGAGGAAATGCAGGAGGAACGTAAATGGATTTAAAGGAAATGTTTAAAAAGACCTCGGTCAGAAAGACGGCCGTCGGCCGGTCAGCCGATGGAGGAAACAAGCCGGAAGCACCGCAGGGGTTGTTGAAAAAATGTAATAAATGTGGAAAAGGTATTTTTACGGATGAATACCAGCGCAACCTTTATCTCTGTCCAAAATGCGGAGGATACTTCCGTATGCCCGCAGACAGACGGATCGCTCTTCTCACGGAAGAGGGGTCTTTTGAAGAATGGGATACCGGCCTTGAAAATACAAATCCACTTCGGATGATCGGGTATCCTGACCGGGTGAAAATGCTGCAGGAAAAAACCGGCCTTGACGAGGCGGTCATTACGGGAAAAGGAAAAATTGGAGAAAACGAAGTAGTCCTCATGGTGATGGACGGACGCTTTCTTACGGCCAGCATGGGCGCCGTTGTGGGAGAAAAAATTACCAGAGGCATCGAAAGAGCAACGAAAGAAAGACTGCCGGTCATCATTTTTACCTGTTCCGGCGGCGCCAGAATGCAGGAAGGGATGACCTCCCTGATGCAGATGGCAAAGACGTCCGCGGCGCTGAAAAGACACAGTGAGGCAGGATTACTCTATATTTCCGTGCTGACGGATCCGACTACGGGAGGCGTCACCGCCAGCTTTGCCATGCTGGGAGATATTATCCTGGCCGAACCCAAGGCGCTGATTGGCTTTGCCGGGCCGCGGGTAATTGAACAGACGATCCATCAGAAATTACCGAAAGGATTTCAGCGTGCAGAATTTCTTTTAGAACATGGGTTTATAGATAAAATCGTAGAACGCCAGAACATGAAAGAGGAATTATGTCATCTTCTGGATCTGCACAGGGTAAATCCTGCAAAGGCGGAGAATGATTTACAGAAAAAAAATAGAACGGTCATGCCAAAAGAGAAAAAATCCGGTCTTCGAACAGGAGCGGTTTCTCTGGAACATGCCAAAGAGAAAACGCCGTGGGAGCGGGTGAACCTTGCCAGGGCGAAAGACCGTCCGGTGGGAGAAGACTATATTCAGGGATTATTTGATGGATTTACAGAGCTTCATGGGGATCGTTATTATGGAGACGACCCGGCAATCTGTGGAGGAATTGCCTTTTTCCATGGCCGGCCAGTGACGGTGATTGCCCAGATGAAGGGGAAAAATACAAGAGAAAATGTAAAGAGGAACTTCGGCATGCCTATGCCGGAAGGGTACCGCAAAGCCCTGCGGCTGATGAAACAGGCGGAAAAATTCCACCGCCCGATTCTCTGTTTTGTGGATACGCCGGGCGCTTTCTGCGGAATGGAAGCTGAGGAAAGAGGGCAGGGAGAGGCCATTGCCGCCAATCTCTATGAAATGTCGGCATTAAAAACCCCGATCCTGTCGATCCTCATCGGCGAAGGAGGCAGCGGCGGCGCACTGGCCATGGCATTAGCCGATGAAGTATGGATTCTGGAAAATGCCATTTATTCCATTCTTTCTCCGGAAGGGTATGCCAGCATTTTGTGGAAAGATGCCGGACTGGCAGAAAGAGCGGCAAAAGTCATGCGCCTGACGTCGTATGATTTGTATAAAGCAGGGTTTGTCGATACCATCATTGCAGAACCGGAAGAATATACGCTGGAAACCATGTTGGAAATCTGTGAGACGATGGAAGAAAAAATTTCTCAGTTTCTGAAGGCGAAAGCAGGGGTACCGGAGGAAAAGCTGGTGGAATCCCGTTATGCTCGTTTTCGTAAGATGTAAGGTTGAAATGTAGGAAATGTAGGACAGGAGCAGGACATTTATGGAAGGAAAAACATTGAACATCGGAAAAAAAGAAGTCCGGATTCCCCTGCTTCAGGGGGGAATGGGCGTAGGCATCAGCCTGGGCGGTCTTGCCGGAGCAGTGGCAAAAGAAGGGGCGGTGGGGATGATTTCCGCCGCTCATACGGGGTATCAGGAACCTGATTTTTATACAAATACCGTAGAAGCCAATAAAAGAGCGATACACAGCGAATTAAAAAAGGCAAGAACCATAGCGCCGGAGGGCGTCATTGGGTTTAATCTGATGGTGGCCATGAACCATTATGAGGAATATGCCAGAGAAATCGTAAAAGCCGGCGCAGATCTGATCGTGTCCGGCGCCGGTTTGCCGGTGGATCTTCCAGCCTATACGAAGGGAAGCGAAACGGCCATCGCGCCGATCGTTTCCACAGAAAAATCGGCGAAGGTCATCCTGAAATATTGGGATAAAAAACATCGCTGTACGGCAGACCTTATGGTGATCGAAGGGCCGGAAGCCGGAGGGCATCTGGGATTTACCCAAAATCAATTGGAAACGTTTACCGGAAAAAGTTATGGAGAAGAAGTGAAAAAAATACTGTGTCTGGTAAAACAATATGAAGAAAAATACGAAAAAAAGATTCCGGTGATTCTGGCGGGCGGTATACGCAATCATGAGGATTATGTTCATGCCCTTTCCCTCGGAGTCGATGGCATCCAGGTCGCTACCCGTTTTGTCACCACGGAGGAATGTGACGCAGATGAACGATACAAGAAGGCGTATCTGGACGCCCGGAAAGAGGACATCGTCATTGTGAAAAGTCCGGTAGGTATGCCGGGAAGAGCAATCAGGAATCCTCTGATGGAGAGGGTAGAAAAAGGAGAAAGAATTCCTCCGGTGAAATGTCTGGGCTGTATTCATACCTGTAATCCGGCCGAAACGCCTTACTGTATTACGGACGCTCTGATCCATGCGGCAAAAGGAGAACTCGACGAGGCTTTATTATTCTGCGGTGCAAAGGCTTATGAAACAAAATCCATAGAAAAGGTAAAAGAAGTGATAGATTCTTTCGGCTTTTTCTAGTATAATATTCACTACGTTTAAAAATAATAAAACAAAAGCCAAACGATAGAAGAAAAAGTGTAGGAGTAAACGTATGGATGGGATAAGAGAAACAATTAATACGATGTTGGTGAATACTTTTCACGAAATACTGGAATTAGAAGAAAAAGCGATCATTACAGATCAGTTCAAAGATCTGACCAACAATGATATGCACATTATTGAAGCGATTGGCCCGGACACAAAAGTCCGCATGTCGGATATTGCCAGAAAACTGAATATAACGGTGGGATCGTTGACGACTTCCATGAACAGCCTGGTGAATAAAGGGTATGTGGCCAGAGAAAGGGGAGACAGCGACCGGCGAGTGGTTAATATTTATCTTCTGGATAAAGGAAAAGCCGCTTTTTCCCACCATAAACAGTTTCATGAAGAAATGACCGACGCGCTGATGAATGCGCTGACGGCGGAAGAACTGAAAATCTGGGTAAAATCTCTGGATGCGCTGACGGCATTTTTCCAGTCGCATAAAGACAAATAAAAAAGTTCC
>ENA-ORTP01003261-ORTP01003261.1-human-gut-metagenome-genome-assembly--contig:-NODE-3261-length-11479-cov-3.349002_pt1 | contig 11479 bp, 7 predicted proteins | sample MGYA00241913_ERZ509190 | MGnify/ENA primary metagenome ERZ509190 (study PRJEB26280, sample SAMEA2338839) | human gut metagenome | biome: human gut; feature: human-associated habitat; material: faeces...
ATTCTGCGCGGCCTGGGCCACCCCCAGCTCCGAGGCGTCCACCCCCAGCACCTCCGCCGCGCCGCCCTTGGCGGCGTTGAGGGCGAAGGCCCCGGTGTGGGTGAAGCAGTCCAGCACCCGGCCGCCGCGGGCCAGGGGCTGGATGGCCAGCCGGTTGTACTTCTGGTCCAGGAAAAAGCCGGTCTTCTGCCCCTCGGCCACGTCCACCTGATAGCGGACGCCGTTCTCCACAATCTCCACCACCGGATCGAAGGGGTCGGACAAGAAGCCCTTCACCCGCTCCATGCCCTCCTTGAGGCGCACCTTGGCGTCGCTGCGCTCGTAGATGCCCCGGACGGAGATGCCGTCCTCCTTCAAAAGATCCACCAGCAGGGACAGAATGGTGGATTTCAGCCGGTCGATGCCCAGGGCCAGGGACTCTACCACCAGCACGTCGGCAAACTTGTCCACCACCAGGCCGGGGAGGAAGTCGGCCTCCCCGAAGATCACCCGGCAGGAGGAGGTGTCCACCGTGTCCTTCCGGTACTGCCAGGCGGCGCGCACCCGCCGCTCCAGAAAATCCCGGTCGATGACGGCCCCGGCGTCCCGGGACAGGACGCGCACCGCGATGGTGGAGGCCCGGTTGAGGAAGCCCACCCCCAGGGAGTAGCCGTTGTAGTCCTCGATGCGGACGATGCCGCCGTCGGCGGGCTCGCCCAGAATCTCTGCAATCTCGTTGTCGTAAATCCAGGGGCCGCCGGCCTTGAAGGCGCGGCCCTCTCCCCGCTTGAGACGGATGGCGGGCGTGTCTGACATGGTATCTCTCCTCTACAAGACTGGTTGAGCAGGCCGATGTGGGCATCGGCCCCTACGAGGCAGCGCTAGGGCTTGTTTGAAGATTGGCGATGTGCCCAGCGGCGAGGGATTTTGGGCCGCTGGCAAGCAATTTTTTCGCGGGAATCCGGACGGATTTCAAGGAAAAATTGCGCCGTCCAGGGGACAAAAGACCCGTCGATTGGGCATGTTGATATTTTTCAAACAAGCCCTAGGCTTGTCCCCGTCCCTATTACACCGTATGCTTTACCCGGTCGCGCTCCTCCGCCCGCTTGCCGTTGTTGAAGCGGTCCAGGGTTCCCACCAGATAGCCGGTGATGCGGCGGATGCGCTCAAAGGGCACGCCGTCGGCCTCGGTGCGGCCGCAGCCGGGGCACTGGTCGCCGATGATGCCGGAGAAGCCGCACACCGGGTCACGATCCACCGGGTGATTGACGCTGCCGTAGCCGATACCGCTCTCCTTCATGCAGCGGATGACCTTCTCGAAGGCCTCCAGGTTGTCGGTGGGATCGCCGTCCATCTCGATGTAGCTGATGTGGCCGGCGTTGGTGAGGGCGTGGTAGGGAGCCTCAATCCGGATTTTATCGTAGGCGGAGATGGGGTAGTACACCGGCACGTGGAAGGAGTTGGTGTAGTACTCCCGGTCGGTGATCCCCTCGATGGAGCCGTAGCGGGCCCGGTCCAGCTTGACGAACCGGCCAGACAGCCCCTCGGCGGGGGTGGCGATGAGGGAGAAGTTGAGGCCCCGTTTGGCGGCCTCCTCGTCCATGCGGGCCCGCATGTGGGAGATGATCTCCAGGCCCAGCACCTGGGCCTTCTCGCTCTCCCCGTGGTGGACGCCGACAAGGGCCTTGAGGGTCTCGGCTAGGCCGATGAAGCCCACGGTGAGGGTGCCGTGCCTGAGCACCTCCCGCACCTCGTCGTCCCAGTCCAGCTTGTCGCTGTCCAGCCACACCCCCTGGCCCATGAGGAAGGGGTAGTTGTATACGTGCTTGCGGCACTGGATCTCAAAGCGCTCCAGCAGTTGCTCCACGCAGAGATCCAGCATCCGGTCCAGCCCCTCGAAGAAGACGTCCAGATCCCCCCTGGCCTTGATGGCCAGCCGGGGCAGGTTGATGGTGGTGAAGGACAGGTTGCCCCGGCCGTTGCAGATCTCCCGACTGGGATCGTACACGTTGCCGATGACCCGGGTGCGGCACCCCATGTAGGCGATCTCGGTCTCGGGATGGCCGGGCCTGTAGTACTGCAGGTTGAAGGGCGCGTCGAGGAAGCTGAAGTTGGGGAAAAGCCGCTTGGAAGTGACGCGGCACGAGAGCCGGAGCAGGTCGTAATTGGGATCGCCGGGATTGTAGTTGACGCCTTCCTTGACCTTGAAGATGAGGATGGGGAAGATCGGCGTCTCGCCGTCGCCCAGCCCTTTTTCGGTCGCCAGCAGCAGATTGCGCGAGACCATGCGCCCCTCGGGAGACGTGTCGGTGCCGAAATTGATGCTCGAGAAAGGGACCTGCGCGCCGGCGCGGGAATGCATCGTGTTGAGGTTGTGGATAAACGCCTCCATGGCTTGATAAGTGCGGTGGTCCGTTTCGGCGAGGGCTTCCCTGCGGGCGAAAGCCTGAAGTTTGATCAGCTCCGTCTCGTCGGTTTTCAGCGACGCGGCGAGGATCTTCCGCTCGGCCTCGTCCCGTTCGGCGTCGTCCGTCAGGCTGATGGCGCGCCCCGTTTCGGCTTCGGCGCGGTTTTCCGCGTCTTTGACGGCGGACTTCGCGTCGAGGTCGCGAAGCAGTTCCAGCCCCTTGGCGAGATTGCCCGCGTACAGCTTGCGGAACGTCTTGCGCACGCCGTCGGCGATGCCGTAATCGAAATACGGGATGCTCTGGCCGCCGTGCTGGTCGTTTTGGTTGCTCTGGATGGCGATCGCCGCCAGCGCCGCGTAGCTCATCACGTCCTGCGGCTCGCGCAAAAAACCGTGCCCCGTCGAGAAGCCGCCCTTGAACAGCTTGCGGATGTCGATCTGGCAGCAGGTCAGCGTGCCCATGTTGAGGAAATCCATGTCGTGGATGTGGATGTCGCCCTCGTCGTGCGCCCGGGCGTGAGCCGGGTGGATCACGTGCGTCTTGCAGAATTCGCGCGACACGGCGCTGCCGTATTCCAGCATCGTGCCCATGGCCGTGTTGCCGTTGATGTTGGCGTTTTCGCGCTTTACGTCGGCGGTCTTGGCGTCGGCGAACGTGATCTCTTCGATGGCCTTCATCAGGCGGGTATGCGAGTCGCGCACGCGCGTGCGCTCGTTGCGGTAGGTGATGTAGGCCTCGCTGGTGCGGGCGTGGCCGTTTTCGATCAGCACCTTCACCACCATGTCCTGCACGTCCTCGACGCTGGGCGAGCCGGAGGCGTACTTTTCGTTGAGGCGGCGCACGACCTGCGACGTCAGCCCCTCGGCGATGCGGTAGTCGGCCGCCGTGCCTTCCTTCTCCGCCACGGCGGACGCGGCGAGAAAAATGGCGCGGGTGATGCGGTCTTCGTTGAAGGGGGCCAGACGGCCGTCCCTCTTCTTAATCGTCTCGATCACTTGAAAGGCCTCTCTTTCTTCATTTGCGGCCGGAATGCCGCGCCCTCGGCGGGCGTGCTCTTCCAAGCCGAACGGATGGATTCCGTCTCGGAATGAAATTTGCCGTCATCATACACCATAAAAAGCGTCTCGTAAAGAGATAAACGCTAAATATACGAATAGATTTAATTTTTGTACGCTAAATATAGTCATGGAGCGGCGGGGCGATGCCCGCGGAACGCTTCCGCCGGGGATCCCGGCGCTCGCCGCGGCGGCCTAGCGGGCTTCCGCGGCCTTTCTTTCCAGCGCTTCGTTGCGGAAATAGAGCAGCATGTCGATCGAGACCATCGTCACGTTCACGACGTAAAGCGCGACCACGCTCCAGTGCGTGGCGCCGTCCAGCAGGCATTTGCCGATGCCCGCCAGATAACCGACGATGATGACGACGAGGAAAAGCAGACTCTTGCCCCTGCTGCTGCGCGAGGTCCACGATTTGTAGATGGAGATGGGCCAGGCGGCGCCGAAGCAGATCAGCATCGTGATCTCGAGAAGCGATTTCAAAAACATGATTTCAGTCATTCCCTTTCTCTGATTCGTTTTCTTCGGGGCGATAATCCCGCATCCAGCGTTGCGGATCCTCCGGCGCGAAGCCGTGACGGAAGCCGGGGCGCGCGGCGCTGCGCTCGACGAACGCCTGCAGCGCCGGGCGGAACTTGGGGTGCGCGCAGTTCTCGATCAGCGCGCGGGCGCGCTCGTAGGCCGTGAGCCCGCGCAGATCGGCGCAGCCCTGTTCGGTGATGATCACGTGAGGGTCGTGTTCCGTGTGGTCGACGTGCGCCACATGCGGGACGATGCAGGAGATCGTTCCGTTCTTCGCCGTCGACGGCGTGGTGAACACCGAGAGCGCGGCGTTGCGCGCGAAGTCTCCCGAGCCGCCGAGGCCGTTGACGATCTGGCAGCCGCCGATGTGCGTGGAGTTGACGTTGCCCTCGAGGTCCACTTCCAGCGCCGTATTCACGGCGATGACGCCGAGGCGGCGGATCACTTCCGGCGAGTTGCTGATCTCCACGGGGCGCAGGATGATCTTGTACTTGTACATCTCCAGACTCTTGTAAAAGGCGTCGATGCGCTCGGGCGAGATGGTCAGCGCCGTCCCCGAGGCGAACGAGACGCGCTCCGTCTCGATCAGGTCGAGCACGGAGTCCTGCAGCACTTCCGAATAGATGGAGAGGTTGCGGAACTTCGATTTCTGCAGGCCGCCCAGCACGGCGTTGGCCATGTTGCCGACGCCCGACTGGATCGGCGGCAGCTTGCGCGGCAGCCGCCCGCAGGCCACTTCGTTCTCGAGGAACGCGACCAGATAGTCGGCCATGATCTGGGACCTTGCGTCGGTCTGCGCCAGATGGCGCGTCGAATCGGGAATGTCGGTGACGACCACGGCGGCGATCTTGTCGGGACGGCAGCGGATGTAGGGCATGCCGACGCGGTTGTTGGGGCGCACGATCGGGATCGGTTCGGTCTCCTTCATGCGCCGCGGGCTGTACACGTCGTGCATACCTTCCAGCTTGACGGGCTGCGCCGTGTTGACCTCGACGATCACCTTTTCGGCGTACTCCGCCAGCACGTTGGAACAGCCCACCGACGTGGAGGGGATAATGTTGCCCTCGTCGTCGATGCCGATCGCTTCGATGATGGCTATGTCGATTTTGCCGAAGTAGCCGTTTTTGATCCAGAAGGGCACCTGGCTGAGGTGCATGTCCACATAGGCGAGGCGGTCGTCGTTGGCCAGCTCGCGCACGCTCTGGTTGGTCTGATAGGGATAACGCCGTTCGATCACGCCGGCGCGCGCCAGCCGCCCGTCGAGTTCGTCGCCGACGGACGCGCCGGTGATCAGCTTGATGCGGATCTTCTCGCCGCGTTCGGCGCGGCGGGCCAGCGCCATGGGCACGGCCTTGGGGTACCCGGCCATGGTGAAGCCGCTCGTGCCGACGGTCATGCCGTCCTTGATCAGTTCGGCGGCCTGCGCCGCCGACATGGTCTTGGCCTCGGCCTCGTGATTGCTGATGCGGTTGTACACGTTTCTTCCTTCCTTTCGGCGCGGCGGCGGTCCACGCGAAAAAAATTCTTCCGGCACTCAATGCCGAAAGAACGTACGCCGCCGGGGCCTCGGTCAAAAAAGAAGGTCTGAAGCAGCACACACGTTCCGTCGCTCGCGAGAACTTTTTCGTGCTCAGCGCGGCAAGTCTTCTGGCTCAAGCCCATGGAGCCTTCTCCGCCTTCCCATGAGCGCGAGGCTCACAGTGGCGCGTGGAGAAGCTGAGGCTTTTACAGCGGCGGGACCGCTCGGGATTCTCACCCGGTTCCTTTTTGATCGAGACGCAGCGTCTCGAACCGTGCTGATTATTCGATTGGGTTTCTGAGACAGATTATAGCAGAAAAAAATAAAAGAGGAGAAAACGTTCCACGTGGAACGTCTTCTCCGCTTTTTTCGGATCGGCTCGCGCCCGGCGATCGCTGGCGCGGCGGAAAAACATCTACCGCCCGGCGTGGAACAGCTCGCGCTCCATCACGTCGATGATCTCTTGGGCGGCCTGCGTGGGCGGCAATTTGCCCGCGGTGACCTCCTCCTCGATGCGCGCCTTGGCGGTGGCGATGGCCCGGTTGGCGCCGATGAGGTTTTCCAGATGCTCCTGCGCCATGTCGTTGACCCATTTGAGCACCTGTTCTTTGCGCCGTTTTTCGAAGACGCCGTTGCCGCGCACGGTCTTGAAAAACTCCTCGATCACGCCCCACATCTCGGGAATGCCCTCGCCCGTCAGCGACGAGCAGGTGTAGGCGTGGCTGCCCCAGCCCTCCGTGGCGGGACGCAGGTAGTGGAGCATCATGTCGAAGTCGGCGCGCGCCGACAACGCTTTGACTTTGTTGTCGCCGTCGGCCTTGTTGACGAGAATCGAGTCGGCGATCTCCATAATGCCCTTTTTGATGCCCTGCAGGTCGTCGCCCGCGCCGGTCAGCGCCACCATGAGGAAGTAATCCACCATGTTGCGCACGGTCGTTTCGCTCTGGCCGACGCCGACGGTCTCGACGAGGACCACGTCGTAGCCCGCCGCCTCGACGAGCAGCAGCGTCTCGCGGCTTTTGCGCGTGACGCCGCCGAGCGTGCCGCCCGACGGGGACGGACGCACGAAAGCGTTGGGGTGGCGCGACAGCTTTTCCATGCGCGTCTTGTCGCCGAGGACGCTGCCCTTGGTGACGGTGCTGCTGGGATCGACGGCGAGCACGGCGACGCGGTGCCCGCGGTCGCACAGCCACGAGCCGAGCGCTTCGATGAAGGTGCTTTTGCCGGCGCCGGGCACGCCGGTAACGCCGACGCGCATGGAACCGCCCGTGTGGGGCAGCAGCTTTTGGATCAGTTCCTGCGCCGTGGCGAAATGCTTGGGAGCGTTGCTCTCGATCAGCGTGATGGCCCGCGACAGGATCGCGCGTTCGCCATTCAGGATGCCTCGCGCGTATTCGTCGACGGAGAGGTTGCGCCGCACGGGCTGGACGTTGGCGGCGGTAGGCGCGCCGGTGCCGTCCACGCCCTTTGTCACGAAGCAGGCGAATTCGCCGCCGGCGTTCTGCGGCTGCCACTCGGGCTGGTAGGTGGTGTTTTCGGTGTTCATCGTTTTTTCTCCTTTTCGGGGGGAGGAGACTTTTATTTCGCGGCTCCTTCCTGGGCGGCAAGGCGCTTGTTCAGCACCTGCAGCATCTCGCGGGCGGCGGCGGGAATGACCGTGCCGGGGCCGAAGATGCAGGCGGCGCCGTGGTCGTACAGGAACTGATAATCCTGCGCGGGGATGACGCCGCCGGCGACGACCATGATGTCGCCGCGGCCGCGTTTTTTCAGCTCTTCGACGAGCTGGGGCAGCAGCGTCTTGTGCCCGGCGGCCAGCGAGCTCATGCCGACGATGTGGACGTCGTTGTCCACAGCGTCCTGAGCGGTCTCGGCCGGCGTCTGGAACAGCGGACCGACGTCGACGTCGAAGCCCATGTCGGCGTAGGCGGTGGCGACGACTTTGGCGCCGCGGTCGTGACCGTCCTGTCCCATCTTGGCGACCATGATGCGCGGGCGGCGCCCTTCGCGCTTCTCGAAGTCGTCGGTCATCTGGCGGACTTCCTTGATCACTTCGTCGTCGGCGAATTCGCTGCTGTACACTCCGGAAATCGAACGGATCACGGCTTTGTGCCTCCCGCATACTTTTTCGATGGCAAAGGAAATTTCGCCCAGCGACGCGCGCGCGCGCGCCGCCTCGACGGACAGCTCGAGCAGGTTGCCCTCGCCGCTTTCCATGGCGTGGGTGATGGCGTCGAGGCACTGCCGCACTTTTTCGGGGTCGCGCCCGGCGCGCAGTTTTTCGAGGCGCGCGATCTGCGCCTGACGCACGGCGGTGTTGTCGACGTCGAGAATGTCGAGCGGGTCTTCCTTTTCGAGCGGGAAGTAGTTGATGCCGACGATCTTCTCGTTGCCGGAGTCGATGTGGGCCTGGCGGCGCGCCGCGGCCTCTTCGATGCGCATCTTGGGCAGGCCGGTGTCGATGGCCTTGGCCATGCCGCCGAGGCTTTCGACTTCCTGGATATGCGCCCAGGCGCGGCGGATCAGCTCGTCGGTGAGGGCTTCCACGTAGTAGGAGCCGCCCCACGGGTCGATGACCTTGCAGACTTTGGTCTCGTCCTGAATGTAGAGCTGCGTGTTGCGCGCGATACGGGCGGAGAAATCCGTGGGCAGGGCGATGGCTTCGTCGAGGGCGTTGGTGTGCAGCGACTGGGTGTGCCCGAGCGCGGCGGCCATGGCCTCGACGCAGGTACGCGTGATGTTGTTGAACGGATCCTGCGCGGTCAGGCTCCAGCCCGAGGTCTGCGAGTGCGTGCGCAGCGCCATGGACTTGGTGTTCTTTGGATCGAACTGCTTGACGATCTTGCCCCAGAGCATGCGCGCGGCGCGCATCTTGGCCACTTCCATGAAGTAGTTCTTGCCGATGGCCCAGAAGAACGACAGGCGCGGCGCGAAATCGTCGATGCCCAGCCCGGCCTTCATGCCCGTGCGGATGTACTCGAGCCCGTCGGCCAAAGTGTAGCCCAGTTCGATGTCGGCGGTGGCGCCGGCTTCCTGCATGTGGTAGCCGGAGATGGAGATGCAGTTGAACTTGGGCATGTTGCGCGAGGTGAAGGCGAAGATGTCGCCGATGATGCGCATGGAGGCCGCGGGCGGATAGATGTAGGTGTTGCGCACCATGAATTCCTTGAGGATGTCGTTCTGGATCGTGCCGCTCAAGACTTTCATGTCGACGCCCTGTTCCTGCGCGGCGACGATGTAGAAGGCCATGACGGGCAGCACGGCGCCGTTCATGGTCATGGAGACGGACATCTGCCCCAGCGGGATGCCGGAGAACAGAATCTCCATGTCGAGGATCGAATCGACGGCCACGCCGGCCTTGCCGACGTCGCCGACGACGCGCGGGTGGTCGGAATCGTAACCGCGGTGCGTGGCCAGGTCGAAGGCGATGGAAAGTCCCTTCTGCCCGGCGGCGAGGTTGCGGCGGTAAAACGCGTTCGACTCCTCGGCCGTGGAGAAGCCGGCGTACTGGCGCACCGTCCAGGGACGGGCCACGTACATGGTGGGGTACGGGCCGCGCAGGAACGGCGGGATGCCCGCCATGAAGCCGAGGTGATGCATGCCGGCGTAATCGTCGGCGGTGTAGAGCGGCTTGACGTCGATCTGTTCCATGGTGCGCGTGCACAGTTCGGAAACGGAACGGCCCGTTTCCCTGAGGACGCGCGCTTCCCACTGCTGGCGCGACTCGGCGCGGCTCTCTTCCTTGAAGGCGATCTTGGTGAAATCAGGATTCTGATACATGGTCTAGCACATCCCCTTTTTTTTCTGCATGGCGGAGAGGACTTGGAGGCAGTTGGCCTTCACGTGGATGAAATCGTCGACGCCGGCGTCGAGATAGCTCTGCTTGAACTCGGGGGCGGGCGCGCCGGCGAGGAATACGGTCATGTCCGGGCGCTTCTGCTTGATCAGCCGGGCCAGCGGCGGCACGAGCTCGGGATAGGTGTCGTCGGTGGAACAGATCACGGCGGCGTCGGCGCCGCTCTCCGCGGCGGCTACGGCGGCCAGTTCCACGGTCTCGAAGCCGTCGTTCTTCAGCACTTCGAAGTGGCCCACTTCGAAGAAGCCCGTGCTGAAATCGGCGCGGGGCTTGTGCTGGGGGATGGGGCCCATGTTGGCGAGGAAAACTTTGACGTTGCCGCCGGTTGTGGCGGCGTAGTCCTCGGTACGTTTCCTCAGCGCTTCGTATTGTTCGGTCCAGCGGTGCGGCTCAAGCGGCGCGACTTTCAGATCGCAGGGCCCGGCGGCGTCGAGAGTTTTCCACAGATCGGACAGCAGCGCGTCGGCCGCGAACGCTTCGGCGGCGTGGACGACCTGGCCGCCCTTGCCGCACTTGGAACTCTCGGCCACGTCTTTCAGCGCCTTGGCGAGGCAGTCGGGGCAGCGGCGCTTTTTGATCTCGGCCACCTTGGCCTCGCGGTCGGCCTTGAACTCGGCCAGGTCGCTTGCGGGCACGTCGAGCGGCGTCTCCGCCATGTTGGCGTACATGTTGTTGCCGACGGCCCGTTCGGCGCGGGTGGCGAGCTTCTTGAAGCGATCGGCGAGCACGGCGCCGATCTCGTTCTGGATCAGGCCGGACTGAAGGGCCTTGACGATTCCGCCTTCGGCCTCGACCTTCTGGAACAGCTCCCAGGCGCGGTCTTCGACCTGGCGGGTCAGAGTCTCCACGTACCAGGAACCGCCGGCGGGATCGACGGCGGCGTCGAGGTTGAACTCGGTCTGCATCATGATCTGCTGGTTGCGGGCGATGCGGCGCGCCTGTTCGGTGGCGGGGCGGACGGCCCAGTCGAAGCAGTTGACGTTCATGGAATCGACGCCGGCCACGGCGGCCGAGAAGGCCTGCGTGGACGTGCGCAGGATGTTGACGTAGGGATCGTAGACCGTCACGGTGAACGGCGAGGTCTTGGCGATGACGTTGACCTTCGCGCTCTCACCCTCGCAGCCGAAGGCGCGCGCGACGTGCGCCCAGAGCACGCGCAGGGCGCGCAGGCGGGCGATCTCCATGAAGAAGTTGGCGCCGAGGCCGACCTCGAAGCGAAGATGGCGGGCGGTCACCTCGGGGGCGATTCCGCGTTCCGACATGGCGCGGATCACGGCGACGGCGTCGGCGAGCGCGCAGGCCGTCTCCTGAACGGCGGACGCTCCGGCGTCGGCGTAGACGCTGCCGCGGATCAGGACCGTGCGCAGCGCGCACTGGTTGTTTTCGGCCCAAAGCAGCGTCTGCGCCATTTCATCGTACAGGCTGCCGAGCGACCGGCTCAGGGAGCCGTCGCGGGCCAGCGCGCCGATGGGGTCGGCGCCGACGCAGCCTTTCAGGCTGGAAGGCGCGACGCCGTGATTTTTACACCAGGCGGCGATCATGCCCAGCATCGGCAGGGCGGACGCGCCGGCGGCGACGTGCAGCTCGTGCGCGCTCGGATCGGCGTCGGCGAAAAACTTTTCCAGATGCTCGAGCGAGCAGATGCTGACGCCGCGGCGCTCGCAGGCGGGGACGTTCATGCCGTGCGTGCTGGAGTAATCGAGCACCGGGTGGATGGCCGTGGCGCCCCTTTTCAGTTCCTCGGCGGCCAGTTCGCCGGCCCGGCGCGGGCCGCGCGCGTCGACGCCCTGGGCGATCTCCCAGAGTTTGCCGTGCGCAGGGGCGCTCCTGACGCCCCGCAGATAATCCTGTTCGCCGGGAAAAGTTTGGCAGTCTTTCAGATCCTTGACGTCCTCGGCCGTGTAGATAGGCTGAAGTGTGATGCCTTCGCAGGTCGGCGTGAACATTTTTTTGTCGAAGGGCGCCCCCTTCAGAGCCGCTTCGGCGGCCTGCTTCCACTCCTCGTACGTGGGGACTTTGAACTCGTCAAAGGTGACAGGAGTGATCGGCGCAGACTTCTGCTGGTCTTTTTCCATGGTGAATCAAATCCTCCCTGACGCTGAAAATTTGCCCGTTCCCCCGCCGGCGGAAAAAAATCAGCGAAGAA
>ENA-ORTP01003266-ORTP01003266.1-human-gut-metagenome-genome-assembly--contig:-NODE-3266-length-11459-cov-6.107418_pt1 | contig 11459 bp, 9 predicted proteins | sample MGYA00241913_ERZ509190 | MGnify/ENA primary metagenome ERZ509190 (study PRJEB26280, sample SAMEA2338839) | human gut metagenome | biome: human gut; feature: human-associated habitat; material: faeces...
AAAATGCTGATAGATACTGTGTTTTAGTGGATAATCAGATTTTTATTGTGTTTTTGATAGAAAAAATTTAAAACATATTTTTGACAGTTTCACAAAAAGGTGATGGAAAATGAAACCGGATTTAAGAGAAAATTAGAATCAATCGAATGATAACCGGTATTTCATTTGGCATCACCTTTTTTGTTATAGTTCTATAAGGAATTTTTTATAGAGATCTATTTCTGTTTCAAATTCTTTGTATATTGTTCCTGCTCTGTTTTTGGAATTTTCAGGGCATTCATTGCTTCTTCCGTTGTAAAATTCATAATTTAAAAACCTTTCGTTTGTCATAGGCGGAACCCCACTACCTTTAGGTGGTGGGAGGAGCCTTGTTGATTGTTGTTAAATATGCTACACTGACTGTAGCAGTTCTTAAAGAGAAAACCGTTCGATGTGCTGCTCATCAAGGCACTCTTTTGTACATTGACAAGATATGAGGTTGCAATACGAAATTCGTGTACTGCGTAAAATCTTAATCGTAAAGACATTATTACTGTATGGCATGGGAAGTTTAGTACCTGATACAGTTACAGATGAGCATATCTTATCCGTAAAGGGTGTTGTCAACCACCCTATGATGTAACGCCACTTTAGATAGCAATATCTTTTGGGGTTAAAAGTCGGAGACGTATGTCGTTCGTACGACTGGGCAGTTACAAGCCCATGACCTTTAGGTCGTGGGTAGTTGACACAGATCCAAATGGAGTTAACTTCCGCAAGTTTTTAAGTTATTCTGATTCTACCATGAAAACGGCACACAATCCATAAATAGAGTATGAAAAAATGGTAAAGAAAAGTTGAGAAAAACATCACAAACAACTCTTGACGGCGGCGTGAAATGTTTCTATAATGGAATTTGTATAGGTAAAGACGTTGACGAAGACAGTAGAATATACCGGAAAATCAAAGCGAGCCGGGGATGGTGGAAGCCTGGTAGGAGTAAAGTATATTTGAATATCACTTCTGAGTTGCAGGGGCTGAACATTTTTTGGAAAAATAAGTAAGCACTGACGGGATTCCGCCGTTATCGGGAGCGCATATGCTGGTATGTTGTAACAGGTGGTAAAACGAAAGATTATGCTTCCGTCCTTTTACAGGGCGGGAGTTTTTTTATTACATAGGAAAATCTTATGTTCTATTTTTAAGATTACTTTGCAACCGGGCCGGCAGGACCGCATTTATGAAATATAGAAAGTAAAGGAGAATCAGTATGTATCAGAAAGTATCTACGGACTTAAAATTTGTTGACCGTGAGAAGAAAACAGAAAAATTTTGGGAAGAGAATGATATCTTCCGGAAAAGTATGGAAAATAGAAAAGAAGGGGAGACATATACATTTTACGATGGACCTCCGACTGCCAATGGAAAACCGCACATCGGACATGTGCTGACTCGTGTCATCAAGGATATGATTCCAAGATACCGTACCATGAAAGGATATATGGTACCAAGAAAAGCCGGGTGGGATACACACGGACTTCCGGTGGAACTGGAAGTGGAAAAATTGCTTGGACTGGATGGAAAAGAGCAGATTGAGGAATATGGATTAGAGCCATTTATCAAACATTGTAAAGACAGTGTATGGAAATATAAAGGAATGTGGGAAGATTTCTCTGCGACAGTTGGATTCTGGGCAGACATGGATAACCCATATGTTACTTACGACAATAACTTTATTGAGTCTGAGTGGTGGGCATTAAAACAGATCTGGGACAAAGGACTGTTATACAAAGGATATAAGATCGTACCTTACTGCCCTCGTTGTGGAACTCCGCTTTCCAGCCACGAAGTCGCACAGGGATACAAAGATGTCAAAGAGCGTTCCGCAATCGTAAGATTTAAAGTAAAGGGAGAAGATGCTTACTTCCTTGCATGGACAACAACGCCATGGACACTTCCTTCTAACGTTGCACTTTGTGTCAACCCGAATGAAACTTATGTAAAAGTAAAAAATGACGGTTACACATACTATATGGCACAGGCACTTGTGGATACCGTGCTGGAAGGTGATGTGGAAGTCGTAGAGACTTATGTCGGAAAAGATTTGGAAAATAAAGAGTATGAGCCGTTATTCCCGTTTGTAGAGTTAAATAAGCGGGCATACTATGTGACATGTGCTGATTACGTTACACTTACAGATGGTACTGGTGTCGTTCATATTGCACCTGCATTTGGTGAGGATGATGCGCAGGTTGGACGCAGATATGACCTTCCATTCCTTCAGTTAGTAGATGAAAAGGGTGAGATGACAGAGGAAACTCCATGGGCAGGAACATTCTGTAAGAAAGCAGATCCGATGGTATTAGAAGATCTGGAGAAGAGAGGACTTCTCTTTGCTGCTCCGAATTTTGAACACAGCTATCCACACTGCTGGAGATGTGATACTCCATTGATCTATTATGCGCGTGAGTCATGGTTCATCAAGATGACAGAAGTAAAAGAAGATCTGATCAGAAACAACAATACGATCAACTGGATTCCGGAAAGCATCGGAAAAGGACGTTTCGGAGACTGGCTTGAGAATGTACAGGACTGGGGAATCAGCCGTAACAGATACTGGGGAACACCACTTAACGTGTGGGAGTGCGAATGTGGACATATGCATTCCATTGGAAGTATTGAAGAACTGAAATCAATGTCAGACAACTGTCCGGATGATATCGAACTGCACCGCCCATTTATCGATGCAGTGACGATCAAGTGTCCGCACTGTGGAAAAGAGATGCACCGTGTTCCGGAAGTTATCGACTGCTGGTTTGACAGTGGGGCAATGCCGTTTGCACAGCACCATTATCCATTTGAAAATAAAGATTTATTTGAGCAGCAGTTCCCGGCAGACTTTATTTCCGAGGCGGTAGACCAGACAAGAGGATGGTTCTATTCTCTGCTTGCAATCTCGACACTTGTATTTAACAAAGCGCCATATAAAAATGTTATCGTGCTTGGACATGTGCAGGATGAAAAAGGACAGAAGATGAGTAAATCCAAAGGAAATGCAGTCGATCCGTTTGAAGCATTAGAGCAGTACGGAGCAGATGCGATCCGCTGGTATTTCTATATCAACAGTGCACCGTGGCTTCCAAACCGTTTCCACGGCAAGATCGTGACAGAAGGACAGCGTAAATTCATGGGAACACTTTGGAACACTTACGCATTCTTCGTATTATATGCGGAGATCGATCAGTTTGACGCGACAAAATATCAGCTGGAATACGAGAAACTTCCGGTTATGGATAAATGGCTGTTGTCCAAGTTGAATACATTGATCAAGACTGTAGATACAAATCTGGAAAATTACCGGATTCCGGAAAGTGCAAGAGCGCTTCAGGAATTTGTGGATGATATGAGTAACTGGTATGTCAGAAGAAGCCGTGAGCGTTTCTGGGCAAAAGGAATGCCGCAGGATAAGATCAATGCGTATATGACACTTTACACAGCACTTGTGACTGTGGCAAAAGTAGCTGCGCCAATGATTCCGTTTATGACAGAAGATATCTATCAGAATCTTGTCAGAAGCATCGACAAAGAAGCTCCGGAAAGTATCCACTTATGTGACTTCCCGGTTGCAGATGAAGCGTTGATCGACCGTGAGTTAGAAGAGAACATGGATGAAGTTCTGAAATTAGTTGTGATGGGACGTGCATGCAGAAATACTGCAAACATTAAGAACCGTCAGCCAATCGGAAAAATGTTCGTGAAGTCTTCTGTAACTTTACCAGAATTTTACCAGGAGATTGTGGAAGAAGAGTTAAATGTAAAAGAAATGGAATTTACAGATGATGTTCGCGCATTTACTTCATATACATTTAAACCGCAGTTGAAGACTGTTGGACCAAAATATGGTAAAATGTTAGGTGGAATCAAAGCTGCCCTTGAAAATCTGGATGGAAACAAGGCAATGGATGAGCTGAATGAGACAGGATCCCTGAAACTGGATGTGAATGGACAGGAAGTGACATTATTTAAAGAGGACTTGCTGATCGATATGGCACAGATGGAAGGATATGTTTCTGAGAGCGACAACGGTGTGACAGTTGTGTTGGATACAAACCTGACAGAAGAGCTTTTGGAAGAAGGATTTGTCAGAGAGATCATCAGTAAGATCCAGACAATGAGAAAAGAAGCAGACTTCGAAGTGACAGACAAGATCACAGTATATTACGAAGGAACAGAGAAGGCCAATGAAGTGTTCGCAAAATATCAGACAGAGATCATGGGCGAAGTGCTTGCGACAGAGATGAAGCAGGAGACTCCGGCAGGATATGTTAAAGAGTGGAACATCAATGGTGAAAAAGTAAATATGGGTGTACAGCGTTAATTTAAGAGAGAGTTACACAGATTAAAGAGACGGTACACGAGCATGATCCCCGCACGTCAGAAAGAGGTGCGGGGATAAAAGAGAGAGGAGAGAGAAAGTGTCGGATTTTAAGTTTGATAAAGAAGCGTTTAAAAAAGAAGTCAAGAACAATGTGAAGACTTTATATAGAAGAACGATAGATGAGGCAACACCGCAGCAGACATTTCAGGCGGTGTCTTATGCTGTAAAAGAATATATTATTGACAACTGGCTTGCGACTCAGGAAGTATATGAAAAAGAATCACCAAAGACAGTGTATTATCTGTCGATGGAATTTTTGATGGGAAGGGCACTCGGAAATAACCTGATCAATTTAACTGCTTATCAGGATGTGAAAGAGGCTCTGGAAGAAATGGGAATCGATTTGAATGCAGTGGAAGATCAGGAGCCGGATGCGGCCCTTGGAAATGGTGGATTGGGACGTCTTGCAGCTTGCTTTCTGGACTCTCTTACTTCTCTTGGCTATCCTGCATATGGATGCGGGATCCGTTATCATTACGGAATGTTCAAACAAAAAATTAAAAATGGGTATCAGGTAGAGACACCGGATAATTGGTTGCAAAACGGGAACCCATTTGAAATTCGCAGGGACGAATATGCAAAGGAAGTCCGCTTCGGCGGTACGATCCGTATGCAGCACAATTATGAGACTGGAAGAGATGAATTTATCCAGGAGAATTTTGAGTCCGTGCTTGCAATTCCATACGACATGCCAATCGTCGGTTATGGAAATAATGTAGTAAATACACTGCGGATCTGGGATGCGAAAGCAATCACCTCTTTCCGTTTAGATTCTTTTGATCGTGGGGAATACCACAAAGCTGTGGAGCAGGAAAATCTTGCAAAAACAATTGTGGAGGTGCTTTATCCAAACGATAATCATTATGCGGGAAAAGAATTACGTTTGAAACAGCAGTATTTCTTCATCTCTGCAAGTCTTCAGGAAGCCATTGATAAATACAAACGCTCCAATGATGATATTCGCCGTCTGCATGAGAAAGTGATCTTCCAGATGAACGACACTCATCCGACAGTAGCGGTTGCAGAGTTGATGCGTCTTCTGATGGATGAGGAAGGATTAAGTTGGGATGATGCATGGAATGTTACAACAAAATGTTGTGCATACACAAACCATACGATCATGTCTGAGGCGCTTGAGAAATGGCCGATCGATCTGTTCTCCAGATTGCTTCCGCGAGTATATCAGATTGTAGAAGAGATCAACCGCCGTTTCGTAGAAAAAGTGCGCCAGATGTATCCGGGAAATGAAGAGAAAGTCAGAAAAATGGCAATTCTCTATGATGGACAGGTAAAAATGGCACACCTTGCAATTGTTGCAGGATTTTCTGTCAATGGTGTTGCAAAGCTTCATACAGAGATCTTAAAACACGAAGAGCTGAAAGATTTCTACGAGATGATGCCTGAGAAATTTAATAATAAAACAAACGGAATCACACAGAGACGATTCTTACTTCATGGAAACCCACTGCTTGCAGACTGGGTGACAGAACATATCGGAGATAAGTGGATCACAGATCTCTCCGAGATGGCAAAATTAAAACCGCTGGCAGATGATCCGAAAGCAAGAAAAGAATTTATGGAGATCAAATATCAAAATAAAATCCGTCTTGCAAAATATATCAAAGAGCATAACGGGATTGAAGTGGATCCGGAATCAATCTTTGATGTACAGGTTAAGAGACTTCATGAGTACAAACGTCAGCTGTTGAATATTCTTCATGTAATGTATCTGTACAATCAGATGAAAGAGCATCCGGAGATTACCTTCTATCCAAGAACTTTTATTTTTGGGGCAAAGGCGGCAGCCGGATATAAGCGTGCAAAACAGACGATCAAACTGATCAACTCTGTGGCGGATGTGATCAACAATGACAGAAGTATCAATGGAAAGATTAAAGTTGTCTTTATCGAAGATTACCGTGTCTCAAATGCGGAACTGATCTTTGCAGCTGCGGATGTCAGCGAGCAGATTTCTACCGCTTCGAAAGAAGCATCGGGAACCGGAAATATGAAATTTATGTTAAATGGTGCCCCGACACTTGGAACCATGGACGGTGCCAATGTAGAGATCGTGGATGAAGTTGGAATGGAAAATGCATTTATCTTTGGTCTCAGTTCAGACGAAGTCATTAATTACGAGAACAATGGCGGTTATCAGCCAATGGATATTTACAACAGTGACTGGGAGTTAAAAAGAGTTGTTGACCAGCTTGTGGACGGAACTTATGCAAATGGAGATCATGAACTGTACCGTGATCTGTACAACTCATTGTTAAATACAAAGAGCAGTGACAGAGCAGATACCTATTTTATCCTCAAAGACTTCCGTTCTTATGCAGAAGCCCAGAAGCGTGTGGAAGCGGCATACCGCGATCAGGATAGGTGGGCAAAGATGGCATTGTTAAACACAGCGTCCTGCGGAAAGTTTACGTCTGACAGAACGATCGAAGAGTACGTTGCAGATATATGGAAATTGAAAAAAGTGACAGTGAAGCCGGATCCAAGGCTGTAAAAATGGATTGAAAATCAGAATAGAGTAATTTTTTGGTGCTGCCGCTTTGGCGATTAATAAATCGTGAAGCGGCAGCTTCCTTTTTTCCATATTTCATGAAAGATGACGGTATAGTTTCCATAATCTCTCCATACATTGTAGAGGAGGGACGAAGAGATGCGAAGAAAAGCCAGAGAATTATTTTCACTGTTGGTCATTATATTTTTGTTGCCATATGTGGTGACACTTTTTATGAATGGCGCCCACATCAAAACAAGCAGCCGCGTAAAAGAAGACTATGTAAAGGTGCAGGTAGGAACGAGAGTCGAGGAGATCGTGTGGGAGAAATATCTCGCAGGAGTTCTTGCAAAAGAGATGGCAGCCGATTCGGAACTGGAAGCGCTGAAGGCGCAGGCGGTGATTCTTCGATCTGGTTTTTATGAGAAATTAGACCATGACAGAAAGACTATTTTCACCGATGATTTTTATAGCATGGAAGAGTTGGAGCAGGAGTGGGGGGAAGAGACAGAAACCTGCAAGGAGAATTTGAAAAGAGCAGTGCAGGAAACAGATCAAATGATTTTGCAGTATCAGGATCAATATGTAATGCTGCCATATCACAAACTGAGTGCAGGAAAGACGAGAAGTGGGCAGGAAGCATTTGGAAGCGAGTCGTATCCATATCTTCCGGCAAGAGATTGTCCAAAGGATCTGGAGGCGAAAGAACAGCTGCAGGAGTGTGTGCTGCTATATCATAAAGTAAAAGAAAAATGCCGCAAGTTTTTAACCGCAGTAGAAAATCCCGAAGAGACAAAAGAAGACAAAAAAGCAACATTTGATGATTTTGAAATACAGGGAACGGATGCGGCGGGATATGTGACAACTGTGCGGATTGGTCAGGCAACCTGCACCGGAGAAGAATTTCGGGAAGCATTGGAATTACCTTCCAGTCATTTTTCTTTTCAGGAGCAGAAAGGAAAACTGCAAATTACTTCCGGTGGAATCGGGCACGGAGTCGGTATGAGTCAGTATACAGCAAATCAGATGGCAAAAGAAGGAAAAGGATACGAAGAAATCCTTCAATATTTTTATGAAGGTGCGCAGTTAAAAGATGGCGGGGAAATATTTTTAAAATTGGAATAAGCACATCGCTTTCTGGCAAAAATAAAGTCAGAGGTGATGAAGATGAAGAAAAATGAAGAGCCATTCCAAATGAAGGGGAAAGGCATGGCAGCAGCAATCGCAATATGTTTTATCGCAGTTGTCGCACTGGTAGGGGCTTATACATTCAGCAGCTACAAACGTGAGATGAAAGAGCAGCTTGCCAAGGCCGAAGAAGAACAGAAAGAAAAAGAGCGAGAGGCAGAAGAAAAAGAACAGTCGGAAGCCGCCAACACAGATAGAATCGTACTTCCAGAGCAGGAAGAAGCAGCGCAAAATTCCGACGGAGAAGAACAACAGGAAGAAGGAGAAGCCACGGAACATGCGAAGGAAACTCCGGCACAGACGGATGCAGGGGCAGAGCAGACGGCAGCTGCGGGAACAGCAGCTTATTTCAGTGAGGAAGATACCCTTCTGTGGCCGGTAGACGGAAATGTGATTATGAATTACAGCATGGATCAGAGCATTTATTTTGCCACACTTGATCAGTATAAGTATAATCCAGCCGTAGTGATCAGTGGTCAAGTCGGTGCAGAAGTAAAAGCGGCAGCCGCAGGAACAGTCTCAGCGGTCGATACAAATGCGCAGACCGGAACAACCGTAAGTATCGATATGGGGAATGGTTATGCAGCCATTTACGGACAACTCAAAGAAGTACCTGTACAGCCAGGAGAGTATGTGACAGAAAACAGTGTGATCGGCTATGTGAGCGAACCGACAAAGTATTACAGTGTAGAAGGTCCAAACTTATATTTCCAGCTGTTAAAAGATGGACAGCCAGTCAACCCGATGGACCATATCGCATACGAATAGAAAATAGAAAAAGAAAAGATCCTGAAGAGAAAGTTTTGCAAAACTGCTTTGGGATCTTTTATGTGATAATATTGATAAAGGAAATGAAATTACGAAGGGGAGAAAAAAGCTATGAATTATACATACATTGTAAAATGCAATGACGGAACCTTTTATACCGGCTGGACAAACGATCTTACCCGACGCATGGAGGCACATAATCAGGGCAGGGGTGCGAAGTATACAAAGGCGAGACGACCGGTCACACTCATCTATTATGAGACATTTGAAACAAAAGAAGAAGCGATGAAAAGGGAATATGCGATAAAGCGGCTGAGCCGGAAGGAAAAAGAAGAACTGATCCGATGAGAGGGTTGGTTCTTTCTTATTTTCCAATGGAAAAAGACAAAAGATGCTGAAAGATGTCGGAGCTTTTCACAGAATGAACACATAACTGTCACAGAATCAACGAGTTTCTTTTATAGAATAAAAAAATCAGAGCGTGTTTTTGGCAGCAGTGTAAAAAGTATTCCGTAATGGATGCGGAAATCATTCAGGAAAGTCGAAAGCATGATCCAGAGAAACACATTTTGTCGGGAGGGTAAAAAGTTGATAGAAGTTAAAAATCTGGTAAAACGCTATGGCAGTCATCTGGCGGTAGACCATCTCAACTTTACAGTGGAGAGTGGTCAGATCTATGGATTTCTCGGACCAAATGGTGCGGGAAAATCTACAACCATGAATATTATGACGGGATATCTAGGCGCCACGGAAGGAGAAGTGCTCATCAACGGGCATAACATTCTTGAGGAGCCGGAAGCAGCAAAGAAAAGCATCGGGTATCTCCCTGAGATTCCGCCGCTGTATCTGGATATGACTGTAAAAGAATATCTTGATTTTGCAGCAGAATTGAAAAAGGTAAAGAAAAAAGATAGAAAATCAGAAGTGGATCATGTCTTGAAGCTTGTTAAGCTGGAGGAGGTAGAAGGACGTCTGATTAAAAATCTGTCAAAAGGATACAAGCAGAGAGTCGGGCTTGCACAGGCAGTTCTTGGCTTCCCGGAAGTGATCATCTTAGACGAACCTACGGTCGGACTGGATCCGAAACAGATTATCGAGATACGGGAACTGATCAAGGAACTTTCCAAAAATCATACGATCATTCTGAGTTCTCATATTCTGGCGGAAGTGCAGGCGGTCTGTGATTATGTCATGATCATTGCGCATGGAAAGCTGGTAGCAAGTGACACTCCTGAGAATCTGGAGCGGCTTTTAAATGGTTCTGAAACGATTGAACTGACAGCCAAAGCAGAAGAGACAAGAGTAAGAGAGATTCTTAGCAAAATAGAGGAGATTGAAACGGTAGACTATAAGGAACAACAAGATGGAACGACGGATATTTTTATCAAGACCGTAGATCAGAAGGATATTAGGGAGAAACTCTTCCACACATTTGCAGAGGAACATTGTGCACTACTGAAGTTGAATCTGTCAAGAATCACATTGGAAGATGTCTTCTTAAAACTGACGCAGGAGGAAACAGGAGACTCCGAGCAGAAGAAATTGGGCTTTCATACTGGGAAGTTTGACAGCGAGCCCGACACGGAATCTGATATAGAGATTCCGGAAGAGCCGAGTGTTTCTACGAATGAGGAAGGAGGAGAAGAAGATGAAAGCGATTTATAAGAGAGAATTAAAATCCTATTTCGATTCTATGATCGGGTATGTATTTATAGCGTTTCTTGTAGCGATCACCGGAATTTATTTCATGGTGTATAATCTGAATATGGGATATCCATATTTTTCTTATGCGCTAAACTCTATACTTTTTATTATGCTGGTGGCAGTCCCGGTACTTACGATGAAATGCTTTGCGGAGGAGAAGAAAAGCAGAACAGATCAACTTCTTTTGACAGCTCCGGTAAGTCTTAGTCAGATCGTGCTTGGAAAATATTTTGCAATGGTTACAGTTTTTGCGGTTCCATGTGCAATCTATGCGGTATTTCCACTGATCATCGAAAGCCAGGGAGAAGCACATATCGGCATTGATTACATGGCAATTCTGGCATTTTTCCTTCTTGGATGTGTTTATATTGCAATTGGAATGTTTTTATCTGCGCTGACAGAGAGCCAGATCATTGCTGCAATCAGCACATTTGGGGTACTTCTCATTCTGTATTTGTGGGAAGGACTTGTTGACTTCCTGCCGACGTCGGCGATGGGAGGTTTGATGGGGATTCTCGCGATTCTGACAGTTCTGGTCATCGGTATTTATCAGATGACGAAAAACTGGGTGATTGCAGCAGGCGTGGAAGTGTTAGGCGCTGCCGCAGCAATTGGAACATATTTTGCAAAATCCAGTCTGTTTGATAACCTGCTTCCAGATCTGTTTGGAAAATTTATTCTGACAGAGCCATTTACAAACATTGCATTTACTCATATTGTTGACATCAGCGGAATGATACTCTATTTTTCTTTGATTTTCCTATGTGTCTTTCTGACCGTGCAGACAATTCAGAAAAGGCGTTGGAGTTAGGAGGGCAGTATTGTGGAAAAATTGAAAAAACTATTTGGAACGATTCATACGAAACAAGGTGC
>ENA-ORTP01003277-ORTP01003277.1-human-gut-metagenome-genome-assembly--contig:-NODE-3277-length-11403-cov-12.376366_pt1 | contig 11403 bp, 12 predicted proteins | sample MGYA00241913_ERZ509190 | MGnify/ENA primary metagenome ERZ509190 (study PRJEB26280, sample SAMEA2338839) | human gut metagenome | biome: human gut; feature: human-associated habitat; material: faeces...
TGTCACATCAGAACCTGTTGCTAAATCTGCTAATTTCATATAAATACACCTCTTAAAATTTTTATTTTCTTAATTCTGCAAAGAGCAATCCCTCTACCGCTCATACGATGCAATAATTTCTTTGCTATCTGCTGTTTTATAATCAAGTGTTCCTAAATTACCAATTAAATCAAATGTCATATCTGCATTAACCTGTAATTCATCTTCAAGCATAGACGCAGATGGTTCAGCTTTTAGAAAAACTGTTAATCCATAAGGTTTTGTTTCAGACTGTATCTCTATGCTGTCATAAGAGTAGCCCTCTGGATAATCCTGTTTACTTACAATATTTATAACATTTGAAGAATCGCCCACATAATCTGTCTTATATTGTGATAAATCAGGAATTTCATACAATGTTTCCTTTCTGCCACATGCAGACAGTGAAATTATTAACATGACAATCGGAATAATTGCAAGTATTTTTCTCTTCATAAAACCTCTCCTTTCCAAGCCTAAATTTAAATATGAACAATCAACTAGACACATCAATATGATTATATATATTATATCAATTACATTTGAACAGTACAATGAAAATCCATTAGTTATAGACTTATTTCTTCGGCGGTTGCTGTGGAGCATTGTTCTGTGGATTTCCGGCATGAGTGCCTTTATTCTTCAAAACAATATCGTCTGCCTTTACATACCAGTCCACATCTGCACCACGGTAATTAGCATTAGCTACCGTGTCTGCAACAGGATTGATAAGTTCCACTTCGGCATTATAATCATAATCCTTTAACGGAATAGTCGCCGGAACTGACACCTGTATCATACGTCCCTGTGTGTTGCACTTCAAATCGTAGGTACGTTCTTTGATTTCCTCACTGACCGAGCCATCTTCATTCTGTACATGAACTTCACGGCGTAATGCGGAGAACTTTAATACTCCAAAAGTTTTTTCTTTATCAATAACAATTCCATTTGCTAATCTCATAATCTGAATACCCCCTTATTTACTTTCTACTGGTAACATATCGTCTGCAAGCAAGATATAATTGACAAATCCACGTTCCCCGATTTTATATCCATCGGTAGTAATTCGTGGATTGATAAGTTTTACTTTCTGCTCCGGCGAGAAATGTTTTTCGCCAGCTTTGGCAGGAAGCGTCACAACTACATCATCAGCTCTCTGCACATCGGAATACAGGTTGTAGCTCCTGTTAATGACAGCCAAACGCCCATTGATTCTCTGCTGTTCCGTAGTATTTTCTCCGGCAAACTCCAAGTTTCCGAATGTCTTTTCCATGTTTGGTACGACAAATCTTAATTCCATAAATGATTGACCTCTTTTCTTTCTGTTTTATTTTCTTTCCTGCTGTACTTTGTGGGGAGCTACACTCCCCACGCCCCTAGTGGACTTCACGCTCCCGTAAATCAGAGCTTCACGGGAGCGTGAAGTTGCAAAAAGGGTGGCGACCTTGAACGCTCTACCAACCGCTACATTACCGCCTTATGATTTCTTTCTACAGCGTTTGAAGTAAAGCATACCGCCAAGCCCTACGCAGGAAAGACCGAGCATGGCAAGATAAGCATAGATATTGGTATTGTCGCCTGTTTTTGGACTGTCACTTGTCTTAGTAACCGTAGATGGTGTATCCGGCGTGTCGGTATCCTTTGGTGTGTCTGGGACTTCCGGCACTTCCTTGATTGTCACAGTCTGTCCATCGTCTGTGATGTCCTTATGTTCTGTCACTTTCTTTGGTTCGTCTGGATTGGTCATATCGTATAATTCCTCAAATGTGACAAGGCTCTTGCCACCAAGAGAAGAACCATCAAAGGTAAAGGCAATCTCAACTGTCATTTTTTCATTGTCGGCTGTGAACTCATAATCATTGGATACTTTCTTTCCATCAATCAGAAGTTCTGCATTTTCATCTTTTAACATCTGCCAGCCGGAAAGTTTGTATTTTGTTCCAACTTCCAGACCATCTAATGTGACTTTATCCACAATCGTTACGTCTTTTCCGGCTTCGATTTCTTTCTTGCCGTTCTTGTCCGTAGCGGTCGTATGGATTTTGATGATACGTTCCGTGATAAGAACCGTCTGTCCATCATCGTTGATGTCTTTATGTTCGGCAACCTTGACAGGCTCTTTTGGATTGCTCATATCGTACAATTCCTCAAAGGTAACAAGATTCTGACCGCCAAGAGCTGAACCATCAAAGCTGTAAGTAATTTCAACCGTCATTTTTTCGCTGTCAGCAGTGAAAGTGTAATCACTGTCTACACGTTTCCCGTCAATCAGAAGTTCAGCGTATTCTTCCTTTAACATCTGCCAGCCGGAAAGTTTATATTTTGTTCCAGCTTCCAAGCCATCAAGTGTGACCTTGTCCACGATCTTGATGTCTTTTCCGGCAACAATCATTTTTTCGCCTGTTTTCTTGTCGGTCGCTGTGGTATGGATTGAGATTTCCTTTTCGTATTCATCGGTCAGTGTCCCTAAATCTACGGTCACTTTATTTCTGGATACGACCACCTCAAAGGCTGGAATCAGCTTAAATCCGGCGTTGGAATCACACTTTAATTCCTCAATCACATAGGTATCATAAAGCAATGCACCTTTGCTGTCGTCTGGTTCAGATGTACCAAACCATACACCGTCCTCACTGGATTTTCCGGCATTGGTATTGACCTTGTGGGAAGCCCAGCTTGAAGCAGTGGAGAACTGCCCGTTTTTGTCAGTAACTACAATATGGGATTCTCCCGTTGTCTTGCTTGTAATTCTGAACGGAACACCTGCAAGACGTTTGTGTGTACCTGCACCGATTTTTACACCCTCAATATCGCCACGCTTAATCTGGTTGTAGACAGAGTGGGATTTGTCGGTCAAGTCCACGATTTTTCCATCTTCTGTGATAGAAAAGTCGATTGCTTTTGCACCGTCTGTCAAGTAGCCCTCTGGTGCTTTGCTTTCTTCTAATCTGTAATTTCCGTAAGGGAGCAAGTCAGCAGAAGTAGAAGCAATTCCGTCAATGCCTGTCTGAATCTTCTTTACCGTTTCATTCTTGCTGTATAATTTTCCCTCAACCAGTACAGGACTGTCATTTAAGGAAATGATATTAAATTCTGTGTACTGTAAGGTCGCACTTCCCTGTGCTTTGGTATCCTTTGTTTCAAGGTCACGCTTCTGGATTTTTACACCGCCACGGATAACCTTATCGGATACGGAATACTGATTGCTTCCAGAGAGTATAGCAAGTTCTCCATCTTCGGAAATCTGTGTAAGGTATGTTCCCTTAATCTGTTCAGAACTTCCGTCAGCCTGCATATATGCACCCTCTAATAGATAACCGTTTGGTGCTTTTGTTTCTGTGACAGTGAGTGTACCAAGTGGCAGTACATTTTTTCCGTCTTGTGTATAGAAGCTGTCGCCGGATACTTTGTAGCTGTCGGCAAGTCTGGATACATAATGGATAGTTCCGTCACTGTCTTTTTCGGCAACGGTTTTGGTTGTCCATGTACGGGTAGCCTTTGCAGGGAGATTGTCTGCATTGTAGTAATCGTCATAATAGCTCCATGTGAACTCTGCACCCTCTAAAGAAGCAGTTCCCTGTGGAGTGGATTTTCCTGTTTCCATGTCGATTTTAAATAAATCAATCAATGTTTCTGTGACCTTTGGAGTGTCAGCAACAGTCAATGTCGCTGTTTTTCCAACTTCCACATTTAAGGCATGGACAGTAGAATCCAGCTTGTAACCCTTTGGAGCAGAAAGCTCTTTGATGTAAACTGTTCCGGCTTTTACCTCAACTTCTTTGGTATCGCCGTTTCCATCGACAGTAAGTGTGGCAAGCTGGCTGTTACAGCTCTTATCAGAATAGACACCAAATGTCGCACCCTCAAAGGAATAGTTGGCGTTGTCATCTGTGACCGTGGGATTGGAAGAAGTCTTTTTGACCTTTGCATTTCCTACATTTAACTTTGCCCAGAACTGTCCAATGTCCTGTCCCTCGCCAGTGTAGATATAACCACCACATTCATAGCGTCCTTTATTTGCTTTCACAAATGCTTTCGCACCAGCGTAAACTTCATTCTGAACTGCCTGTGAGATTTCATTATAGGAAGCTCTGACATTATCGCATTGCCAGCCAAGCTGTTCGCTCAATCTCTGCCAGACAACACACTGTTCCAGCAAATACTTCTGGTTGTTATTCAGCTCTGTATGAGTAGCGGTATATTGCTTGACGTACTCTAAGGAAAGAGCAACGTCCGCAATCTGATCACTACTCATGCGTGTACTTGCGTCAGACCTTGTTTTATATCCATTCTTGAAATTGGTATTGATGTCCACGCAGTAGGCAGTTTCGCCCTCAACTTTCATGTGTCCCTCATGGAACGTGGATTTGATAGAACCGTCATTCATAATTTGTTCAATGTAGCCGACACGTTCTGCTGATTCTGTCCAGTATTGATTGCCGGAAGCATGAACCGCCGTCACTGGTAATGCCGTGAGGATAGTTGCAAAAGCAAGCGTTCCTGTCAGCAATCGCTTTACTAGCTTATTCATATTTTCTCTTTCTCCTTTCGATTTTGGGTATGAAAAAAGCCGTCCATTTCTGAACGACTTTGGTAAACTAATTTAACCTAACGGGTATCTTGTTTCTTTGTGATAAATGATTTTAAATACGATTGTAACAAATTATCAGTAAATCCCGAAAAAGTGGTTGGTTTGCTAACAGCCTGCTAACACTCTAAAGGATATAATTGAATATTAGAGTATATTAACAGAGTTGTTGTGCAAGCCCTTTTCCTGCCTTTTTGGGTGTTAAACGTCCCTTACGGGATAATCGAACCACTGTATACTAATCGCCACAGGGAACTCCTAAGCGAGGGGTCGGAGGTTCAAATCCTCTTGGCGACGGGCTTCAAAGCGTTCGAAAATGTTAGCTGGATTAGCTGACAACGAACGCTTTTGTTATTTTCAAATCACGTTCGTGACACAAAATTCCATTCAAAATGATCAATTTCCAGCTAACGCAATCCGATTTTTGTTAGCTGACAGCTAATCAAAATTACCGGTTTGCAAACATGGGTTTTAAGAAGTCCAGCTAACATTTGGGTTCCGCTCCGTTGTCACCCCTTATTCGGGGATGTAAATCAGAGAAAAGGCGGGAAAAGAAACAATCTCTCCCAAACCTGCAAACATGAATTAGCTGAAACAGTATTCAATTCTATTAGCTACAGCTAATGGTCAAACAGCAATGTCTGTTTGGAACTTTACTATTTATAAAAGTTCCAGGCAGGCATTTTTTAGTATCCTGAATCCTGGAGGAAAGGAGTCAAGATGACTGAGCCAAACAGACAATCAGAAGAAAACGAAGAAAGAATCATAGAAATTGAGATTGAGCGTCTTCGACCGTTCAAAGAGCATCCGTTTCAGGTGAAAGATGATAAGGAAATGTTTCTTCTGCAGGAAAGCATTGAGAAGTATGGAATATTAAATCCGCTGATCGTCAGACCGGTACCGGATGGATACTATGAGATCATATCCGGCCACAGAAGAAAACATGCTGCGGAGAAACTGGGATACCGAAAAGTACCGGTGATCATCCGGGTATTAAGTGAAGATGATTCCATTTTAAGCATGGTAGATTCTAATCTTCACAGAGAACGGATCAGCTACAGTGAAAAAGCTTTTGCTTACAAACTGAAGAATGACGTATTAAAAAGAAAAAGTGGTCGAAAAAAGAGCCAAGTTGACCACAAAACACCAAGAAAGCGGGCGATAGAGATTATCAGCGAGGATTGTGGTGATAGCCTAAAACAAGTGCAGCGTTATATCTCACTGACAAAACTGATACCGGAAATGCTGCAGAAACTGGATGATGAGATTATTTCTTTTTGTCCGGCTGTAGAGATAGCTGCATTAAGTGAAAAAGAGCAAAAGGAACTGCTTGTAGCAATGGAGTATGCACAGGCAATCCCGTCACTCTCACAGGCCCAGAGAATCCGGCAACTGAGTAAAGAAAAGCAGTTGTCACTGGAAAAGATGGAAGAAATCATGTGTGAAGTGAAAAAGGGTGAAATCACAAGAGTAGCTTTCACAAACGAACAGCTACATAAGTATTTTCCGAATTCCTATACACCGGCAATGATGAAACGGGAAATATTGGCACTACTAAAATTATGGAAAAAAGAATCATGGGAAAGTTAAAGGAGGAAGCAATCATGTGTAAAGTTATATCCGTAGTAAACCAGAAAGGTGGCGTCGGAAAGACCACCACAACCGTAAATGTAGGCATTGGACTGGCAAGAGAAGGTAAGAAAGTGTTGCTGATCGACGCGGATCCACAGGGAAGTTTAACCGCAAGTCTTGGATATGAGGAACCGGATGATCTTCGCATCACACTGGCAACGATTATGATGGATGTCATTAACGAAGAAGAAATCTCTCTGGAAGATGGTATCTTACATCACCAGGAAAATGTAGATCTTCTCCCGGCAAATATTGAGCTTTCCGCACTGGAAGTAACGATGGGAAATGTTATGAGCAGAGAAATGATCATGAAAGAATATATCGATGCGATAAGATGCCGATACGATTATATCCTGATCGACTGTATGCCAAGCCTTGGTATGATGACAATCAATGCACTGGTCTCTTCCGATTCCGTGCTGATACCTGTACAGGCCGCATATCTGCCGGTGAAAGGACTTCAGCAGCTGATCAAGACCATTCTTACAGTAAAGAAAAGGCTGAACCGGAAACTGGCGATTGAGGGCATTCTCCTGACTATGGTAGATTTTAGAACCAATTACGCAAGGGACATTGCATCGAGAGTACATACAACCTACGGAAGCCAGATAGAAGTATTTGAAAATGTGATTCCGATGTCCGTAAAAGCAGCTGAGACCAGTGCAGAGGGAAAAAGTATCTACATGCACTGTCCGAAAGGAAAAGTTGCTGAGGCATATATGAAATTGACACAGGAGGTTTTGAATAATGAAAAATAGAAGTGGCGAAAAGATTAAACTGGCTAGTATTGATGAATTGCTTGGTGTGGTAAATGAAGAGTCAGCAATGGAGATAGAGATCAGTAAGATCCATTCGTTTAAGAATCATCCGTTCAAGGTGCTGGATGATGAAAAGATGCAGGACCTGGTAGAAAGCGTAAAGATCAATGGAGTGCTGACACCGGTACTGCTTCGCATGGATGAAAATGAAGAATATGAAATGGTATCCGGCCACAGAAGAATGCATGCAGCACAGCTTGCAGGACTTACAATGATTCCGGCAATTGTAAGGGAATTATCAGATGATGATGCCATTGTGGCTATGGTGGACGCTAACATTCAGCGAGAGGAATTGTTGCCGAGTGAGAAAGCCTTTGCTTATAAGATGAAACTTGAGGCAATGAAAAGACAGGGAGTTAGAACAGATTTAACTTTGTCTCAAAATGAGACGAAGTTGAGATCTGATGAAGTCTTGAGCAAGCAAGTTGGGGAAAGTAGAGCTCAGGTTCAAAGATTTGTACGATTAACAGAACTTATTCCGGAACTTCTTGATCTGGTAGATAACAAGAAGCTTCAGTTTACGGTTGCTGTCGATATCTCCTATATCGATAAGGAAGTACAGGAATGGATCTACGAATATATCAGAGACACTGGATTTATCAAGCCAAAACAGATTGCGGCACTCAGAAATCAGCTGAATAATGGACCAATCAATCAGATCCAGATGTTATCAATTTTCAACAACTGTGTGATGGCAAAGAAAGTATCCCGGTCTCTTACTTTCTCAGAAAAGAAACTGACAAAGTATTTTCCGGATGATTATACAGCCAAAGATATGGAGCAAGTGATTGAATCATTATTAGAAAAATGGATACAGGAACAGTCCTGTTAAAGATAGAAAAAGCTAAGAAAACAAAGTCAAAGAAGTTTAAAAAGAGGACTTCTTAGCAGAAAATGAAAGGAGGAAACTATGGAGAAAAAAATGACATTTAATTATTTTTACGGTACCGAAGCTGATCAGTTCAGCTTCTACCGCATACCAAAAGCATTATTTACAGACAGTTACTTTAAAGATTTATCGAGCGATGCTAAAATTTTATATGGACTGATGTTGGATCGAATGTCTCTTTCCATCAAGAATCAGTGGTTTGACGACAAAAACAGAGCATATATCTACTTTTCCATCGAAGATATCATGGAATTACTGAACTGTGGCAGAAATAAAGCCATTAAATCCATGAGAGAACTGGATGACGAAACAGGAATTGGTCTGATTGAGAAACGCAGACAGGGATTTGGAAAGGTGAACGTTATCTACGTGAAAACCTTTATGCCTGAGAAAACAGATGAGAAAAAATTTGGAGAGGAATTAAAGAAGTTTAAAAAACAAACTTCTGTGGAAAATGAGGAATCTACAGAAGTTTACAATTCAAACTTCATGAAGTCCCAAAATCAAACTTCTAGAAGTCTCGAAAACAAACTTCAAGAAGTTTACATTTCAAACCCTAATAATACTAATCTTAGTGATACTGAAATGAATGATAATAAATCTAATCATATCATATCTGTGGATGAGAAAAGATTTGATAGCGATAACCGCTCTGAGGATTATCAGGCTTATGAAAACCTTGTCAAAGAGACCATTGATTATGAATCACTGGAAGTAACCCATCATGACGATATGCGACAGGTAGATGAAATCGTGAACCTGATCGTAGAAACTGTGATGTGTAAAAATGACAAGATCTTGATTGCCAGCAACTGGTATCCGGCATCACTGGTGAAGAAAAAATTTCTGATGCTGACCTATTCACATATCGAGTATGTCTTACACTGTATGCATGGTAACACCACAAAGGTGAAGAACATCAAGAAATATTTATTAGCAGCCCTGTTTAATGCACCGTCAACGATGAACGGGTATTATCAGGCAGAGGTGAACCATGATATGCCAGGACTGGTAAGATAGGAGGTGTACATGTTTATTTTAAAACTTGCTGGGAAGATATTATTACTGCCGGTATGGCTGATTCTTTTTGTGATCGGCCTGGCAGTGAAGATGACAGTACAGACTTATGCGGTTGTCAGAGGGATCCTTGGGTTTATATTCACTTTGTTGATTATAGCGACTGCATACTGTTATCATGACTGGGTACAGGTTGCATTTCTATTTTCGCTGAGTGTAATTCTGTATCTGATCCTGTTTGCAGGAGTATTCGTGGACACTGTACTGGACATGACAAGAGAACGTCTTATTGATTTTATTATATCGTGAGGAGGATATGAAAATGAGCGAAAACAATGATTATATTCAGTTACCACCACTAAAAAAAGACACACCAGCCGATGTGGTAGCATTTATGTGGGAGTACATGAAAGTACCGGAGGATTCAAGAGAAAAAGTTAAGAATCTGCTTAAAGATGCAAATGAAAATGGAGTAAAAATAAGTCATCAGGCACCAACACTGTATGATGTTGTTCCGAAAGAAGAAATTGCTGAATTTGAAGAGCTTATGCGCAAAACCATAGCTGACATTGTATCAGAAGCCAGTAGCGTTGCCTGTTGGGTGTATGTGCAGAAATATGTGAAGCACAAAACCCTAAACGAAATGCTGCAAGAATTGCCAGACGTAGGTCAATTCATCCTAGCTATGGATATCTGGTTTGCAAAACTGATGGAGAAATAATCTAGGAAAATAGTTTAAAGTTTACATGTTATGATCATGTATGAAGTTGGAACAAAATAAAAGAATTGTGCTATAATATTGTTCAAGAAAAAGCTCATTGACATATTTCAATCTATTTAGGAGGATAAACGATCATGTGTACAGCAGCAACTTATAAAACAAAAGATTTTTACTTTGGACGAACCCTCGATTATGAATTCTCTTATGGTGATCAGATAGTAATTACACCACGTAATTATGCGTTTAATTTTCGCCATGTTGGCGATATGAAAAATCATTATGCAATTATTGGAATGGCTCATGTTGCAGAGGATTATCCTTTGTATTATGATGCTATGAATGAAAAAGGAGTGGCAATGGCAGGACTGAATTTTGTCGGAAATGCTGTTTATGCCGCGATTAAGCCAGATGTGGAAAATATTGCACAGTTTGAATTTATTCCGTGGATTTTAAGTCAGTGTTCTTCTTTAGTTGAAGTTCGCGAGCTTCTTGAACGAATTAATATTGTTAATACTCCTTTCAGCGAGCAATTGCCATTAGCACAATTACACTGGATCATTTCTGATGAGAATGAGTCAATTACGGTAGAATCTATGTCAGATGGTTTGCATATTTATGACAATCCAGTAGGAGTGCTTACGAATAATCCGCCATTTCCACAGCAGATGTTTCAACTAAATAATTATATGTATTTATCTCCTAAACAGCCCAGAAATACTTTCTGCGAAAATTTGGCTCTTGATGCATATAGTAGAGGTATGGGAGGATTAGGTCTTCCGGGAGATCTTTCATCTTCCTCTCGTTTTGTGCGTGTAGCTTTTACAAAAGTAAATGCAATTTCAGGTGAATCAGAGGCAGAAAGTGTTAGTCAGTTCTTCCATATTCTTGGATCTGTGGATCAGCAACGTGGATGTTGTGAGGTGGCTGATGGAAAATGTGAAATCACTTTGTATACGTCTTGTTGTAATGTGGCAAAAGGTATCTATTATTATAATACTTATGAAAATCATCAGATCAGTGCAGTAGATATGCATGTGGAAAATCTGGATAATAACAAATTGATTTGTTATCCGGTAATTCAAGGAGAACGAATCAATTATCAAAATAAATAGTATTTAGAATAAAGGGATGAAGTAGAAAGGAAATTACCATGACTTATAATGGTCTCATAAATTAAGACACTTTTTCGGAAATTTTTTAATGAATCTGATATACTAAAATCAGTATGAAAGAGAGGATTCATAATTATGTCCAGACAAAGAAGAAACTTTAGTGCCAAATTTAAATCTGACCTAGTAATCGAGCTGCTTAAGGGTGAAAAAGATCTCAACACTCTTGCAACTGATAATAATATCCAGCCAAATCAGCTTCGCAATTGGAAGAAAGAAGTCCTAAACAATGCTTCTGCTGTGTTCGATAACAAGCGTGAGGAAAATCTCAGAGATAAGCTTGCTGAAGAACATAAGGAGAAAGCAGAGTACACAAAAAAGGTTGGTCAGTTAGCAATGCAAGTTGACTGGCTCAAAAAAATCTGAAAAAATTGGTGGATCAGACTACGAGAGTAAGTTTAGTCCAAAACCTTTTGACGACTAAAGAAATCCCGGCATCCGTAGGAGCAAAACTGCTTGATATCAACCGTACAAGCATCTATTACAAGACTTCACCTGTATCAGATGAAGAACTAGCTTGTAAAGAGATTATCGACCATCTTCATACGGAT
>ENA-ORTP01003285-ORTP01003285.1-human-gut-metagenome-genome-assembly--contig:-NODE-3285-length-11382-cov-4.008652_pt1 | contig 11382 bp, 10 predicted proteins | sample MGYA00241913_ERZ509190 | MGnify/ENA primary metagenome ERZ509190 (study PRJEB26280, sample SAMEA2338839) | human gut metagenome | biome: human gut; feature: human-associated habitat; material: faeces...
AGCACTTGACTTTTAATCAAGTTGTCCGGGGTTCGAATCCCCGCACGCTCATTGTTGTAAGAGATATGATTTTAGAGAGATCTAGGATCATGTCTCTTTTTTGATGTATGGAAATATGCTATCATTAAATTAACAAAGCAAAGAAGAAATATTATGTACGCATTCGTACCTATAAGAAAGTTGGATTCAAAAATGTCTATTCAAAATGGCTGAATGTAAAATCGGCAAAAACAAAGTAAGAACCAGTACTAAAAACACAAAAATGGCTGTATCTGCGGGAATTAAGTAGACACAGCTATTTTTGTATAAAAATACTTGACAGGAATACCAATACTTGATATACTATTCAAGCAGTCGACAAGAAAACAAATGCTTGTTGTTTTGCAATATGCGGATGTGGCGGAATTGGCAGACGCGCTGGTTTTAGGGTCCAGTGGGCATCCCGTGCAGGTTCAAGTCCTGTCATCCGCAGTTTATGAAGAAGCCTTGATTTTCAAGGCTTTTTTGCATGTCTGGGAAGAGTTTTGTTAAGTATTTCAGAACTCGGTTTTTGGTTATACTTGATTACACTTTCTGATGACAATGCATTTCAGTAGAAAAAAGAGAGCGAATGCCGCTCTCTTTTTGTTTCAATAGCTACTTTCTATAAGCAAATTTAGGAACGCCGTCTTCTGTGGGAACGATTACTTCTCCCTGGATCAGCGGACGAGCATACCGGATAAAATCTTCTGTCACGTCAGAACCATCTGCAGTGATCCATGTAACAGGGACGCATTTTTCCTGATTACAGATGACGTTGACGTCTTTTAAAACATAATCAATCTGATAGTCATCTCCGTCCAGACGTTCAAAAGCAACCATCTTTCCGCTGGCTCCGTTTAAAGCAGCTTTTACTCCGTAAGCTCCGGAAGCAATGGCTTCTTTCTGGTCTGTTTTGGAAAGCATGGAAGAAGAGCATCTCTGGCAGACATTGAGTTCTACAGAACGTACTTTGACGCCAAGGCGTTCTTTCACCAGATTTTCCAGATATTTTCCGGAACCTGTGAGCATTTTGTGGCCGAATGTATCTGTTCCGACATCATTGGAATATTCGCAGATGAATGTACCGGTGTTGTCGTGGATTCCCTCGGAAATACATACTACCAGGTTTGGTGTAGTCTCCAGAGACGTACGGACTTTCTCAATAAAAGCATCCTGGTCAAAGTCTGTTTCCGGAAGGTAGATCAGAACCGGGTTGTCGTGTTCGAACTTTCTGGCCAGTGCGCTGGCAGCAGTGAGCCATCCGGCATGGCGTCCCATAATCTCAACAATGGTAACGGATTTTTTGTTGTCATAAACGGATGCGTCGACAGCAATCTCCCGCACAGTAGAAGCGACGTATTTTGCGGCACTTCCAAATCCCGGTGTGTGATCTGTCTCGACAAGGTCATTATCAATTGTTTTTGGAATTCCGATCACACGGATGTTGCTGCTGATTTTTTCGGCATAGCGGGAAAGCTTGCTGACAGTATCCATGGAATCATTGCCTCCGATGTAGAAGAAATATCCGATGTTGTATGCTTCGAAGCGTGCAAAAAGCTGTGGATAAACCGGATCGTTGAGATCTTCAGGAAGCTTGTATCGGCAGGAGCCAAGATATGAGCCGGGGGTGGTACGGATCAGTTCCAGTTCTTTTGATTCTTCCAGTGGTGCCATGTCCATGACCTGATCATTTAAAAATCCTTCAATTCCATTTATCATCCCATAAACAGTGCCAATCTCGTCTTCGCGGTTTAATGCTTCGTATACAGTCCCGTAAAGGCTTGCGTTGATAACGGCAGTCGGTCCGCCAGATTGTCCTACAACTGCATTCTTTTTCATAGTGTTCCTCCAATTTATCTTTTATAAAAATAAGTGTTCTCCCTAATACTATAAAGGAAGGAGTGGTATTTTACAATAAAATGGTTGGAAAAATAATAAAAGTACAGTATAATTGCTATATTGAAGAAAAGGAGTGTAGACATGAAATATATATCTTTTGCAATTCCGTGCTATAATTCAGAGGCATATATGGAAAAAGCAATTCAGTCGATCCTGCCCGGAGGAGAAGATGTGGAGATTATTGTAGTTAATGATGGATCCTCAGACGGGACAAGCGAGGTTGCAAAAAAATACGAGGAAAAATATCCGGGGATCGTCAAAGCGGTAGACAAGGAAAACGGCGGTCACGGGGATGCGGTCAATACAGGTCTGGCGCATGCCACAGGTGTCTATTTTAAAGTAGTGGACAGTGATGACTGGGTAGATGAAGAGGCTCTGCTGAAGATATTGAGTGCAGTGAAGGGATTTGTGGATGCAGATTCTAAAGTAGACATGTTGATTTCTAATTATGTGTATGAGAAAGTTGGGATGACGCATAAAAAAGTCATTCATTACCGCAATGTACTTCCGCAGAATCAGGTGTTCCGCTGGGATGATATCGGAAGCTTCCATCTGGATCAGTATATTCTCATGCATTCCGTGATCTACCGGACTGAGATGTTGAGACTCTGTCAGCTGAAGCTGCCGAAGCACACGTTTTATGTGGATAATATCTATGTATATTACCCGCTTCCTCATGTTCGGACACTATACTATATGGATGTGGACTTCTATCGCTATTTTATCGGACGAGAGGATCAGTCTGTGAATGAGAAAGTGATGATCAGCCGCATCGATCAGCAGATTTATGTAACAAAATCTATGATCTCGATGTATGAATTACGTATGGTAGAGAGTAAAAAGCTCAGGAAATATATGATCAATTATCTTGCTATTATGATGACAGTATCTTCGATTTTATGTATTCGTTCGAAGGTCAATGAAAATCTGATCAAAAAGAAAGAATTGTGGAAATATCTGAAGAAGAAAGATTATAAAACCTATATGAAGATCCGATATGGAATTTTGGGACAGACTATGAACCTTCCTGGAAAATCAGGAAGAAAAGTGTCTTCTATGGCATACAGTGTGGCGAGAAGACTGATTGGATTCAACTAATTTTATAAAATTTTAAAAGCAGAAGCATATTTTGCCAGTCATGAAACATACTACTTTTATGAAACGAAAAAGGAGTGTGTATCATGACTGGTAATTTTTTTGAAAGCGAGACAAAGGAAAATCTGATGCGGGCGTTTGCTGGGGAGAGTCAGGCGAGAAATCGATATACGATTGCAGCAGAAAAAGCCCGTGAGAAGGGGATGTATACCATTGCGGACGTGTTTTTGTATACAGCAGATCAGGAGCGGGCACATGCAGAGCGGTTTTATGAGCTGCTGAAAGAGTTTACAGGGAGCACGATCCAGATTGACGGGACCTATCCGGTGGATCAGCAGGATACATTAGAAGAGCTTCTTAGAGCAGCGGAGCATAATGAAAAGGAAGAATTTGAAGATGTGTATCCTGCGTTTGGAAGTACGGCAAAGGCAGAAGGTTTTTTGGAGGCGGCGTCTACATTCTTCCAGATTGCAGAAATTGAGCATACTCATCAGGAGCGATTTCAGAAAATCGCAGAAATGCTGGAAAACGGCACCTATTACAGCCGGGAAGAACAAGGTCGGTGGATCTGTACAAACTGCGGTTATATCCATGACGGAAAGCAGGCCCCATCTGTATGTCCGGTGTGCCGCCATGAGAAGGGATATTTTCTTCCATATGAATACGCACCTTATAAAGGAGCCGGGAAATAGATGAGCCAAAAAGCAGAAAATCTTTTGAATCTTGCGTTGGACGCTACGAGTGAGGAGCGTGAAAAATCACTGGAGCTGGAGGTGGGGTATCAGCCTTTGGACCAGGAGTGGGATCTGATCATCAAATATTCGGGAAATCTGGAGGCGGTTCGTGAAATCGCCTCTTCTGTTACGGAATTATCGAATGAGTATGCAATTCTGACTGTGCCGGAATCCCGGATAGAGCAGTTGGCACAGATTCCGGAGATTGAATATATTGAGAAGCCGAAACGGCTGTTTTTTGAAGCGGCGAACGGAAAGAGAGCATCCTGTATTCTTTCGGTACAGGCAGCTCCGTTAAAGTTGTACGGAAAAGGGATTCTTACAGCGGTGATTGACAGTGGGATTGATTACTCTCATCCGGATTTTCGAAATACAGATGGAAGTACAAGGATCCGTGCACTGTGGGATCAAAGTATAGCGGGAAATCCTCCTGAAGGATATTTTCTGGGAACGGAATATACGCAGGATCAGATCAATGCGGCACTTCAGGAACCGACAAAAGTCAGGCAGGAGCAGGTTGTACCAAGTCGGGATGTGTCGGGGCACGGGACTTCTGTTGCCGCAATTGCAGCCGGAAACGGAAGAGGAAGTGTCGGTGGTATTTATGCGGGAGTCGCACCGGAGAGTGAACTCTTGATCGTGAAATTGGGAAATCCAAGACGGGAAGGGTTTCCGCGGACAACGGAACTGATGCAGGGTGTGGACTATGTTTTGCGGAAAGCACTGGAATATCGAATGCCGGTGGCGATCAATATCAGTTTTGGAAATACATACGGTTCCCATGAAGGAACTTCTCTGTTGGAACGATATCTGGATGATATGTCGAATTACTGGAAAAGTGTGATCTGTGTTGGGAGCGGAAACGAGGGAACATCCGCAGGGCATACTTCCGGCATGTTAAAAGAGCGGGAAGAGCAAAGGGTGGAGCTGGGAGTGCAGCAGAGAGAACCGGCTTTGAATGTGCAGCTCTGGAAGTCTTATGTAGATGAGGTGGATATTTCGGTGATCGGGCCGTCGGGGGTTCGTGTAGGGCCAATTTCCGAAAGGCTCGGAACGCAGAGATTTCGAATCGGGGGAACAGAAATCCTGCTTTACTATGGCAAACCAAGTCCATATCAGACCAATCAGGAGATTTATTTTGATTTCATCCCAACGGGTTCTTATATTGACAGTGGAGTCTGGCAGATTGTGTTGACTCCGAGAAAAGTTGTGACGGGAATTTATCAGATGTGGCTTCCGAGTCAGAGTGTTTTGAATCAGGGCACAGCTTTTTTAAACCCTGTGAGCAGTGATACACTTACCATTCCGTCAACTGCATCCAGAGTAGTAACAGTGGGAGCTTACGATGCAAGAAGTTTTTCCTATGCAGATTTTTCCGGACGCGGCGCACTGGAGAAGAATGCAGAGATGTGGGTGCAAAAGCCCGATCTTGCAGCACCGGGAGTGCGGGTAACGACAGCCAAGGCAGGAGGCGGTTACGGAGAATATTCAGGTACCTCATTTGCAGTGCCGTTTGTGACAGGAAGCGCCGCATTGTTGATGGAATGGGGGATTATCCGCGGGAATGATCCATATCTGTATGGGGAGAAGGTGAAAGCGTATCTGAGAAGAGGGGCAAGACATTTGCCGGGATATGAAAGGTGGCCGAATAATCAGCTGGGGTATGGTGTGCTGTGCGTGGAAAGTAGTCTGCCAGATTAAAACATTTTATTTATAGGAAAAACATGGTATGGTATATACACAATGTGTATGTGGAGAGACGGAATGAATATGGAAATAAAAGATAGAATAAAAGAATTACGCGAAAGTACTGGAATGAATAGAAAAGAATTCTGTGAGTATTTCGGAATTCCTTACAGAACCGTAACGGAATGGGAAAGAGGAACAAGAAAAATGCCAGATTATGTTTTTAGATTATTAGCATATAAGATAAAAATGGAAAATTTTGCAGGAAAGGAAGAAGCGAATGAAGAATCGGATAATTAATGTACAAGATGTACCAATTTCAATATCAAAACAAGAACTGGATGATTATATTTGTATTACGGATATTGCAAAAGCTAAGACAGGAGAATCACGTAGCGCAGATGTTGTGAAAAACTGGTTGCGAAATAGAAATACATTAGAATTTTTAGGAACGTGGGAAATGATTTATAATTCTGATTTTAAAGTGGTCGAATTCGACCACTTTAAATCTGAAGCGGGTTTACATACATTTGTATTAAGCGTTGCAGAATGGATTAATAAAACAAATGCTATAGGACTATATGTAAAGCGTGGAAAATATGGCGGTACATATGCGCATAAAGACATTGCCTTTGAATTTGCGTCTGCAATCAGTCCGGTTTTTAAATTGTATTTGATTAAAGAATTCCAGCGATTGAAGGAAGAAGAAAATAATTTAGAGCAAAGTGAATGGAATGCTAAACGCTTTCTGACTAAAAATAATTATTTAATTCAGACGGATGCGGTAAAAAATTATTTGATTCCAAAGATGAATTATAGGGAGAACCTACAATGGCTGGCATATGCAGAAGAAGCGGATATATTAAATGTGGCATTGTTTGGATTTACGGCAAAAGCGTGGAGAGAAGCTAATCCTGAATTAGCAAAAAAGAACAATGTCAGAGATTTTGCAACTATTAATGAATTGACAGTACTTTCTAATCTGGAATCTCATAATGCGCAGATGATTAAAGAAGGAAAGAAAAAAAAGAACGGTTTAAAATCCTACAGGAAATTGCCGAATATCAGCTGAATGTTCTGAATACTGCAGAGAAGATTAAAATGCTGGAGGATGAGAATCAGTTGGTAGAAATATAATTTAAGTTTCGCTAAGTTTCACTAAGTTCTGTATTCATGATGACAAACGGAAGGAGGTGTAATGAAAATCATTGCCTTGATTTGTAGCAATAATGTAACGTCCACTACTACTGAACTTGTAGCAATGACTTGACATCCTCGGGAGTGTTGTGTACAGCACAAAGTATCTCTAAAATATGAAAAATGTAAAATTTTTGCAACTACTATCAGCGGGAACTGATATAGTAAGTGTAGTGAATTCAGTTGATAATATAGAAGGAAGCATGAAGAAATTAGTGGATAATAAGATGATAAATAAAATTGAAAAATTACTTCAAGAGGCAAGAACACATGTTACAGTCGAAGTGAATAATACTCTTCTAAGAACATATATGGAAATTGGGAAACTGCTAGTTGAAGATATTAATTTGCATGAAAATGAAGAAAATTATCAAAATAAAACAATTTCTATGCTCTCAAAAGAACTTACCAGGAAATTTGGTAAAGGTTTTTCACGCGCTAATATTTGGAATATGATTACATTCTATAAAGAGTATGGTAGCGTTCAGACACTGTCTGAACGGTTAAGCTGGTCGCATTATTGTGAACTTTTGTTAATTTCCGACAAAGATAAACGTCACTTCTATGAAGTTGAATGTGCAAATTCTAGCTGGAGTGTCAGAGAATTAAGAAGGCAAATTGCGTCATCACTTTTTGAAAGACTTTTATTATCAGATGGTGAGGCAAATAAGCAGAAAGTATTAGAATTGGCATTAAAAGGTAATGAAATTGTAAAACCCCAGGATATTGTGAAAGATCCGTATGTATTTGAATTTTTAGGGATACCAGAAGATAAGCCGATGATGGAATCTGATTTGGAGGAAGCACTTGTCAGACAAATAGAAAAATTTTTATTAGAATTGGGAAAAGGTTTTATGTTTGTTGGAACTCAACAAAGAGTAACATTTGGAAATGTTCATTATTATGTTGATATGGTGTTTTACAATAAGATATTAAAATCATATATTTTGATTGAACTGAAAACGATTAAATTAATGCCAGAAGCAGTAGGACAGTTGAATATGTATCTCAATTACTATGCAGCAGAAGTTAATGATGAAGAGGATAACACGCCAATAGGATTAATTTTATGTACAGATAAGGGAAATGTAGATATGCAGTATGCACTTGGCGGTCTGAGTAATAATATTTTTGCATCAAAATATGTAACGTATATGCCAGATAAGGAACAACTGATTGCACAGGTAGAGGCGGTTTTATCTCTAAAAGATAAAGAGAAGAAAGTGAACAATATATGAAAAACTGGAAAAGAGAAATGTTTTCCTTGAAGGGAGGAGAAAATGAAGAACCTGAAATTGGATGAGCTGACAAAAGAAGAGTTACAGAAAATCATAGAAAAGATAGCGAAGCGGCTGTCGAAAGAGCAGTATGAATATCTGTAGCATCTGATTACAGAATGTACAGAGAAAGAGAATACTGCCGATATTTCGCCTCAGAGTCTGATGTCCCAAGGATTTGTTGATGAAAAAATGTTGCAGATTGAAGAATGGAAGCAGCAGATAGAGGACGGTAAATTATATTTGGATACAGAAGAATATGAGGACTACGGGGACGATTACTGGGATAGAGAATGGATAATAGAGTACTATGATAATCAGCAGATTGGGGATAAGATCATGTTTATGATGCGATTTGCAAATGATTGTATCAATGACAGGCGTTATCAGGAAGCAAATTCTATTTATGAGTGGCTGTGGGAAATGGAAGTGGGTACGGATTATGAAGATGGGGAATTTGTGGATTTGGATACACTGGCGGAGAATGGGATTATTGCCACAGATATGAAACAGCTGGCATTACAAACCTTATATGCGAATTATCAGGTGTTGAAAAAGGAAAAAAGGGCAGAGATGCTTTATCTGTATTTCAATCATTCTGCTTTTAAAAACCTGCATATGGAAGAGATATTCCATGTTGGAAGGGGAGCGCTGAAGGATCAGAAACAATTTTGGGAGGATTGGATCGTTCTTCTGAAAAACAAACAGGGTGATATCGCAGGGCGGCTTTTAAAAGATGCAGTCTTGTATTCTCAGGGAATAGACGGACTTGTCCATATTGCAGATGAAAGTGCAGCAGTACACCCTTCGCTTTATCTTGCTGCTATGGATGTGTATGGCAAAGCACAGGATTATGAAAAGATAGAAAAAACAGGGGAAAAAGTTCTTGAGAAGGTTAACAGACAATTGAAGATCAGAGCAGAGATATGTTTGAAAGCAGCATATGCTTCATTCTGTCTTGGGCATGAAGAAAAAATGATGAAGTTTTGCTGGGAGTGTTTCTGCTCAGATTCAACAGAGAAAAATTTTCTGCGTCTGTTTGGGACAAAGGAAATGGCAGCGCAATATGGGATGCGTGGAAAAGAAGTGCTTAAAAACAGAATCAGGGGAAATTGTGAAAATGATATAAGGAATACAGAACTGCACCGGAATATCATAGATGGTTATAGTTATTATTTTCTTAGTTTTTATATGGGGGATTTTATATCTGTAAAATCAGCCTCTAAAAATCCGGCGGGTTCTCTGGGATGGAGTTCATCTTTTATTCGATACGGAATCCGGTTGTTTTTACTTTATCTATATAGCAAGTCTTTGCCATCTAAGGCAGCGGAGCGTATTGCTGATTATATTGGATTCCAGGAAATGCAAGATGCTGATTGTGTAATGGGATTTGAACAGGAAATAATAGAAGAGAGCCAGCTGCATAAGGTAAGTGTATTCTGGAATTATTTTCAGAGATGGAAGGCGTACTACCCGATGGAACAGGCAGAAAAGAAGCGTATTTTGTCTTGGGCGGAAAAAACGGTATATAGCAGAGCGGATGCAATCGTGTCAGGAAAGCATCGAAATCAATACGCAGAAGTTGCGGTTTTGCTGGCAATGGTAGGAGAAATCAAGGAAGATATGGGAACGGCGAGAGCAAAAGAAGAGATTTTTGCGGAGTATAAAAGAAAATATCCAAGACATTCTTCGTTTCAGAAAGAGATGAAATACTATTTTGATGTAAAGTGAAGATGTCGGGGAGTTTGTCTGGAAAGATATTTCATGAATTAAAAATGGAGAATAGAGTAAAATGGGAATGATTCAAAAAAAAGAAAACAAGGGACTGACATATTATGAGGTAATGCATGGAAACAGGAAAATAGCGGAGATTAACACAAGAGGAGAAGCTGTGATTCTGGCTCTTCAATTTTTTCCTTATGATCTTTATTTGGAGGAAGAAAGGGATTTTGACACATTGATCAATAATATGAATAACTTCTATTATTGGTGTGCTTCACGCGTGTTGTCTTTGGATCGTAAATATGCAAAAGAGATTTTAAACAGTATCGGAATGGCACAGGCAACGACGGATCGTGATCGTGCAAAAATTTCTTTATCATATCATTGCGTGTCATTAACGGATGTGTATTGGGTAAAAGAAAAGGGGGAAGATATCTCCTATGAGCAGTTGAACCTCTATGATAATTCATTGAATGAAGCAATTGTAGAATTATCATTGCGGGGAAAACCCATGACAGTTACCAATCAGGAGTTAGCGCCGGATTTGTCCACAAAAGGCTATTTTCCGAAAGCCTGGATCAGGAGAAAAAATGAGTTTATCCTTTTGAAAGACGGTGGAGATAATGCAGTAAAGAAAGAATTGGTTGCGAGCAGAGTGTGCCAGTGCTTTGATTTTAAACAGGTAGTGTACCGCGAAGGTTTTTATTGTGGGCAAAGAGTAACAGAGAGCAGTATCATAACCTCAAAGCGTTATTCCATTATTTCTAAAATGGCATTTGAAATATATGCACAAAATCATGATCTCGATGTATTAGAAGAGTGTATCAAAAAGGATCCAAAAACTTATTACGGAATGAATATTCTTGATTATCTGGTTGGCAATATAGATCGACATCCGGAGAATTGGGGATTTTTGGTGGACAATGAGACAAATGATTACATTTCCTTGTATCCGATCATGGATTTTAACCAGAGTTTTGGATGTTATGATACCTTAGAGGGGGCAAACTGTCAGACTGTTTATCCGGAAAGAAAAACCCAGCGTGAGGCTGCAATTGAAGCAGTTGGGCATATCGGGCTTCCTCAGATCAAAGAAATCGATCCTGATATTTTTGAGGATGAGACACAGTGGAAGGAAATGTTTTTTAGAAGACTGGAAGAGTTGAAGCGGTATCAGACAGGAAGAAAGCGGGGAGAGAAAATATATGGTTGACTGGAAAAAAATTCCCAAAATAGATGCGCATATTCATCTAACGCCTAAAGATGTCATAGCAGCCAACATTGATTATGATGGAAGATTTATTGTAAATGGCTCTATAGATGATTATGAAAGTATGATGAAAAAATATAATATTGAATGCGCGGTTATTATGCCCTTTAATGATCCATATATGCTTTCTATGGAATTTACGGCAGAAGCAGTGAATAAGAATATGAAAAATATGATATGCGATAAGGAAGGCGGATTTTATTGCTTTGCCGATCTTGATATCAAGAAAGATATAGAGGATATGTTGTCGGAATTAGAGCAAGTACTGATGCAAAAAGAATTTATTGGTATTAAACTGCATTCAAGTAATACGGGATATCCGATTGATGGAGATTATTACGAACAAATTATAAAATATGCGAATGACCATAAAATTCTGATAGAAATCCATTCCTATCCAAGAGAGAACTTATGGGACGATGTATGTTCCCCTGCAAGAATCAGGAAAGCAGTGGAGAAATATCCAGATCTTAGATTGTCG
>ENA-ORTP01003297-ORTP01003297.1-human-gut-metagenome-genome-assembly--contig:-NODE-3297-length-11331-cov-3.629479_pt1 | contig 11331 bp, 8 predicted proteins | sample MGYA00241913_ERZ509190 | MGnify/ENA primary metagenome ERZ509190 (study PRJEB26280, sample SAMEA2338839) | human gut metagenome | biome: human gut; feature: human-associated habitat; material: faeces...
CCAGTCCTATATTGTGCATCATACGACTGTTCGGGTATTTTTATTGCACTACATAAGATTATAGCACATATTTCCTCTACGTCAATATTTTTTCATCATTTTCCACGATATTATTTACTGACTTCCGTTTGCTGACTGCCATATAGACCGGGAGGCCGATCAGCGTCACTGCGATACTGCCTGCGGACAGCAGCGTTGACTGCAGCCCGGACATGAATATCTGGTTAATGATCACGTAGATTCCGCTTACGATCGCGATCAATGGCACCACCGGATACAGCGGTACTTTATAAGTCCTGACCGCATCAGGACGGTCTTTTCTCAGTTTCATAACGCCGATAAAGGTAAGCGTATAGAAGGTCCAGCTGGAAAATACGGCAAGGTCCGTCAGCAGGTTGAACTGCCCGCTGATTGCATAAATGCAGCTGATTCCTCCTACCAGGATGATGGAGTTGGTTGGAACCTGCGCCTTATTCAGCCTTGCCAGAGATTTGCTGAAGGGGAAATTGCCTTCCTCCGCCAGGGAATATGCCACTCTGGAGCCGGATAATACAAATCCGTTGCAGGCGCCAAACACGGATATCATGATGCCGACGGAAACGATCTTGCCTCCCACATCTCCGAAGATCTTCAGGGCTACTGCAGAAGCAGGCGCTGTCATTCCCGCCAGCTCGTTTGCCGGAAGAACCCAGAGGTAAGAGATGTTGATAATAAAGTAGACGCCCATGATCACGGATACGCCGCCAACGATTGCAATGGGAAGATCCCTTCCCGGATTCTTCATCTCCCCGGCAATGGCGCCTACATTGGTCCAGCCTTCAAAAGCAAACAGGATGGCAACCATCAGCTGTCCAAGGACAACCGCCGGGCTAAGTCCGTCTCCCACCATCGGCGTAAAGATCGGGTTCGCCCCGCCACCTTTTACGAATCCGAATATCATCAGCAGAATCAAAGGAATCAATTTGCAGACGGTAAAGATGATCTGCACGCTGCCGCCTACCTTTGAGCCCAGGCTATTTAAAAAGATGATCAGGATAATAATGCCAATCGCAAGGGGCACCGTGAAGCCATCGCCGATAAACAGTGCCGCCTGCTGGGCGCATACAACTGCCAGGGCAGACGTCATGGCCGGGTAGAACAATATGGTCTGTACCCATCCTGCCAGGAATCCTACCACCGGATTGTAGATTTCTTCCAGATACGCCACCATTCCTCCGGTCTTTGGAATCATGATAGCCACCTCCGCGAAGGTAAGCGCCGCCGCAATGCTTGCAAGCCCGGTGATGATCCAGGCAATCATGCCGAGTCCCGGCGCCCCTCCTGTAGCTGTGTAGATGGCCTGCGGCTTAAAAAACACGCCGGAGCCGATGACGCAGCCAACCACGATCGCCATGGCAGTCGCAACGCCCAGATTCTTCTTCAGTCCCTTCTTTTCTTCCATAACTCTTATCTCCTTTGCTTCCTTTTTGAATATTTTTTCAGATAAAAAGAGGGTACAAGACACGCATATAATGGTCCTGTACCCTCTGTATTTTTACCTGAAAGTTTTACTTCTACGGTGGCCTTATCAAAAAGGCTCTTTCCAGAGTCCCATCCATAGCGGGTATTGGCACCTGAAAGTTTCTCAGAGCGGTTAGGATCCTCTCTGCTTGCTTCATCGGTTTTCCGTGTGCTAACATACGGAAATCTTCCTCGCTACTTCATCTGGCAATATTCATTTGTAAATAGTATATGTGAAATCCTATTTGCTGTCAACCATAGTTATTTTTGTAACTTTCCTGACAAGGAGCAGACTATTACGCCAGCTGGCCTTCCAGAACTTCTGCGGCTTTCGCGATTGCTTCATCCATGCCTGCAGGATTCTTGCCGCCAGCCTGGGCCATGTTCGGGCGTCCGCCGCCGCCACCGCCTACAAGGCCGGCAATCGCCTTAATAAGGTTTCCTGCATGGGCTCCCTTGTCGATGGCTCCCTTAGTAGCTGTGGCCATCAGGCTTACTTTTCCGTCGGTTGCTGACGCGATTACGATGATGCCCTCGCCTAGTTTTTTCTTCAGCTGGTCTCCAAGGTCGCGCAGGCCATTCATGTCCACATCCTCCACCTTTGTCGCAAGGAGTTTGACGCCTTTGACCTCTACGACCTGGTCCATCACATCTCCCATGGCATCCTGGGCAAGCTTGCTCTTTAAACTCTCCACCTCGCTGTGGAGCGCTTTATTTTCCGCCTGAAGATGGGAAATCTTATCTGTCAGTTTATCCGGGGCGGCCTTTAACAGTTTCGCTGCCTCGTGAAGTTTCTCTTCCAGTTCGTCATAATATTTTAAAAGTCCTTTGGATGTCAATGCCTCAATCCTTCGAACGCCTGCTGCGACACCTGTCTCGGAAAGAATCTTGAAGGCAGTAATGACGCCTGTATTCGCCACATGTGTGCCGCCGCAGAATTCGATGGAAAAGTCTCCCATGCTTACCACGCGGACGATGCTGCCGTATTTCTCTCCGAAAAGCGCAGCCGCGCCAGTCTTTTTCGCCTCCTCGATGGGCATGTTCTGAACCTTTACGTTCAGGCAGTTCATGATCTGCTCATTAACGATTGCTTCCACCTTCTTTAATTCTTCCTCCGTAAGGGCAGAAAAATGCGTAAAGTCAAAACGCAGCCTGTCCGCATTGACGGAGGATCCGGCCTGCTCTACATGATTGCCCAGGACCATGCGCAGCGCCTTGTGAAGAAGATGGGTCGCGCTGTGGTTATTGGCAGAAAGCATCCGGTTATCCGTATCCACTTCCAGCGCTGCTTTGTCTCCAACCTTTATCATGCCCTTTGATACATGGCCGATATGGCCGAATTTGCCGCCCATAAGCTTTACCACATCCTCCACGATGAATTCGCCGTCCGCGGTGCGGATGATTCCCTTATCCGCCTCCTGGCCGCCGCTGGTGGCATAGAACGGGGTCTTCTCCACAAAGATAGTTCCCCGCTCGCCATCCGAAAGCGCGTCTACCAGTTCCGTATCCGTGGCGAGCACCGAAACTTCGGACTCATAAGAAAGATTGTCATAGCCGACGAATTCCGTGGTAATGCCAGGATCGATGGACTCGTATACCGTCACGTCCGCCCCCATATAGTTGGTGACTTCACGGGCCTCGCGGGCTGTCTTCCTCTGGATTTCCATGGCTTCTTTGAAGCCTTTTTCATCGACAGACATTCCCTTCTCTTCCAAGATCTCCTTCGTCAGATCCAGCGGGAATCCGTAGGTATCATAAAGTTTGAACGCATTCTGGCCATCCAGGGTCTTTTCCCCCTTTTTCTCTGTCTCCGCCACCATATCGGACAGAATGGACAGTCCCTGATCAATGGTCTTGTTAAACTGCTCTTCTTCCTTGGCAATTACCTTGAAGATAAATTCCTTTTTCTCTTCCAGTTCGGGATATCCATCCTTGGAGCCTTCGATCACATTCTGTGCCAGTTCAACCAAGAACTCTCCCGGAATGTCAAGCAGCCTTCCGTGACTGCAGGCGAGCCCCGGCCCTCGTTGGAGGGGAGCACGCCGTCACAGATCATGAAGGTGGCGGAACGGATATGGTCGGTGATGACACGCAGGGAGACATCCGTCTCTTCATCCCTGCCATATTCGGCATGGGCCAGTCGGCAGACATGATCCCTTAAGGCTTTCATGGTGTCAATGTCGAACATGGAGTCTACTTCCTGCACGATACAGGCCAGACGTTCCAGCCCCATACCGGTATCTATATTCTTCTGTTCCAATTCCGTGTAATTGTTATTGCCATCATTGTCGAACTGCGTAAAGACATTGTTCCAGATCTCCATATAACGGTCGCATTCGCAGCCCACCGTACAGTCAGGGCTGCCGCAGCCATATTTTTCTCCTCTGTCATAGTATACTTCGGAACATGGTCCGCAGGGGCCTGAGCCATGCTCCCAGAAATTATCTTCCTTTCCGAACCGGAAGATTCTCTCGGCCGGGATTCCAATGTCCTTATTCCAGATCTCCCATGCCTCATCATCATCCAGATACACGGAGGGATAGAGCCTGTCCGGATCCAGTCCGACGACATCCGTCAGGAATTCCCACGTCCAGCGGATAGACTCCTTCTTAAAGTAATCTCCGAACGAAAAGTTCCCAAGCATCTCAAAAAACGTGCCATGACGGGCCGTCTTTCCTCAATGTCCCCGGTGCGGATGCACTTCTGGCAAGTGGTCACCCGCTTGCTCGGCGGAATCTCTTGTCCGGTAAAATATGGCTTCAGCGGCGCCATGCCTGAGTTGATCAGCAACAGACTCTTATCATTGTGGGGCACCAGCGAAAAACTTTTCATTGCCAGATGTCCCTTGCTCTCGAAAAATTCAAGAAACATCTTTCTTAATTCATTTACTCCGTATTTCTGCATAACTTCCTCCTGCTTTCTAATTCAATATATGGTTCATATCCTTGTAATGCAACGGTATGGCTAAGTTTTAATTATAAAGAGAAGCAGGCGGTTTGTCAACGCTCCGCCTGCTTCTTTATTCTTACTTTAATTCAATTTCTTCTAATTCTTTGGACGGTATTTTCTTCGATGAGCCGGCCACGAATTCCTTTACCTTCTTCTGAGCCTTCGCCACCTGGAGGTTGGTTCCGGCTCCCGCGACACAGCCGCCCGGGCATCCCATGCCTTCGATCAGGCATCCATTCATCTTGCCTGCCTTTGCAAGTGTCAACAATTTTTTACAGTCTGCAAGTCCTTCTGCATGTTCGATCTTCACATCGATATCCGGATAATACTCATTGATACACTGCTCGATCGCATTTGCGACACCACCTGCCACTGCATATCCACGGCCAGCTCCGGTTGCATCATGGAAAGAGGATTCTCCTTCATAATTATCAAAATCAATGTCTTTCGCATCAAACATCGCCTGCAGTTCTTCAAAAGTGATCACAAAATCCACATCACTGCGCACACTTCTTCTTGATGCCTCCAATTTCTTTGACGCACACGGACCGATAAATACCACCTTTGCATTTGGATGCTTCTGTTTGATCGTCCTTGCAGTCGCAACCATCGGTGTCAATTCCTGAGAAACTTCGTCTACAAGGTCCGGGAAAAATTTCTTTGTAAGCATAGACCACGATGGGCAGCAGGATGTCAGAAGGAATGGTAACTCTCCCGTAGCTACTTTTTCCGCATAGTGATGCGCCTCTGAAACAGCTCCAATATCCGCTCCCAGTGCGACCTCATATACTTCGCTGAATCCTAAGTCCAATAATGCAGACTTAATTTTTCTTGGTGTGACATCCGTTCCAAACTGTCCAACAAAGGCAGGTGCAATCTCTGCAATGATCTCGCCGCCTTCTCTGAGCGCTCTTCCCAACTGAAAGATCTGTGACTTATCCGAGATTGCTCCGAATGGACAGCTTACCATACACATTCCACAGGAAACACATTTCTCATTGTCAATCTTTGCTCTTCCTACTTTGTCACTGACAATCGCATTTACTCCGCATGCTCTCGCGCATGGGCGCTCTTTCTTTGCAATTGCATCGTATGGACAGGCAGACTTACATTTTCCACACTTGATACACTTTGACTGATCGATATAAGAATGTCCGTTTACCATAGAGATCGCATCTTTTGGACAGACCTCTGCACACGGATGTGCCAGACATCCTTTACACATATTGCTGACCTCATATCCACGCTCTTCGCACGCAGCACACGCGGATGGCACAACCTGCATGAGCGGCGGCTCATAATACTTCTCAGAAATATTACTTTCTTCCACTCCTGCTGTAATATGAACCGGACGGTCTTCCGGACGCAAAGACATTCCCATCGCAAGGCGCACACGCTCACTGACAACAGCTCTCGCACGATACATACTGTCCCTATATTTTTCTCCATCCTCCGTCACAAGACGATATGGGATTTCCTCAATCTCTTCAATCAGATTCTCTGATGTTGACTCAAATGCTACTTTCGATACTTCACGGAATACTTGTCTTCTGATTTTTCTGACAGGTGTTTCTAATCCTCGCATTCCCATTCTTCTTCCTCCTTTATCTTTCCAGCATATATCCATGACATTTTTACAATGTCACAAGCTGCTTTTCCATCGGACATCGGTTCCGATACATTATTACTTTAATCATAAAAGAGTGTTAATCGTTTGTCAATGTTCTCGGATGCATTCTTTCAGATACAATGTAACTCGTTTCCACCCTCCCACTTCCATATTTGGAAGTAGATTGCTATCTTATATGAGCGGTCCTTATGCAAATACACGCTGCGCATAATAGACAGACTGCATGGCATCTTTTCCATAGAAATCAGCCCCGATCATCTCTGCATATTCTGGATTTAAAACAGCACCTCCGACCATCACTTTGCAGTCCGGACAGTGTTCCCGAAGCAATCGGATCGTCTCTTCCATGCTCACAACAGTCGTAGTCATCAGCGCGCTCAGTCCGACCAGTCTGATTCCCTCTTGTTTTGCAGTATGCACAATCACCTCCGGATCCACATCCTTTCCAAGATCGATCACATCAAAACTATAATTTTCCAGCAGGACTTTCACGATATTTTTCCCGATGTCATGGATATCTCCTTTGACTGTAGCAAGGATCACTTTTCCTTTCTTCTGCTCTTTTTGTCCGCTTCGTTCCAGCACTTCTTTCAGCACGGCAAATGCTTCTTTCGCTGCCTCTGCACTCATCAGAAGCTGCGGAAGAAAGACTGTTCCCTTCTCAAATCCTTTTCCAACAACATCCAGCGCCGGGATCAACTGTTCCTGAATGATCGCAAGCGGCTCTTTTTCTCTGACGAGCTCTCTCGTAAGATGTCCCGCCTCTTCCTTTAATCCACGTTCGATCGCTGTCTGCAGTGACATTTCTCCCGCCCGGGACGTCTCCTGCCCGGCCTGCGTCGGACTGCCCGCTATAGACTGTTGTTCTTCCTCGACAGTTTTACTGTACCGCTCTATATAGGAAGCACAGTTCTCATCATAGTTCATCAGCGCACAAAACGCATAATAAGAATTCATCATCTCCTCTGAGAACGGATTGATGATTGCCGATGTAAGCCCTTGCTGCATCGCCATCGTATAAAAATGCGCATTGATCACAGGACGTTTCGGAAGTCCAAAAGATATATTGGATACGCCAAGCACCGTATTTACTTTGCATACTTCCCGCACGAGTTTTAATGCTTTCAATGTCACAAGCGCTCCTTCCGGTTCCGAACTAATCGTCATCGCAAGCACATCAACAACAATGTCTTTCCGATCGATCCCATATTTTTCCGCCTCACAGATGATTTTTTCCGCGATTGCAAGACGCCCCTCTGCCGTATCCGGGATGCCGTCTTCATCGATCGTCAGTGCAACAACGACGCCACCATACTTCTGCACCAGTGGAAACACCTGGTCCATCGACTCCTGTTTCCCATTGACAGAGTTGATCATCGGCTTTCCATTGTAAATCCTCATCGCACGTTCCATCGCTTCCGGAAGCACCGTATCAATCTGAAGTGGAAGGCTTGTGACACTCTGAAGTTCTGTCACCACTTTTTCCATCACTGCCACTTCATCGATGTCGGGAAGTCCTACATTGACATCTAGAATATGCGCGCCTTTCTCCTGCTGCATGATCCCTTCTTTCAGGATATAGTCAAAATCTCCGTCTTTCAATGCCTGTTTTAATTTCTTTTTTCCAGTTGGATTGATGCGTTCTCCAATGATGACAGGCTTTCTGCCAAAACTTATGCAGCTTCCATAAGAAGATACGAGTGTATGATGCTTCTTTACCGGCGGAACTGCTTTCATCCCCTGACATAGTGTTGTCATCTGTCGGATATGTGCCGGTGTTGTTCCGCAACACCCCCCGATAATACAGGCGCCCTTCTCTACAATCAATTTCATCGTAGACGCAAATTCTTCCGGCACTACATCGTAGTAAGTCTGCCCGTCCCTCTGTTTCGGAAGTCCTGCATTTGGCTTTACAATCACAGGCAGTGACGTGTAAGTCAAAAGTTCCTCCAAAATCGAAAGCATCTGCTCCGGTCCCATACCACAGTTGATTCCGAGGGCATCCACACGAAGTCCTTCCAGCATCGCAACCACCGAAGGAACGTCTCCCCCAGTCAAAAGCTTTCCGCGTTCATCAAAGATCATCGTTGCAAATACGGGAAGACTTGTGCGCTCTTTCGCCGCGAGAACTGCTGCCTTCACTTCATAAGTATCGCTCATCGTCTCAATATGAATGAGATCTGCTCCGGCTTTCTCACCATATTCCATTACTTCTGCAAATGCCTCATAGGCATCCTCAAAGGCAAGATCTCCCATCGGCTTTAACAACTTTCCGGTCGGTCCGATATCCAGACCCACATAGATTTCTCTGCCATCTTTGACACCACGCCGTGCCGCCTCCCGCACATTTTCCACAGCTCTGGCGACAACCTCCTGTAAAGGACAGTCTTCACTGTGAAACTTCAACGCATTCGCGCCAAAAGTATTTGTCAGTACAATATCGCTTCCCGCCTCAAAATAATTCTGGTGGATCGCAATGACTTCTTCCGGTCTTTTTAAGTTCCAGCTCTCTGGAAGTTCTCCCGGCTGTAACCCTTTCTCCTGTAACAATGTGCCCATTCCTCCATCGAGAAACAGTAATTCTTTTCCCAAACGTTCTAACAGCATCCTCTAACTACTCCTTCTGTATAAACAATCCTTCTTCTCACACGCCTCACATCCTTTGATATGGCATGGCTGTTGTTCTGTGCTGGCTCCAATCACTGCGGTGACAGATTTTGTCGGTGTCATCATCCCTCCTCCTGTGAGGGTAAGACCGATCGTCTTCGCACAGTCTAACATCCGCATCAGTGTCTCCTGACAGGAAATTGAGAAATCTCCATATCCCGGACTAAACCGCGGACGCAGATATCTTCCCTGTCTCTGATACTCTTCTGCGATTTTCTTTTGACAGTCATCACAATACTCTTCCAATTCCGCAGCAGCACATGCCTGACCGACAACCGCCTTCGCCATATCTGTCAGAGAGTATCTCCGGATCCATCTGTCCACCTCCGTCCCAAGCGTCGCCCCAAACAAAATAATTTGATCACATCCCGTAAGATTTTTTGAGAGGTTTTTGCTTGTGACTGTCCATCCGCCAATTTCTATCTGATCCGCTCCTTTGACCTGCAAATCAAAAATGCGATAGACTGACTTCGCACATTTTATCTGATCAAGTTCTCTAAAAACTTCTGTGATCAGTGCAAATGTTCCATCATCTACCGCATGTCTTCCATAGCCAAGATAGCGGATTGCTTCCTTTATCCGCATTTCCATCGGCATTACCTCAAAATCTCTGACAGATTTGTCATAATCGCTGCCGCCACTTCCGGCTTATTCATTGAGTAAATATGGATGTGATCAATTCCGTTGGCGATCAGATCAATGATCTGGTCTGTCGCATAAGCGATTCCCGCCTGCTTCATCGCTTCCGGCTTCTCCCCGAAACGGTCTAAGATCGCATGGAACCGCTGCGGCAGAACCGTTCCGGATAATTTGCAGATTCTCGTCATCTGTCTGCTGTTTGTGACAGGCATGATTCCCGGGAGTACCGGAACAGTGATCCCTTTTTCCCGAATACGATAGAGGAAGTTATAGAGAATCGCATTGTCAAAAAACATCTGCGTTGTAAGAAAATCCACTCCACAGTCTACCTTCTGCTTCAGATAAGCGATGTCATCTTCTTTGTGTTCATTTTCCACATGGCCCTCTGGATAACATGCCGCCCCAATGCAAAAATCGCCCTGCTTTTTAATCTCTCGGATCAGTTCATATGCGTAATGATACTGGTCTGTCTCCGGAAATTCCCGCCCTTCCGGAATATCTCCGCGCAGTGCCAGGATATTTTCAATCCCCTCCGCCTTTAATCGGTCTACCACCGACAATACTTCCTCTTTTGTCGAAGAAGCACAGGTCAGATGCGCCAGGCTGGTCACACCCATTTTCTTTTGAATATCCGAGGCAATCTGTACAGTATTCTTGCTCGTTCCGCCTCCTGCGCCGTAAGTGACGCTTATGAACGCAGGTGCAAGCTTCGCGATCTGCTCTGTGGCGCTTAAAACGGCCTCAATTCCTGCATCCGTCTTTGGTGGAAAAATCTCAAATGAAATATGTATTTTGTTCTCCTGTAATTTATCTATAATCTTCATCTTCTCGTAATCTCCTTAGCTGCAATATTCTCATGCTGTTATTTTGGGTGTGCCTTAGATCAAATCATCGTACAACTGCTCATACTGTTTTGCAGAATTATCCCAGGAAAAATCCTGCTGCATTGCATGTTCTACAATCTTATTCCAATCTCTCTTCTTATCATAATAAATATGTTCTGCATAACGTATGATGTCCATCATCTCATGTGCATTGTAGTTTGCAAAACTGAATCCGGTTCCGGTCTTGTCAAATTCATTGTACGGAACCACCGTATCTTTCAGTCCTCCCGTCTCTCGCACGATCGGAAGTGTTCCGTAGCGCAGACTCATCAGCTGACTTAATCCACATGGTTCAAATAGTGATGGCATTAAAAACGCATCGCAGGATGCATAGATCTTATGTGACAGTGCTTCTGAATAATAAATGTTCGCCGAGACTTTTCCCTGATACTTCCATGCAAAATGGCGGAACATATTCTCATAGCGTTCTTCTCCGGTTCCAAGTACGACAAGCTGGATATTCTCCTGACATAACTCATCCATCATATAGGCAATCAGATCCAATCCTTTCTGGTCTGTCAGTCTTGATACGATTCCGATCATCATGGTCTTTGCGTTTTTCTCCAGTCCAAGTTCTTCCTGAAGCGCCAGTTTATTTTTCGCTTTCTCTTTGCGGAAATTTTCCACCGAGAAGTTATTCGTAATCAATTCATCTGTCTTTGGATTATAGACATCATAATCTATTCCGTTCACGATTCCCTGCAGGCAGTTTGCCCGTGCACGCATCAGCCCATCAAGATTTTCTCCATAAAACGGCATCTTGATCTCCTCTGCATAAGAGTTACTCACCGTTGTAATGCGATCTGCATAGACAATTCCGCCTTTCAGATAATTGGCATCCTTGTATGCTTCAAGCTTATCCGGAACAAAATAGTAATCCGGCAATCCTGTGATATCCCTCACCGTCTTTGTATCCCATGTTCCCTGGAATTTCAGATTATGTATCGTCATGATCGTCTTAATGTTCCGATAGTATTCATTGGAATACCGGAAATTATCAAGATAAATCGGGATCAACCCTGTCTGCCAATCATGGCAATGAATGATATCCGGCCGGAAATC
>ENA-ORTP01003299-ORTP01003299.1-human-gut-metagenome-genome-assembly--contig:-NODE-3299-length-11325-cov-2.928217_pt1 | contig 11325 bp, 8 predicted proteins | sample MGYA00241913_ERZ509190 | MGnify/ENA primary metagenome ERZ509190 (study PRJEB26280, sample SAMEA2338839) | human gut metagenome | biome: human gut; feature: human-associated habitat; material: faeces...
GCCACGGAAAAAACAATTAAGCCCCCCAAAAAAATAAAACCATGAAAAAACTCCTGCTGATAGCCGTCCTGATCGCAGCCTGCCTCTCCGCAACCGCTTATGTCGCCTGCGCCGCAGCGCCCCTGCTGGGCAAAAACATCAAGGGCAGCGGCAAGATCGTCACCAAAACCGTTCCGGCACCCGATTTCGACGGCATCGAAGCCTCGCGCGCCGTGAAAGTCGTCATCTCGGACAAGGTGTCGGACATCCGCATCGAAGCCGACGACAACCTTATCGACCTGGTGGTGGTCCGGGCCGTCAAGGGCAAACTCGAAGCCACCCTCGATCAAAAGGTGAACAACATCCAGAACGGCAACGGAACAGCGTGAAGAGCAAAAGAAACGGCAGGAAATGGATGCCAAGATAAAGATTGGCGAACGTTTCCCGGATGCTAAAGTGAAAGACAATGCTGGCAACATGAAGCTCTTGTCTGATTATGTGGGTAAAGGAAAATATGTCTTGATTGACTTTTGGGCTTCATGGTGTGGACCTTGTCGGCATGAAATGCCCAATGTGAAAGCTGCCTATGAAAAATATGCTTCTAAGGGATTTGAGGTGATTAGCATATCCACAGATCGGAAACTGAAACCTTGGAGGGCTGCTATTGAAGAACTTGGAATGAATTGGGTACAATTGTTGGATGTGGATGCTTCTGATATATATGGTATCTATGCTATACCCAGAACTTTCCTTGTAGATCCTACGGGAATTGTTATAGACAAAAATTTAAGGGGTGAAAAACTGGAGGAAGCTTTATCGAAGTTGTTTGAATAATCGTTGCTTTGTTTTTATTGTATGGGTGAATTGATAGTTGAGAACTATATAATAGGATAACAACTATCAATTCACCAATGACTTTTATTAAATTAGAAGCCCGTCTAATAGTTCTAAATAAAGTCCGATCGCTTCTTCTAGTTCTTTTAACATGATATATTCCTCCGCTGTATGTGAGCGTGACGAGCGTCCCGGACCAATTTTTACCGATGGGAAGGACATTAAGGCCTGGTCGGACAATGTTGGAGAACCAAAAGGAACGCGTCCTAACTTCATAGCTTTCTGTACAAATGGGTGCTTTTCGTCAATTCGTGAAGAATTGAGACGGAATGAACGGGCTTGGGCTTCACAAGAAATATGCTTTTTGATTTCAGCAAATAGTTCTTCATTTGAGTAAAGCTCGTTACTCCGGACATCAACGATGAAAGTACATTTGTCGGGAATCACATTGTGTTGTGTACCGGCATTGATGACAGTGACACTCATCTTTACGGGACCCAACAAGGGTGACTCTTTCTCAAAACGATAATCACGGAACCAGGCAATATCATCCAATACTTTGTAAATAGCATTGTCTCCTTCATTACGTGCTGCGTGCCCCGCTTTACCTGTTGCGGTCACATCTAGTACCATTAATCCCTTCTCGGCAATGGCGGGTTGCATCTCTGTCGGTTCGCCCACTATGGCAAATGAGACTGGAGGAAGTCCCGGCAATACGCTCTCAATTCCGTCTTTTCCAGAAACTTCTTCTTCACAAGAGGCCAGATAAATCAGATTATACTTCTGCGAAGTGCGACATAGTTGCAGGAACACCTGTAATAACGAAACAACGCTGGCACCGGCATCGTTACTTCCTAATCCATATAACTTACCGTTTTCTTCACGTGGAGTGAACGGATCTTTCCGCCAACCGTTAACAGGTTTCACTGTGTCTATGTGGGAGTTAAGTAAAATAGTCGGCTTCTTCAGATCAAACATCGGACTAAAGCACCACACATTATTTCCTTTACGTCCCGTCTGCATACCTGCCATTTCAATATAGTTTTGCAGGAAATCAGCAGCTTGGGTTTCTTCCCGGCTGATTGAAGGAATACTAATCAGTGATTTAAGCAGGCTTACAGCCTCTGTTGTCATATATGGAATATCATATTTCATAGTGCAAATCTTTTATCTATATTTTAATCTTTGCACAAAGATAGTCGTTTTGAGCAATAGTTTCAAATAAAACTAATATATTTGTGATGTACATTGATTATCAGATGATTATGAAAAATCATTATTTTACTTGATTATAATGGTGGGATAATATTAGTGCCCTAATAAAACAGGAGGGTTTTAGTAGATGTCCTATTAGTGGATACTAATGATGATAAGTAGCAAGTAGTCACAGACCGCAATTCATATCTGTGTATATACAATATTCTCTGTTGTTCCGAAAAACGATTGGGTACGCAAGCTTTGTTTTATCCATTTGGAAAATTTGTGTAAAGCTTTACATAAGATATTTATTTCATTTAGACAAAATTGCCCAAAAGTTTTAATATGAGTATTGAAAAACTGTGTTTTGTTTGAGAAATAGAAAATATTTTTTATGGCTCCATTTCGATGTAAGTTACCATAGGGTACTCTTTGTTATTAAGGTCTACACGAAGTTTGCGCACATAATCCGGTTGGTTCTCTTTGCCGGTAGCACCCAATGCTTCGATGAAGGGAGTAATTTCGAGTTTTCGGTGTACCTTACAATGATAGATTTCCGTAGTGTCCGAGGGGTGTATCTCCAAGTCAAACTTTTCTTTGGCCACCAGTACTACTTCCAGTTGCTCTCTTCGGCGCCAGGCATTGATAATAGGGTGAAATCCGGAAATATGTCGTTCGATTAAGTATTGTTTTCCTTTTTCTGTGAGGCATACGGTGCTCCTAACTGAAGTACTGTCTCTACGAACGATGTTATATGTTATCAGCCCGGCATCTTGATAGCACTTCATGCACGAGTCGCATCCGTGGCATTCGTATGTTTTGCCCATATAGTTGCCATTTACAATCCATACATTGCTGATAGGGGTTTCCGTACCTCCCGGAACTGGATAGGTAACATGCGGATATTTGCCGCCAAGAGGCAGGGTAACTTCGCCCGTCTGTAGGGCGAGAGCATATAGCTCTTTGGTGGGTTCAAGATGATTGCGGATTATGCGTTCCACTTCGGCATGGTTGTTCCTACAAGATGTACAAAGGTATATCACAACTGTGAGAACCACTCCGGCAGTGGTAATATTTCGTAGAGTAATATTAGATAGTATGTTAAACATATAGTTAGGTATAAACAGGTAAGCAATAATAAAAAGAAAGAACACAAATTACGCAAATTACATTAATGGATGTACTGTTGACAGTCTCAGAATAATTTTTTGTGTAATTTGCATTCTTTCTGTCAATTCACACTATTTGATGAATGTGATTTCGTAGATGTCCGGTCCTGTACCACCGCTAGTGGTCAACATTCCATCAAACTTGAGAGCACGTATGTCAGCGGGTTCCTTGAACTTCAGATATATGGTGCCATTAGCATTTCTGGTGAGTTTGCCATATGAAATGAATCCGTTACCTTCGTCTGCATACACGTTCAAACTTCCAAGACTGTAGTAACCGGTGTCAAAGTTGATTCTGACACCCAGTATTCTTGTGAGCTCCGGGAAAGTCATCGTCAGGAAAGTAATCTTATTAGGGTACCACGTATTGCCAGAGTTTTTTCCATCATACAGAAATTCCAAACCATCGCTTTTATTTGATTCAAAAACAACGTTGTTATTGAAATACTCTCCAGTAATCTCATCATTAGAAGGATCAATATTGTCTTTCTCCAATTTGAGATTTATCTCTATTAACACGTTGTAGCTCTGTTTCGATATTTTCACTCCACTGACTGCATCTACAAATTCCAAGCGAAGTGGAAGAACGTATCCCGGTAGTTTGTTCAATATATCTGGATTAGTGATATTAAGAGTAATTGTCCCCTCTCTACTTCCGGCAGTTATGATGGCATCATTCAATTCGAATGCCTCGTCCGGAAACTCTGTCAAAGTATGTCCTTCCAACAAGTCGAGGTTCTTTTTGAGACGCACTTTGACATTTTGGTTCAAAGCCTTTTTCAATTTTACATTAAAGGTGAACTCGGTTCCTTCGGTTATCGTAGTCTGTTTTCCATCGCTCTTGGCATTCAGTTTCATCACGGTCTTACCTTCCAGATATAAAATGTTGGAAGGATCAAACAGAAACTTTTCCGGAATATCTACAAATACATAGTTTGCATCGAGCTGATAAGACAAGTCCTGGCTTACCACTTCTCCCTGATTGTCATCGCTACAAGCCGAAAAGGCAGCTACGGCAAACAGTATATACAGCAATTGAATTATTTTTTTCATTTGTTTCGATTTTAATTTGTTACACGAACAGGAGAGCTATTCTACAATTATCAGGTCTTCGGCCGGGAATTGTACATTCTCTACATATGATATTTTGGGAGGATCTTCATCCCATATACCCAATGTGCGAAAGTCTGAGATTTCCCAATTGCCAGTCAGTTCTTTCATTTCATTGTTCTCTACAGTGTTGAAAGGCATGTACATAATCAGGTTGGGATCTGTTGGATCTTGAGGCAAATATTCCTTATCTATGATTTCTCCGTCGGTCAATGCCCTGTTCCACATGCGTGCTTCGCGAATATAAACATTAGTATATTGAGTGTTGCCTATAAATAGACAGCACTTCTTCATGTCCGAAAAATAGATAGGCGAGGTTTCGAACGTCTTCTGTAATTCTCCGTTCACATAAACCGAGATACTGGAAGCATTCCTGTGAACAAGGCTGATGTTCAGCCATTTCCCGTTAGATAAGGGCTTGTTGGTCCAAGTATCATCTCCATCGCGTCCGTTCTTGATCTGGATACCTTTGTCGTTGGTGATACGGGTATAAAAATCGCCCGTACCGGATTGGATCGACATGACGGTTTGATTACTATTAGTCATTCTCGGGTAAAGCATACTCACCTGCATGGTCCAATTATCCATAGGCTTTCTCAGCTCTGCATTGGGTACCAGTGCGATACTTCCTGCACGTGAGAATTGTCCGACGGAAGTAACCAGCTCGCGGCTCAGACGGATGATAGTAAAGTCCGGCGAGCTCAGTATCTTATATTTGGAAGAGCTAGTGATGGATACCGGAATAGCAAAACGCTTACTGTAGGGATACTTGGTTTCATCTATTTGGGGGATCTTTATCTCCACGCTGGCGTTGTACTGTCCGGGTTCAATAGTCACCACAGCTTTTCCGTGTGTTTCTTTCTTGTCCTTGGTGATGAATACAAAGTCTTCTATTGCCATAGGTTCCAGCGTCAGACCGGCTTTGGTGTTATACTCCTCCAACAGTTGTTTGTCCACTTCTACCGTTATTTCCACTGGCTGGTCGGTAATGTTGGCTAATCGGGGAGTGATTACAGAACTGCCACCTTTATCGTTGCTTACCACCATCGAGATTACTCCGCTACTGTTGGTGTTACCCATGTAGACCGCATTGTCAGCACCTTCTCCTTCACCACTGACCATGTCGCAAGCGGTGAAAAAGCCTAAGGACAGGAATAATAATGCTATATGTTTCTTCATATTATTTTTGGTTTATAAAGTGATTATATTACTTGATAGGAGGATTCATGATGGAAATTGCATTTCGTACATAACGATATTCGTTTTTGTCAAATGAATCTGCATTAATGTGATAAGCACCGATACCACCAGCTTCCCGGTTGAGGTTGTTAACAACAAAGTTTGCATAATTTTCAAAACTTATCCGGTTGGCTTGTCCGCTTTCGAATGTCTCTGTATAGATAATCTGGTCTTTCACATCATTCCCCAAACGGTTGGTTATTCTGGATGTCCATCCACTATAACTACCATTATAGGATTGTGCCACAAAGTAGGAGAAGAGAGGTGCCATTTCCGGGGATAGATAGTGGATTGAGCCATTGATGTTCAGAATCTTCTTCTTGCCGTCTTTGGCTTCTAATTTGTCCAAACCATTGCGTAATGTTTGAAAGAAAAGATTTTCATATTCTTTATTGTCATACGAGCTGCAAGAGATGATAGGCCTGTAGTCTGTCCAGTCGTTTGTCCAGTCGCCACAGTGATTGCCTGGTTTGAAAGGAGAGGCATAGGAAGGTTCATAGTCAATATCGAAGCCGTCGTATCCATACTTGGCGATGGAGTCCAAAATGGCTTGTGCGTATTGCTTGATACCTGTTGTCGGGTCATCAGACCATCCGCCTTCAGGAATATTACTAAGTCCGTTACCCACGTTTTCTACGATCCAACCCACAATGACCTTGGTACCTTTACTCTGCACCTCTCTCATCTGTTTCAGACGTTTTTCATTAATGTTGAAACAATTTCCCCAAATAGAAACGATATCCATACTGTCGGGAATCAACGTCAGATTGGAGTATTCGCCCGGAGTTTCAGCACTCCATGCGTTGAACCAGCCGAACATCACCGGATGCTTGGTTTCTTTGTACTCCCTTAAATCTGCAAGGTAGAGTTCATAGAGGCGTTTGTTCTCCTCGGCTATGCGTACAGAGTCCTCATAATTCTGTTGTTTCTGGGCATCTTCCTCAGCCCATTTATCTTTATCACGATTCTCATACAGATCTTTCACGGCTTCTTTTTCCAAGTCGATAGTTTCAATGTCAGTACATGAAAACATGAAACTTGCCATGAGTGATAAAACGAAGCATTTTTTTATGTTATTCATCATTTCTGTATCGTTTAAGAGTTACTTTTTTTCTTTTTTGTCCCACCATACATTTACGGAAGCCTTATCTATGCCTCCCAAATATTGTTGGATGGCTTTTTGAAGGTTTTCGCCGTTGTGTTCGTATTCATTGCGCGGATATGGAATACGGCGTACGCCATCCTTGTGACCGTCACTTTTCTTCACGTCAGAGTTAGTGAAGTTGTTCACCGGAGGAATCTGGCGCGGGTATCCTGTACGTCTCCATTCGCTCCATGCTTCTTGACCGTCGGGGAAGAGGGCCAGATACTTTTGTGTAATAATACGTTCCAATTTTTTCTCTACATCATCCGCCTCATTCCACTTCACGGTAATGATACTGGGCGCTGCATAGTTGTAGGCCGCATTCACCGGATCTGTAAAGGCCAGCGGAGGAGTGGTACTGTTCAGGTAAGAGCCAATACTTGCGCCACATTCGGCAAAAGATTTCCGAATGCCCGATTCATAGTATTGTTGAGGAGTTCCGCCCCCCATATCGAAACCTGCTAAGGCACCTTCTGCCCGCAGAAAGTCTACTTCTGAAGCCCTCATCCAATACACAGGATCGTCTTCCGAAATGTTGGGCAATGACGCTCCGTCATACACTTTTTGAGTAACCGGTAAGCCGGCACGTATAGCGTTCTTTCCTTGATCCTGAAAATATTTGGAGATACGCGGGTCTGCATATCCTTTCATATAACATTGAATAGTGGCTCCCATGCGACTATCGTTGTACTGACCCGGGTCTGCAATCTGGTACATCGGATGTTTTGTCTGCAAATTAGCTCCTCTATTCATTTTTGCCATATCGTCTATGCTTTCCATTACGCCAATTGGGTTCTTGATAGCCTTTTCAGCGTATGTGCGTGCCAATACCTCATCAGCATAGCGTACACGGATAGCAAGTCGCAACATCAGTGAGTTGGCCAAACGTATCCACTTGGTCACGTCGCCCTCATACACTACGTCCGAAGCCATGGGGACGGTATTGTTGGCTTTCATATAAAAGTCGTACAGGACGGTGACAGCTTCGTCCAGTTCTTCAAAGAACGAGCGATACACCGATTCCTGAGAATCATATTCCACAGTGAACGAACCGTTTCCCACCTGTTTGTAAGGGATGGGGCCAAACTTGTCAGTAGAACGATGCAGTCCCATAATCTTAGATATCTGTGCAATAGCGTACATCTCTTTATTGGGGTTTTCGCCACTCATGTTGATATTCTTCAGTTGGATCCAGGGAGCAAAGATGTTGGTGATAGCATACTCATACATCAAGTTCACCCAGCCTTCCGAAAAGAAGAACGTAGTGGTGTTGGACGCCTCGTTCCATTTGTTGTCACGTGGCGAGAAATACCCTATCCACGAGTCACCGCACAGGTTGATGGAAATCTGATAAGCGTTGGTCAAGTCTGTGTTATCAGTTTTGAGCGGTACGGGAATAATATGTTTTTCTAAATTCGGCATATAGGCACCGTTAAGCACACCGTCTTTCTGCTCCATGTCTTTGTCAGGAAGATACGGGTTTTTATTTATCTCTTCAAAATCCGCGCATGAGGTGCTTGTCATGATCCCTGCACATGCCAATAGTACCCCCACTATCTTTTTTATCTGTATTTTCATAAATTGAATATATTAATTGTTACAAGCTAAACTTAATACTAAATCCTAAGTTCCTTAAGCTGGGAGCCATGAAAAAATCGCTGCGGTTATACGTACCTGTAGAACCGTTCATGTCGGGGTCGAACGGAGCCTTACGGTAGAACATGAAGAGATTACGTCCCACGAAGGAGATAGTGGCATTGTTGAAAACATCACCCAACCATTTCTTCGGCAGCGAATAGGTCAACGAAAGTTCTTGCAGACGGACGTTGGTGGCATCGTAGGTGTAGTAACTCATCAGCCCTTGTCCACCCACAGTATTGTAATAGCGTTCGGCATCATATCGGTGTCCGTCCAACATCACACCGCCGTTGTCGCGAGCCTCGGCTGATACTTTGGACACACCGAATGCATCCATGAATGCCTGTGTCTGCGATGTGACGATACCTCCAAAACGTCCGGTAATCATCAACCCCAGTGAGATATTCTTGTAGTTGATGTCATGACGCCATCCCATGGTGAAGTCAGGATCGGCCGATCCCAAACGGATACGTTGGCTGCGGTCAACCTGATAACCGTTTCCTTCTTCAACGAGCTTGCCGTCTCTGCCACGCTGTAAAATGCCTGTAGTAAAGACATCGGACATGGAATAGCCTTCACGCAGGTATACATCACCAGCTTCCTTCAAAGTCAATTCAGTTATATTTACCAGTGAGTTGTCGATAGGATTGCGATAATCGTGTACCATTTCTACGATCTTGTTTTGGTTGGCTGTATAAGTCAAATGGGTAGAGTAGTTCACCTTGCCAAACGTATCGTTGTAGCCCAATGTCATTTCCACACCTCGGTTGCGCACGTTACCAGCCTGAACATAGAAACCTGAATAACCGGTTGCAGGAGACATGACCGAAAGAAAAGTCTGGTTATACGTATTGGATTGGTAGAAAGTTCCGTCAAAAGAAATTCGTCCGTTCAAAAAACGGGCATTGATACCTACTTCATAGGATTTGGTTCGTTCCGGCTTGAAATCGGGATACGGATACGTGGAAATCGGATTAATAACGCCGCCCGACATTGGGTCGGTCACCGTACCGGGAGTGATACCCGTCTGCGTAATAGGCGATCCTACCTCTGTATAGGATGTACGTAACTTTAAATAAGAAATAAATTCAGGCAGTTTCACCATTTCGCTAATGATACCTGACAGACCGATGGATGGGTAGAAGATGCAGGGAGTATCTCCATTGCTGACCAATTGAGAGGCCCAGTCGCAGCGTCCTGTAGCAGACAAATAGAGCATGTTTTTCCAACCTAGCTCCGCACTGGCAAAGAAGGCAACGTTGCGTGTACGCAGGTATCCTTGGTCTCTTTTACCTGAAGCGGGTTCCACATTGGCCAGCGAGAAGAGATTGGGCACCGTCATCAGTTTGCCGCCTACATCAATACTACGTGTATAATGATCTTCAAAGCTACCGCCCACGTTGGCCGTCAGTGAAAAGTCTGTACCGAACCGTTTGTTAATATTAGCCATCACGTCAGCATAGGTTTGAGTGTAGAACTCCTCTTTATTCGTGTAACTACCCTTGGAAGAACCTGTATAAAGCTCGAGTGTAGAAGCATGAAGTTTACGTTCTTCGGTAGAGTGAGTCTTATCCAGGCGCACACGTCCAGCAATATTCAACCAGTCGAATATGTCATATTGTACTCTGGCATGAAGCATGTAACGGCTTTTCTTGGTGGGAAACATTTCGCGGTTGATAATCCAATAAGGATTTTCAAAGGAAAGTCCCTGATCGCCATATTCCCAGTTCTGGGTGGGGAAACGACGTTCTTCGTTATAACGCTCGAATATTTTCACATTTTCGAAGTCCTCGCCACGGGGAAACAGATAGAGCGGAAATAACGGGTTGAAGTAACGTCCGCCTGAAATCATGTTCTGCTCAGCCTGAATGACATAACTAGCCCCCAAATCTACGTGTAACTTGTCATCCAACATTAGCGCAGTATTTCTGAAAGAGAAGTTGTAACGGTAATATTCATTGTTCTTAATGACACCCTTGGAGTTGGTAGAAGCCAAAGAGATGAACGTTTGGTTAGTTTTCGTGCCCGAAGAAATGTTCAGCGAGTTAATGGTATTCATACCAGTTTTGAAAAAGTCCATGGGATCAAATGAAGAAGGTGTAGCTAGTTTCTCTCCCCAACTACGATAGGAATTATCTCGGTTGCCATAGCTATTTTGGAACTCCGGTGATATCATCGGTTTAGAGAATTCTGTATTGGATGAAAAGTTAATTTTCATCTTTCCCTCACTACCTTTCTTGGTGTTGATCAGAATCACACCGTTGGCTGCAGCTGCACCATAAAGAGCTGCTGCTGAAGGACCTGTCAGCACAGAGATACTTTCAATGTCATCGGGGTTAAAGTCGGAGATACTTTCACTACCGGCCACTGCACCATATTCTGTTTGGATGACACCCCGTGAAGGGTTTCCGATGGGCATACCATCAACTACATATAAAGCATTGTTGTTTCCGACGATAGATTTGGAACCACGCATGATGACACGTGTAGCACCGCCCACACCAGAGGAACTCTTCTGGATGTTGACACCAGCGACCTTACCGTTTAAACTGTTCATGAAATTAGCGTCCTTAGCCACGGTTAGTTCGGAATTGCTTACAGTCTGTACGTTATAGGAAAGTGCTTTTTCAGCACGCTTGATACCTAAAGCCGTAACAACCACTTCGTCTAGTGCCTGAGATTCATCTTCCAATACAATGTTAATAGTATTTTCTTTTACAACTATCTCCTTTGACTGATAACCGATGTAGGAAAATACCAATACAGGTGTGGCACCTTGTGTAGTGATATGATAGTTACCTTCCATATTGGTTACAGTTCCGTTGCCGGTCCCTTTTTCGACCACAGTAACTCCAATTAGCGGAGCACCTTTTCCATCCACTACATTACCCACCACATTTCTGCTTTTAGATTTTTTAGCAGTCTGCTCCGGAATAATCATTATATAAGTATCTTTTACGGTATATGTGAACCCTGTTCCGGCAAGAATAGTTTTCAGTGCCTGATCCCAAGACT